>Ga0210402_10005011_pt1 | contig 11925 bp, 10 predicted proteins | sample IncBWC7MmetaG_FD_161055 | JGI IMG/M metagenome (GOLD analysis project Ga0210402, IMG submission 161055) | Forest soil microbial communities from Barre Woods Harvard Forest LTER site, Petersham, Massachusetts, United States - Inc-BW-C-7-M | ecosystem: Environmental > Terrestrial > Soil >...
CAGCCCGTCGAGCAGCAGCGCTTCCGGGACGTCGAACGTGTGCGCGGGTTCCGCGCCGGAATCGAGCGGCCAACCAATGGCGGCGACGCTGTTCTCATCCACTTCGCTCGAGACCACGAGCCACGCCGGGTGCGGCCAAGGCGCAAGCTCCGCCGTCGCCACCGAGCCACCGCGACCGTCCGGAAGCAACGCGAGCACACCGCCCGAAACGCGCGCGCTGTCGCTGACGACCGAGAAGTAGGCTTCGCTGCGCGGCACCGCCGTTTCGACGCGGAACCCCGTCGGCGTGACGAGCGCGTGGAACCCACCCGGCACCACGGGCACGCCGCTCTCGATCTGCCCGCTCTGGCCGTCTTCGGTGTGCGCTTCGACGTGCACGGTCGGATTCAAATCACTCGGCTCGAGGTTCACGCGCGCATACCCGCGCGCATCGCTCTGCAAGTGCTCAGCGGAGGTCAAGCGCGCGCCGTCCGCGCTGACCGTGAGTGTTGCGCCCGGTACTGGATTTCCCGCGCGTTCGACGCGGATCCAGAGTCGGTCGGTCGAGCCCACCACGAACGTACCCCGTTCCGGCGCAATGCCGAGCACGAGTGAACCGAGCTCGCGGCCGCGGATCCAACCACCGCGGCGGCGTGCGCGCGCCGCCCAGCGTGTCACGTCGAGCGCAACATCACCGCGAGCCAACACGGCGCCGGACGCGCTCTGCACCTCGAGCGCGACGCTGCCGTAATTGTCGGCCGGGAGCTCGAGCGCCGCTTCCGCCACGCCAGCGACGGCGCGCGCGACCGTGACTTCGCTGGGCGCGCGGCCGCGCTCGGTAGCCCGCACGTGGAGTGGGCCGGGCCACGCGGGAGCTTCGCGCTCACCGTCGCGCGTCACGGTCTCGATGCGCAGTGACAGGGTCGACACACCTTCGGTCGGTCCGCCGTACACGCGCGCTCCGGTGATCGTTCGCGCCACCCCAGCGACCAACAGGGAGTACGTGACGACCAGAACCGTCACCACGGGCAAGGCCAACGACCCGGCGCGACTCGCGAAGCTTCCCATTTCCGGAAGCCATGGTAGCCCCACCCGGCCGCTGGAACCCGCGGCTCTCGCCCGAATGCTCCGCTGCGCGGGGGCTCGAAGCCGGACCGGGCCGGGAAATCCACGGAAACGAGCCGAAGCGGCCACTCACGTTTGCGGAGGGCTCGGTGCTCGCGCAGGCGATCGGCGTTGCCTTCGATTCGGAGGCTTCGCATGAAAAAAATCGGCTTTGGCGTGCTGTTCTTCGTCGCAACGGTCGCTACTGGCGCGCGCGCTGCGGTGCCCGCGGGCTACACCGGCACGCCGTTTCGGGGCACGCCCTGGCCGATCCCGGGCCGCATCGAATTCGAGAACTTCGACGACGGCGCGGAGGGCATCACCTGGCGGGTCGACGACAGCACGGCAAATTTTGGCCAGAACGGCTGCGCCGGCAACGCCTACCGGACCGGAGTGCACCCGCAGATCTGCCAAACCAACACCTCGCCCGGAGAGAACGATCTGTTTTCCCAGGGCCCAATGCAGGGCCATGACTACCCGAGCGACGCCATGCCGGTGTCGATGTACCTCGGCTACACGCACCCGGCCGATTGGGTGAAGCTCACGGTCAACGTAGCGCAGGCCGGCAAATACAAGCTGAGCTCGACCTGGGCGTCGGAGCCCGGCGGTGCCGGCGGCATTCAATTTCAAATTTCGTTCAACGACGTGCTCAAGGCCAGCGTCATGCTCACGGGCACGGGCGGCTACCACAGCTGGGTCGAGTTCCCCGACTTTGCGACCGTGGACCTCGATGCCGGCGTTCAGGTGTTGGAGTTCGCCCCGAAATCGTATCACTTGAACTACGACTATCTGCAATTGTCACTGATCCTTCCCGATGGCGGCGTGGATGACGGCGGCGGCAACGCGGCTGGCGGCGCGAGCGCCAGTGGAGGCGCGAGCGCTGGCGGCGGCGCGGGCACGGCGAGCAGCGCCAGTGGAGGCGCTGCGGGCAGCGCGGACGCTTCTATCGGCAGCGGTGGCAGCGCTGGCAGCGCTGCGAGCACGAGCGGCGCGGGCACGGATGGCGGCGGCACGGCCGGGCAGCTCGGCAGTAGCGCCGGAGGCGCGACGAGCGCCGGTACCGCTGCGGTTCCGAATGCTGCGGGCGTTGACAAGGCCGGTTGCGGTTGTCGCGTCGGGGGCGGCAGCGGGCGTTCACCGGGTGGCGGCGTTGGGATCGTCGCGCTGATTTGCGGGGTGTTGGTGCGTCGGAGACGACGCGGCGGGAGCCGATTCGGATCCTGAGGAGCGGGTTCGGGAGCGGGCACGGGCACGTTTACGGGGGGGAGCCGCGATGCGTTGCGACTTTTGGGAGCTGACGCTACCCTCCCGCGCGCAAAGCAATGGCGGACGTCAAGAAAGCAAAGAAGAAAACGGCTCAAGCCAAGCGCGTTCGCAAAGAGCGGCGCTTCATGCCGGAGCCGACTTACGCCTCACGCGCTTCGATCGCTGGCGGCATGGTCGGCGCGCTGGGCTTGGGCGCTGGGGTGTACAGCCAGTGGGTCAGCGAAAATCCGCGCGCGATCGCGCCGTATTTGTTCGGGCTCGGTGCTTGCGTGCTGGGCGCGGCGCTTTGGTTCGGCGACGCGGGCGCGCTGCCGCTGCGCGTGGGCGACGCGGGGCTCGCGATCGAAAAGGGCAGCGAGCTCACGCGGCTCGCCTGGTGCGACATCACGCGCGTGTTCACCGAACGCGGCGAGCTCGTCGCGCAGGGCAAAGAGCTCACGCTGCGCATTCCGGTCGCCGCGCACCGCACGGCCGTCGCCTGGATTTTGAGCGAGGGCACCAAACGCGTGCCTGCCGCGATGGACGTGAAACGCGCGAGCCTGGTAGGGCTGCCCGAGCTCAAAGACAACGACGGCGAGTTCGTGGTGATCGAAGGCCTGCAAATCGCGGGGCGTCACTGCGCCGCGAGCGGCAAACCCATCTCGTTCGAGCGCGACGCGCGGCTGTGTCCGGTCTGCGGCCAGGTCTACCTGAAAGACCAAGTGCCGAAAAAGTGCGTCACTTGCGAGCAAGAGCTGGGCTCCAAAGCCCTCGAAGTCTGAGAAGATTTGGTGATTGCGGCCACGCGGGAACGGGCGCGCTGCGCGGGCGCGCCCGGCACCGGGCAACCGAGCCGCGCACTGAGCGGCACAGCAGCTGCGCCTGCCCGCGCAACAAGAACAACGCCCGCGTTTGACGAGCTTTGGACGGCGTGACACCTTAGTCGAGTCGTGTTTGCCGTTCGAGTTTCCAGCGATCCCGTCTCCGAGCTGCACAGTGCAGCCTCGGTGCGCGGCTGTTGTCGTTCGCTGACTCGGGCGGCCTAGGCCAGCGGCTCCCCAAAGCCGCGTTCACCTGCGCCGCCTGGCTTTCCGCCAGGAAGGCCGGAATGCGCGCGTTTTTCTCGCCACTCGGAGCTGACCCATGACCCCCATCGAAAGACACCGACGATCGCAGCCAGAATTGAAGCTGTACGACTCCCTGACTCGCTCCACGCGCGTCTTCGAACCGCTCGGGAGCGGTCCGGTCGGCATCTACAGTTGCGGCCCGACGGTGTACGCGCGCCAACACCTCGGCAACATGCGCCCGTACGTGTTTGCGGACTTGCTGCGCCGCACCCTGCTCAGCGCCGGCTACGCGGTCAAGCACATCGTCAACATCACCGATGTCGGCCATCTGACCTCGGATGCCGACGACGGCGCGGACAAAGTGGAGCTGGCCGCGGCGCGCACGCACACGCCGGCTCTCGCCATCACCGAGCACTTCACCGAGGTATTTCAGGCCGATTTGCGGCGTTTGGGCGTGCTCGCGCCGGATGTGTGGGCCAAGGCGAGCGCGCACGTGCCCGAACAAATCGCGATGATTTCAGGGCTCGAAGCGCGCGGCTTCGTGTACCGCACGAGTGACGGCATCTATTTCGACACGAGCTTGGCGCCGCACTACGGCGAGCTCTCGGGGCTGCGCGCGAGCGCTCGGCACAGTCGCGTGGCCGAGCACACCGAGAAGCGCCAGCCCGCCGATTTCGCGCTTTGGAAATTTTCGCCCACGAGCGGGCCGAAGCGACAGCTCGAATGGCCGAGCCCATGGGGCATCGGCTTTCCCGGTTGGCACATCGAGTGCAGCGCGATGGCGAGCCGCTACCTCGGCTCGCAGTTCGAGATCCACACCGGCGGCGTGGACCATGTCGCCGTGCACCACACGAACGAAATCGTGCAAGCCGAACATGCGCTCGGCGTGCGCCCGTGGGTCAAATATTGGATGCACGGCGCCTGGCTCACGATGGAGGGCGCGAAGATCGCAAAATCGTCGGGGCTCGCGCCGAACTTGGACGATCTCGGCGCGATTGGCGTCGGGCCCGCCGCGTTTCGTTATTACCTGATGACCGCGCACTATCGTTCTCCGCTCGATTTGAGCCTGGAAGCGCTGCGCGCCGCGGACACGGCGTTCGAACGGCTGAGTCAATTCGTGGCTCGGAGCTCGGGCTCTGGCGCTGTGCCAGGAACCAGCGACGCGTGGCAAACCTGGCGACAGCAATTCTACGACGCCCTGTACGATGATCTCGACGCGCCGCGCGCGATCGCGGTCTTGTGGTGCATCCTGGCGGACGCAAGCCTGCCCGCGAGTGAGCGGGCAACGCTGATCGCCGAGCTCGGTGGCGTGCTCGGCTTGGTCTGGAAGCAGCCAGTGCTCGGCGAACGGACGTTCGCGCCGGACATCGCGCGCTTGGTCGCGGAACGCGAGCACGCGCGGCGCGCCCGCGAATTTTCACGCGCCGACGCGCTGCGCGCCGAGCTGACCGAGCGCGGCTTCACGGTCGAAGATAGCCCGACGGGGCCCGTGTTGACCCGGACCCGCGCGGCTACGGCTTAGCTGTGCGCGCCGAGCGCAGGCACGACGCGACGCCGAAGGCTGGGCCGGGGTGCGCGTGGCGCGTGACCATCAACCAGAAAACGCTATTCGAGCTCGAGCGTCTCGACTTCGACGATCGGGCGAGTGCCCGAGAGCTCTTCGAGCTTGCGGCGCGCGGCACGGCGCACGAATTCGGCGAGATTCAGGCTGCGGCCGCCGTGAAACGACTCGACCGAGCGGGTGAGCTCGCGCGCCACGGCGCGGAGCGCGACTTCGTCGTTGTCCACCAAGGGCACGCCGCGCGTGCGCACGGCGACCGGCGCGACGAGCTTGTCGTTGCGGCCGAGCGCGAGCGTGACGAACGCGATGCCGAGGCGGCCGAGCTCGAGCCGACGCTGGTGCGTGTCGCTCGACAGCGCTTCGCCGCCCATCGCGATCGCGACTCGACCGTGCGGCACGGTGCTGTCTTTCCAGAGCTTGTGTCCGTCGCACACGACGGGCGTGCCGTTTTCCACGACGATGGTTTCACTGACGCCGAGCTCGCGCGCCAGCTCTTCGTGCCGTTGCAAGTGATGCAGCGTGCCGTGCACGGGCAAGAAGCAATTGGGCCGGCACAGCTCGATCATGCGGCTCTGCTCGCTGCGCCCGGCGTGGCCGCTGGTGTGCACGCTCGGATCGCTGAAGCGAGTCTTCAAAATCACCCCGGCGCGGAGCAGATCGTTCATCATGGCGAAGACCGGGCGATCGTTGCCGGGAATGATGCGGCTCGAGAAGATCACGGTGTCGCCTTCGCCCAGCTTGAGCAGCGGGTGCGCGCCGAGGGACAGGCGTTTGAGCGCCGAATTGCGCTCGGCCTGCGTGCCGCCCGCGAGCACGAGCAGGCGCTCGCGCGGCAGCTGCGCCGCTTGATCGCCCGACACGACCAGATCACTCGGCCAAGACAGGCGACCGATCTGCGAAGCCACGGCGTATTGCGTCTCCAGGCTGCGCCCGAACAGGCACAACTTGCGATTGGTTCGGCGCGCGATCTCACCCAGCAAAATCAGGCGCTGGATGTTGCTCGCGAACATCGCGATAACGACGCGTGCGGGCGCCTCGCGCACGAGCTCTTCGAGCGCTTGGCCGACGGCGCGTTCGGAGCCCGCGCGCACCGGCACGTCGATGTTCGTGCTGTCGCTCAACAGGAGCGAGATGCCTTGGTCGCCAAGCGCGGTCAGGCGCGCTTCGTCGGTCGGCTCGCCGTCGGGCGGGTCGGGATCGAAGTTGAAATCACCCGTATGCAAGATGCTGCCGACGGCGGTACGAATGTGCAGCGCGCTGGCTTCGATGATCGAATGCGCCACGCGCACCGGCTCGATGGTGAAGGGGCCGACTTCGTAGGCGCGGCCTGCGTGAGCTTCGCGAAAATCGAGCTCGTTCGGCGCGAAGTCGTGCTCGGCGAGGCGCCTTTTGGCGATGCCGAGCGCGTGCGGCGGCCCCCACACCGGCACGTCCAGGTCTGAAAGCAGGTACGGCAGCGCGCCGACGTGATCCTCGTGGCCGTGCGTGATGAACACGCCGCGCACGCGCTCCTTGTGTGCCAAGAGCCAACTGAAGTCCGGATGCCAGACGTCGATGCCGACGTCATCGTCGGCGAACGCGGCGCCACAGTCGACGACTACGATGCCGCCGGCCTGCTCGAGCGCGAAGCAGTTCATGCCGATCTCGCCGAGGCCGCCGAGGGGGACGATACGGATCTGCTGCTCGGGAATGGAAGAGACTTGCACGCTGCTGCCTAACATCTATGACGAAGAATTGCGGAGATACGGGTGTAGCACGTCTTGTGGGCCGACCAGGGCTCGGCGCGCGCCGAGATTTGTCAGTGTCCGGCTCCGGTGATAGAGAGCGGCTTCTCTTCGAAGCGGAGTACCCGTGGCACCGATCAAAGCCGTTAGTCCGGAAGAAGCTGCAGAATTATTGAGCCAAGGCCACGTGTATGTGGACGTGCGAAGCGAGCCGGAGTTCGAGGAAGGGCATCCGGAGGGCGCGCTCAACGTGCCGCTGCTCAATGCCGGCCCGGTCGGGCTCGTGCCCAACCCGGAATTTTTGAGCGTGATGGAGAGCGCCTTCGGCAAGGACGAGCCGCTCGTCATCGGCTGCAAGGCGGGCGGTCGCTCCAAGCGCGCCGTCGAAATGCTGGCCAAGGCCGGGTTTTCTCAGCTGTCCGATCAGGTCGCCGGCTTCGACGCCGGAAAGGACGCGTTCGGGCGCACGCTCCCCGGCTGGGGCCGCACGGCCCTGCCCGTCGGCAAGGGCAAGCCCGCCGGGCAAGCCTACGCCGACGTAAAAACGCGCAAGCCACGCTGAAACGTCGTCGCGTCGCGGGCAGGCAATGAGGCTATCGCACGACGATGCGGCGCGCCCGATCGTGTGTGAGATCAGGCGCCGAGCCGCGAGCGCGTTTACTGGCGGCTCAGGAAAAATCTCGATTCTTGGCGACGGGGTGCAAGATCCGGTTCGCTTCGGCGCGCAGGCGCTCCAGATCCTTGTCGGAAAATTCGACCGATTCGCCAGAGCGCTTCACGGTCTGGGCAAGGGCGGCCTCCCATTGCTTGTCTTCACTCTCGAAGGAGGCTTCGGGCACGGGAAGCGCCCAGTTGGACGAGCCGCGTTTGCGAATATGAAGCCGAGTCCCGTCTTTTCCGGGGGACTTGCTGATGGCGTAGTTGTCTGGGTTACTCATGTTCGCCGCGAGGCGTAGCACACCTGAAGCCAGCAGTCTTCGCGGGCCCGGCGAGAGCAGAGCGCGCCGTTACTTCACACTTCGCGCCGTAACTTCAGAGCTCGCGCGCCGCCTCTGCTGTGAAAATCTGCATCACTTTCGCTGCGCGCATGAGCCACGGGCGACATTTTTCGATCGCAGGACTGCCACACCTCGACGACGAAGGGGTCGGCCAGCGCAAGCCTGCGATCGCTGGTAGAATGTCGTCGTTCTGCGAGGTCGATCATGAACGACGACGCGCCGGTATTGATCATCGATGACGACAGTGCGGTCCGGCGAACCTTTCGTCGCGTGCTCGAGCACGTCGGGTTGCCCGTGCTCGAAGCCGCCAACGGCCAGGATGGGCTTGTGCTGTGCCATGAACGCCGACCCGGCGTGGTGCTGCTCGATCTGCGCATGCCCGAAATGGACGGGCTGGACGTACTGAGCGGCCTCGTGGCGCAGCACCCCGAGACCCCGGTGGTCGTGGTTTCCGGTCAAAGCACCATGACCGACGCGGTGGAAGCGCTACGTCGCGGCGCTTGGGACTTCGTGTCCAAACCGCTACCGGACAACGAGATCTTGGTACGCGCCGCGCAGCGCGGCCTGGAGCGCTCCGCGCTGCTGCGCGAGAATCGCGCGTACAGCGAGAGCCTGCAGGCGACGAATCAACGACTGTCGGCCGCGCTCAGCGAGCTGCGCAGCGACGAACGAGGCGCCCGGCAGCTTCAGTTTCAACTCTTGCCGGAGGACGGTCTCGGCATCGGGCCACTCGTGTTCGAGCGCCGGCTGTTCCCTTCGCAGCTGCTCAGCGGCGATTTCCTGGACTACTTCCCACTGAACGATCGCTACGCCGGGCTGTACTTGGCGGACGTCGCCGGGCACGGCGCGGCTTCCGCGTTCGTCACCGCGATTTTGACGACATTGGTCGGAAAATATCGCGAGGCCTACCGTTCCCACGGCGACGAAACCATCCTGCACCCGCAGCAGTTTCTGAAGGGCCTCGACGCGGATTTGACCGCGCTTTCGATCCCGAAGCACGCGACCATGTTCTACGCGGTGATCGAGCTCGAGCTCGGGCAAATCGTGTACGGCAGCGCCGGAGCGTTCCCGTATCCGTTTCTCTCGAACGGCCACGAAACCGTCGAGCTCGAGTGCTCCGGTCGACCGTTGAACCTGCCTGGGCGTGCTGGGTTCGGCGGGGGTGAAGCGCGCTTGGAGCCGGGCGATCGCCTATTGCTCGCCTCCGACGGAGTCCTCGAACTGTCACCCAAGCAGACGCACGCGGAACGCCGGATACAACTCCGCGAATTATTGGCTCACGCTCGCACTCTAGCCGAGCTGATTGTGCCGCTCGGCTTGGGCGAGCACACCCCGCTCAGTGACGACGTCGCGCTTTTGTTCGTGCGCAGAAAGGAAGACCGATGACCAATGGACACATCACGCACGCCACGCAAGAGGGCGTGCACGTTCTGCGTTACTTCGGTACCGTCAACTATACGTTGGCCCCGGGGCTGCAGCGGTTCTTGCAGCACTTGATCCACGCGGGCCACGTGTCGGGCCTGGTGTTCGATTTGAGCGCGGCCGAATCGCTCGACAGCACGAACCTCGGGCTCATGGCCCGCGCCAACGAGGAAGTGCGCGGCGCCGGCGCCGCCAACAGCGTCATCATCTCGAGCAACGAGAACATCGACACCGTGCTGCGCAGCATGGGGTTCGATCAAAGCTTCGAGCTCTTGTCGTCGGCTCGCGAAGTACCCGACGCGGGCGACGAGCCCATCACGGCCGAGGCGCTCTCGGCGGCGGAGCTCCAGCGCACGATGCTGGAGGCGCACCAGGCGCTGGTTCGACTGAGTGAAGCCGGCCGCCTCGAGTTCGAGCCGGTCGTGGCTTGCCTCGAGCGCGACGTAAGCGTCAGCTCCTGAGCTCCGCGGCATCGTTTCGAGCCCCGGTCAGGCCCGCCGGAAGCAGCTCCGGACACGCTAGCCACACGCGCCCGCCTCTGTTACGGAGGCCCGGAGATGATCCCGCGCTACACGCCCAAGGCATTTTCCGAGCTCTGGTCCGACCAAACCCGTTACGGCATCTGGCTCGACGTCGAGCTCGCCGCCTGCCAAGCGATGGAGACCGAGGGCCTCGTGCCGAAAGGCACCGCGGCCTCGATTCGCGCCAAAAACATCGCGCTCGACCCCGCGAAAATCGACGAGATCGAGCGGACCACGCGCCACGACGTGATCGCGTTCCTGACGCACGTCGAGCAATTGGCGGGTGAGCCGGCGCGCTGGCTGCACCGCGGCATGACCTCGAGCGACGTGCTCGACTCGAGCTTCGCCATTCAACTGGCCCGCGCCGCCGACTTGTTGCTCGAGCGCACGGACGCGCTCATCGCAGCGTTGGCCAAACGAGCCAAGGAGCACGCGCGCACGCCGCAAATCGGCCGCTCCCACGGCATCAGCGCCGAGCCGGTGACGTTCGGCATCGTTTTGGCGGGGCACCTCGCCGAGATCAAGCGTGGCCGGCAGCGGCTGACGCGCGCGCGCCAGGAAATTGCGGTCGGCAAGATCGCCGGCGCGGTCGGCACGTACGCGCATTTGTCCCCGGCCCTCGAGGAGCGCGCGCTGGAGAGCTTGGGACTCTCACCCGAGACGGTGTCCACTCAAGTCGTGGCGCGCGATCGGCACGCGAGCTACTTCTCGGCGCTGGCCTTGCTCGCGGCCGGCATCGAGCGCTTCGCGACCAATGTTCGGCACTGGCAACGCAGTGAAGTCGGCGAGGCCGAGGAGCGCTTTTCGGTCGGGCAAAAGGGCTCGAGCGCCATGCCGCACAAGCGCAATCCCGTGCTCAGCGAGAACCTATGCGGGCTCGCGCGAGTGGTGCGCGCCGCCGTGACTCCGGCGCTCGAAAACGTGGCCCTCTGGCACGAGCGCGACATCTCGCACTCGTCGGTGGAACGCATGCTCGCGCCGGACGCGACGACCACGCTCGGCTTCATGCTCGAACGCTGCACGGGGCTGGTGGAAGGGCTGGTCGTGTATCCGGAGCACATGAAGCGTAACCTCGATCGGAGCGGCTCCTTGTTCTTCAGCGAGGCCGTGCTCTTGGCCTTGATCGGCAAGGGTTGCGGCCGGCAAGACGCGTACGTGCTCGTGCAGCGCAACGCCATGAAGGCCTTTCAGGGCGAAGGCCAGTTTCGCGCGCTGCTCGGCGAAGATCCAGATGTCTCGAAGCTGCTCTCGCCGGCCGATCTCGACGAGTGCTTCGATCTCGAGCACTCACTCCGCTTCGCTGAGCAGATCGTCGATCGCGCGATCCGCGCTTGACGCATCTGGCAACGGCAGCGCGCGGCGGATTGGGCGCTCGCGCCAATAGCGGCGCGCGATCAGGCCCAAGATGCTGAGCGCGTGCCATGGCCGCACCCCGCTCTGCTCGTCGGCATACACGGGGCGTACCGGCACCTCGAGCACGCTCAGGCCACGCGAGGCCAGCATGCCCAACAGATCGTTCGGGTAACCAAAGCGGGGCCAGAGCTCTTCGAGCGGCAAGCTCGAGGCCGCTCCGCGCGAGATCGCGGTGTAGCCGCACTGACAATCATCGACGCTGAGGCCGGTCGCCAGCCGCGTGGCCACTGCCAGCATTCTGCCGGCCACGCGCCGCGTCAGCGGCATCTCCAAGTAGCGTTCGTGGGCGAAGCGATTGCCCTTCACGTAGCAGGCCTGGCCCTGCACCACCGGGGCGATCACCCGCGCCAGATCCGCCGGATCCATCTGCGCATCGCCGGCCATGACCGCGAGCACGTCGCACTGCGCAGCGAGGGCGGCGCGGTACCCGGTCACGATCGCCGCGCCGACGCCGCGATTTTGGGCGTGCACCCGGAGCTCGACCCGCGGATCGCCGCACGCGCGCACGGCCTCGGCCGTGCCGTCGTCGCTGGCATCGTCGACCACGATGATCCGGTCGACGAAGGCCGGGATCCCCAAAATCGTGCGCCTTATTAGGCGCTCCTCGCGAAAGCAGGGAACCGTGACGGCGACAGACGCCGATTGCCACATCCTTCGTCGGCTAACACTTTCCTGACAGGCTGGAAAGCGAGATCCGTTCTAAGATGGGCGGCGAAACATGGCGTCCGAAGCAGTGCCCGTCCCGTCCTCGCGCGCGCCGTCGTCCGGGCGAGCCCGGGCCTGGCTGCCGCGCGTGTCCGCGCGCGGTTGGCTCGGCATCGCCGCGGGCTGCCTGGTCTCTGCGGTGCTGCTCATTTTCGTGTGGGCTCGGTTGTCCTTTCCGAGCGATCA
>Ga0210402_10005013_pt1 | contig 11922 bp, 9 predicted proteins | sample IncBWC7MmetaG_FD_161055 | JGI IMG/M metagenome (GOLD analysis project Ga0210402, IMG submission 161055) | Forest soil microbial communities from Barre Woods Harvard Forest LTER site, Petersham, Massachusetts, United States - Inc-BW-C-7-M | ecosystem: Environmental > Terrestrial > Soil >...
CGGCGCGGGAGAATGCCGACAACTCACGCTCCGCGGTTGTGATGAAGTCGGCGCAACCAAGGTTGGAATTGTTTGACGATTTACAGCGAGCAAGTGAATTCATAATCCTCACCTCTCGGAACCGCTATTGACAGCCCGCCAGGTTCCGACTAAAACGGAGAGTGTCTCCGAATCAGTAAATAAGATAACCGGAGGCAATCTCCGGTTGCAACTTTTTTTTATGCCGACCAAGAATCAGAGGATTGCCCCGCGAAAGCCGCGCACTGATGCGCAGCGGAACCGCGAGCGTATTCTGGAGGTAGCGAAGGAGGCATTTACTCGGTCTGGGGCGAACGCCAGCCTCGACGACATCGCCAAAGGGGCAGGTGTTGGGGCAGGGACGTTGTATCGCCACTTTCCTACGCGCGATGCGCTTATCGAAGCAGTCTATCGGACAGAAGTGGAAAAGGTGGCCGCCGCCGAGAAGAAGCTCTCCGAACGACTTCCTCCCGTGGAGGCCTTACGAGCGTGGATGTTACTGTTCGTCGATCACATCGCGACCAAGCAGATCATCGGCCCCGCTCTGAATTCGCTCGTCGGTGGGCCTTCGAAGCTGTATGAAGGTTCACGCACTCAGATCCAGGGAGCGATTGATTCTCTAGTCAAGCGCGCAATCAAGAACGGCGACATTCGTAGAGATCTGGAGCCATTCGACCTGCTCCGCGCGCTGATCGGCGTCTCCCATGTCGCCTCCGGTCCTGACTGGCAGCAAAGTGCCAGGAGACTGGTGGACATCCTCATCAGCGGTTCACGGCCAGTCAAGTAAACGCGCGCCCAGGGGCGGCAGACCCTCACCCCGTGACATACGCCGGCGGCATCGAGCGGCAATTCGTCCGGGATATGCTAAGCAGCGGCGGAGGTCTTCACACTCTTCGCAGCTTGTTCGATAAGAGATGCGACCAACTCGGGCTGCGACACGTAGATAGCATGGCTGCCCTTGACCTCCACGACCGTAGAACCTGCCCGCTTGGACATGGAACGCTGGGCATCGGGTGGGATCATCTTGTCGTCGGTGGCGATTAAGTACCAGCTCGGCTTGGCCTTCCACGCCGGTTCACTGATCTTGCCGCTGAGAGCCTCCACGCCCCACGGGACTTGAGAGTCAGCCATGAAAGCGGCTTTTTCTGCGTCCACATCGGCTGCGAAGGAAGCCGGGAACTTCGCCCGGTCGAGGAACAAATAGCCGTCTTGCGGAGGCAATATCGGCGGCACGGGTGCGCCGGGCGGCGGATCTTTGATTAGCGTGGCCACGGACTCGCCCTTGTCCGGAGCAAAGGCCGTGATGTACACGAGTCCTGCAACCTTGGGATCGTTTCCGGCTTCAGTGATCACCGCTCCACCATAAGAATGGCCGACGAGAATTGCAGGCTCGTCCTGCGAGGCGAGAGTTCGCTTGGTAACCGCCACGTCGTCCGCCAACGATAAGGTAGGGTTCTGGACGATGCTGACGTTATAGCCGTCTTTTGTTAGTTTCCTGTAGACGCCCTCCCAGCCAGAGCCATCCACAAAGCCGCCGTGGACCAGAACGATGTTGTTCATTGCTCGCTATCTCCTATCATCAACAGTTCGCCGGGCCCGTCTAAGATTTGCCCGGCAGATGGGAAAGTCTAGCCGGCCGATAAATTAGCTGTCAATCGTTAGGCGTACTGGAGAGCCTTGCGATCCCCTCTGGTCAGCCGAGAATCAGCTCGGCTGCGCGGCCCGCAATCATGTGGGCCGACGCGTTTGTCCCCGGCCCGGTAATGATTTGTGGCATCACGGAGGCGTCCGCCACGCGTAAACCCAAAATGCCGTGCACGCGAAGCTCAGGGTCGACAACAGCGAGTTTGTCCACACCCATTTTGCACGTACCAACTGCGTGTCCAAAACTCGCCGATGCCAGTCTGGCAAGTTCTCGGATCTCCTCGGTGCTCGATTTGGGCCCTGGAATGAGTTCGCCCTCGCGCAAACTGTCGAAGGCATGCTGATTCCCGATTTCACGCGCGACCTCAATGGCGCGCACGATAGCCGCAAAATCTTGATCTGTTCCGAGATAGTTGCCATCGATCACAGCGGCATCCTGAAAGTTGTTGCTCGCCAGGCGGACCGAACCCTTGCTGGTGGGCTGCACCAGCGCTGGCGCGATGGTGAACGCGTCTGCGGGAGGCGCACCAAGACGCGAGGCGACTTCGGGCGTAACAACCGGTAGTTGATGAAGAACAAGGCTAATATCTGTGTCAGCCGAAGGGCTGCTTGATAAGTAAGCCTCCGCCTCGACTGCGTTGCTGTCAGCCGGCCGATCCGGCATCTTGCCTTTGTACTTGAACACAACTCCGGACAAGAGCACATGGTCCTGCAGATTCTCGCCAACGCCGGGCAGGTTCTCGACGACGTCGATTCCAAGACTGCGAAGCGTCGTCTCTTCTCCGACGCCTGAGAGCATCAGAAGCTTCGGGCTATGGATGGCGCCCGCTGCAAGGATCACTTCCTTGTCGGCCGCGATATCCTTCACAGAGCCGTGTGTCATTACCTTAACGCCCACGCAACGATTGCCTCTGAAGTTCAGTTTCAGCACGTTGGTGTTGAGCAGCAGAGTGAGGTTCGGCCTCGACAACGCTGGGCGCAGGAAGGCGCGAACTGCGCTTATGCGAGTCCCATCCGCGGCGATGTTCATGTTGATGTAGCCTGCGCCCGGGCGCATCGGTCCGTTCACGTCATCCAGAATGGGCATGCCCATCTCCCGAGCGGCTTCAATGAAGGCGGGCGCCGTTGGGTGAGGTTTTTTTGGCCTGCGGATATGTATGGGTCCGCCGGAACCGCGCCATTCATTCGCGCCGCCTTCCCAATCTTCTTGTTTCTTGAAGACCGGAAGCACGTCGGCGAAGGCCCAACCCTTGGCCCCGTTCTCCGCCCACCGGTCGTAGTCCCGTTGCATACCGCGCATCCACACCATGGCATTGATGCTAGTGCCGCCACCAAGTACGTGGCCGAGGGCCATATTGAATTTTCGATTGTTCAGTCGCGGCGACGGGGCGATGGGCAAGTGGTAGTCGAGCGGGCCGGCGACATTGTAAAACCAAATGCTCGGGTTCATGATGGTCGGTGCGTCGTCGGGTCCTCCTGACTCGATGACGAGGACTTGCGCACCGGAGGCCGACAATTCCGCCGCAAGAACCGAGCCGGCCGCACCCGCTCCCACCACGATGTAGTCGTAATGACTCTGGATTTCCTTATTCGATGTGTCGATCATTATTGGATCTCCCGATGTCTAAAAGCCGAATTCCACCATGGCAAACATCTTCGCCAAAGGCCTCATTCAGACTGAAATAGCCTCTGGTCAATGAACGTATAAAGCCTTGACACTCGACCATCACGCTCCTCGAGGAAGTCGGTTCCCGTGTAGTGGAACGGTTGACGCGGCATCCCGCTGCCCCACCGGCACGTCGCTACATTGTGCATCATCTGGACCTCACTCGTGACTGTGTAGCGGTATTCTGGGAAGTGTTTGCGAATCTCCGTAGCCGCTTCATTGATACCCTCACGGCCCACAATGCGACCGCCGGGATGAATCCAAAGGCAATCTTCGGTGTAAGACTCCGCGAGCGATGCCGCACGCTTGAGGGGATCGAGCTCTATAAAAATCTCGTTGAAGTTGCGCATAAGCAGTTCAGAGGAAATTGCTTTCATAAATGGATACTCCTGAAAGGATTAGATCTCTTCGATCGCCCGCTTTGCGGTCAGAACCATTTCACCTGAACGTCAAATGTGACATTCACGATCCGCAGTTCACAGCAGGTACAGGCCTCCGCGTACGGGAAGAAATGAGCGAAGGCACCTCAAACGGCGGCCTTCACCAGTTCGCTCAAACTGACAAATTGTCCACTTTGGAATTCCGTATAGAGCCGGACGATGTCCTGCTTCGAATCTCCGACGAACGGCCCATACGAAACAATCGGATCGCCCTGCGGCTGCCCTGCATAGAAGACGAGTCGTGCACCTTCTTCGCCGGCAGTCACACGCAACAAACTGCCGCCGTCGGCCTTTGGTCGGTCGAGCCATCCAGTCTACCCGGTTTTTAGGGAGGTAGCGTTGTCGCCGACCTGGATCGAGCCGTGAAGCGTAAACACAAATCCATTGTAGGAACTCGGGATCTCCTGATCGATCGAAGCGTGCGGTTCCAAAGTGATTTCCGTGATTGTAACCGGCACATGATTCCGCGTTTTGGAACGAAGTGAACCCGATTCGCCGCTGTAAATCCGCACCTCTGCCCCATTCTCTCGCCGGACTGGTACAGCGTCAGTGTGAATCGTCTGAAAGCCCGGCTCGGTCCATCGATCAGCTTTCGGTAATGTCAGCCACAACTGAAGAAGACGAACCTTTCCATTGGCTGCAACATTTTCACCGTGGATGATCCCGCGACCGGCAGTCATCCATTGGACTTCGCCCGCCTCAATGACCCCGCCCCTCCGCCAAATCAGGCTTGCGGATAGGCGAATTATGTGGTAGGATTTTCCTACCGATGGCAACTCATAATCCCACGCTCGAATACCTGACTACGACCAAGATCGGCGAAAAAGGCCAGCTTACGGTTCCCAAACAGTTTCGGGAGGATCTTGGCTTGGGGAACGGTGCGCCCTTTGCGGTTCTGCGCCTGGGGGATGGCCTCATTCTGCTGCCCGAGCAACAGCGTTTCGAGCAGCTCTGCCAGCAGGTGAGCTCGAGCCTGACTACTGCGGGGCTGAGACCCGACGACCTCCTAGCGACGCTCCCTGAGGCCCGCAATCGTGTCTACGCACGCCGCTACGGAGCGAGAACTTCCGCAAGGGCTGCGCGACGCCGTTCTCGAACCCACCGCGGGAAGTGACTGGCCAGCACAGAATCCGCCTTTTCTTGGACTCAAACGTCCTGACCGGAGGAATTGTCTCTCCCTGGGGACTGGACAAGGCCACGCTGTCACTCTGCGCAGCAAGGGTCTGTCGGCTGGTTCTAGCAGAGGTAGTCCGCGATGAAGTCGAAGAGAACCTGCTTCTTCACGCAGAACGCCTGTCATCCCTCGATGCCGACCAGGTGATTGAAGATTACCGACACCTCATCAGACTCACCAACCCCGAGGTTATTCCCTACCCCGACAGGGATCTGGTTCGATCAAGTCGGCACATGATCCGCCACGCGGCAGACGTACCTGTACTCCTCTCTGCAATAGCCAGCAAACCGGACTGGCTGCTAACCCACAATACCAAGCACTTCACGAAGACCGTCGCTCAGCGAACATCGCTTCGCATCGCAACACCCGCAGACTTCTTCCGTGCCCTGTCGGCCCTATTTAAGTGATCTCGTAGCAATCGGCGTTGATGGGGACTCGGAGTTGAGAGTGAGGAACAAGTGATGTCACCCGCTGGTTCCACATCAAACTGTGATCTTACAGGGCGTTTCAAAGCACGCGCCGTGAAACTCAGCGAACGCGAATTCGATTCCGAAAACGAGTTTGGCCCATCCACCTATTAATCCATCGACGACTTTTATCTGTCGCATCGAAACATTGGCTTTGACAATCCCGAAACACATCGTAGAGGATGCAACACACTAGAGTGAGTGGTGTTATCCGTGTGTAGCTTCCGGAACCACGCTGTTCCGGCGTGATCGTCCCTAAAAGGTCTGAAATAGTTTTTTGGCGGCGAAAGCTGCGAGGGGCGGATTGTCTTCAGGCAGGGCAGCACAGGACGTGCGTGAGTTTCGACTTAAGGAGGGCCTGCAAATGAGTAGCGTGCGGAAGATGATGAGACTTGGGATAGCTTGCCGGTGTTTGTTGGTCGCAATGTTTTGTGTGTGGGTTGCGGGTGCGGCTTCAGCGCAAACCGCCACAACCTCGCTGCGGGGAGAGGTTTCGGATCCAACGGGGGCGCTGGTTCCCGATGTGGATGTGACGATCTCTGAAGCTTCGATTGGGTTCTCACAAACTCACCAGACGGACGCAAAAGGGGCGTACAACTTTCAGCAGATTCCGCCGGGGGTTTATCTGATCAAGATTCGCGCGCAAGGATTTAACGAGCAGACAGAGAGGGCGGTGTTGCTGGTGAATCAGCCGGCAACGATCAATATCGCACTTAGGGTCGGAAGCAGCACGACGATGGTGGATGTCACGTCGGATACGTCGGCACTGAATGCGATCGACGCGACAATTGGAACACCGTTTAATCAGACCCAAATTCAGACTCTGCCCTTTCAGGGGAACAATGTGTTTTCTTTGCTGTCGTTGCAGGCTGGAGTGGTTTCGCTGGGAGATCAGGCAACGACAACCATGGACTCTGACAGCCGCGCGGGCGCTGTAAACGGCGCTCGGTCGGATCAAAGCAATCTGACGCTCGACGGCATCGACAACAATACGCAGACACGGGGATATGCGTTCACGGGAGTACTTCGTCCGACGCGCGATTCTGTGGACGAGTTCCGTGTGGTGACCAGCAGTTCGAATGCGGATTCGGGACGCTCGTCTGGAGCGCAGGTTGCGGTGGTGACGCGGAGCGGAAGCAACAGCATTCACGGGAGCGCCTATGAGTATTACCGGCCAACCAATACCGTGGCGAACGACTGGTTCAACAAGCAGGCGGAACTGCAGACTGGCGAGCCGAACGTGCCGGGCAAGTATTTGAGGAACACGTTTGGAGCTTCGATTGGCGGTCCGATCAAGAAGGACAAACTGTTTTACTTTGCCAGTTACGAAGCCGACAAAATTGCTCAGAACCAGCAGGTCGTGAATGAAGTTCCGTCCGGGACATCTTCGAGTCAGGGTTTACGGCAGGGGTATCTCACTTACGCCAATGTCAACGGAGGCACGACTACGCTGACTCCTTCGATCATTTCGCAAATGGATCCGCATTGCTCGGGAGAGGGTACGTGTCCGTTGGGAGCTGGAGTCGATCCAGCGGCGCTGCAGTATTTCTCAACGCTGCCGGAAGCGAACGGGAATCTTTTAGGGGACGGATACAACTTTGGGTCGTACACGTTCTCGTCGCCAATGCCGCAGTCGAACATTACGAATCTGGTGAAGTTCGACTACAACGCTACCGCCAAGCAGAGGATATTCGGTCGCGGGAATCTGGAGAGTGACAACCTGACGGGACCGGTGACTTATCCGGGTGCCAGTCCAAGCAGCAAGACCTACAGCAATAACAAGGGACTTGCAGTGGGGCATACGTGGATGCTCACAAATAACCTGGTCAATAATCTGCGGTATGGATACATACGCGAGGGATTTTCGAACCGGGGCGCGTTGACCGGAGACTACGTCGACTTCGCGAATATTAATCCTCTGACCGCAATCACTCCGTCCCTGGTGGTCAACATTCCGTTGCATAACATTGTCGACGACGCTAGTTGGACGAAGAAGAATCACACGCTTCAGGGTGGCTTCAACTTTCGTTTGATTCACAATAATTTTCAGAGCAATTCGACGGCATTCAACAATGCGCAGGTGCAGTACTACAGCCTGGGAATGGGCTCGCTCGCGAATACCGGGCAGGACCTGGACGCGTCAGCGTTTCCGCAACTCGGGATTCCCGCGATTGACGGGGGTTTCGACACTGCGTACAGCAACGCGATGGCAGCGGTCGCGGGCATCATTCCGGTGGCGACGCAGTATTTCAACTACAAGTCGTCGGGCAACAGCCTTACGTCGATCGGACATGGCCTGCCTCTGACGCGTAGCTACAAATCGAACGAGTTCGAAATCTACCTGCAGGACAGCTGGAAGGCGACGCGCAGTCTAACGGTTACGTATGGGCTGCGCTACACCTACCTGCAAACACCATATGAAGTGAATGGACAGGAAGTGGCCCCGGTCAACGGCCTGGATCAGTGGTTCCACAACCGGGCGACTGGCATGGCTCAGGGCATCACGAATCAGCCGGAGATTGCTTTTGCGGGGGCCGGCCATGCGAATCACGCTCCGGGAATGTGGGCGGCCGACAAGAAGGATTTCGCGCCACGATTTGCGATCGCTTATGCGCCTGCGCACATGCCTGGATTTCTAGGCACGCTGTTTGGCGATGGGATGACGTCGATTCGGGCCGGCTATGGAATTTACTACGATCATTTTGGCGAAGGAATCATCAACACTTTCGACGCGAATGGGGCGTACGGCTTGTCGTCGCGGGTGAACAGCCCGATCGATTTGACGACCGATCAGGCGCCACGATTCGCCTCTCCCAGTTCGGTTCCGACGCAGATCATTCCTACGGTCGCGCCGGAGACGGCGTTTCCTGTCACTCCAGCCAATATCGAGGCGTTGTCGTGGGGAGTGGATAACCACGTAAAGACGCCCTATGCGCACGTGATGGATTTCTCTATCCAGCGCCAGATCTCGAACGCATGGACGATCGAAGCGGCGTATGTTGGACGGCTGGGAAAGCGGTTGCTGCAGAATCTCGACGTGGCAACGGCGCTGGACCTGGTGGATCCGAAGAGTGGAATGGACTATTTCAAGGCTGCCCAGATGATGTCGGCGGCATCCTTAGCGAATGTGCCAACTGCTTCCATGCCGACCATTCCTTACTGGGAGAATATGTTTCCGAACCTGGTGGGGAACGGGATGACGGCGACGCAGAATATCTACGGGAGCCTGTGGGGGCAGAGTATCGTCGGCAACGAGACGTTCCCGCTTTACAGTCTGGATACAGGATCCTTTTATCCTGGCTCGGGATTCACGGCCGGGCCGTTGAACCGGTACTTTGATCCGCAGTATTCATCGCTGTACGCGTGGGCGTCGGTGGGTACAAGCAGCTACCATTCGATGCAGCTTTCGCTGCGGCACTCGATGGTGCACGGCTTGCAGTTCCAGATGAACTACGTGTTCGGCAAGTCGATCGATTTGGGATCGGACTCCGAGCGCACCGATTACAACAAGAACCAAACCTTCAGCAGCATCGTGAATGCCTGGAATATCAAGGGAAACCGCGGCGTCTCGGATTTCGATACAAGGCACGCGATCACAGGCAGCTTTAATTACCTGCTACCGTTTGGGAGGGGAGCGAAGTTCATATCGACGTCGAACGGAATCTTGAATGCATTTGTCGGCGGGTGGGATCTCGCAGGGCTCGTGCATTGGACGAGCGGGCTGCCATTCTCGGGGGTGGACGGAATGGGGTGGGGAACAGATTGGGCCACGCAGAGCTTTGCGCTGGTTACGGGAAGCGTGGCATCGGGAGGCCACCACATCATCAATGGCGCACCGAATGCATTTTCGGATCCGTCTGCGGCTTACGCGGCGAGCAGCACTCCTCCGTTCGCCGGAGTTTCGGGGCAAAGGAATATATTCCGCGGTGATGGTTACTTCTCCATCGATGGCAGTGTCACGAAGGAGTTTCGAATCGTTGAAGGGCAGACCTTGAAGTTTCAATGGGATGTTTTCAATACGACCAATGCGGTTCGGTTCGATCCGCATAGCGTGCAGAATAATCCGTTTGGTGGGGCGAGTTCGTTTGGTATCTACAGCAAACAGTTGGTGGAAGCCAGGAGAATGCAGTTGGGGTTGCGGTATAGCTTCTGAGGGTTGATTCACCACAGAGGGCACAGAGGGATCTTCGGTCTGGGTTTAGTAGGGTCAAAAACCCCACCCTCTCGCGAAAAGTGCGAGAAGGGTGGGGCACCCTAGTTTTGTATTTCAATCTACGATGGGGTCATGAATGCTTAGAGTGTGGTTGGTTTGGGGGAGCTTGTGTGTTTTTACATGCTGTCTATGGGGGCAGTTGCCGCAGCCGGACGGGGGGACCATCGAGCGTGGAGGGTTGCCGGGGCGGTGGTTTTCGCAGGGAGCGAAGTGCATGGAGATTCCGGAATGGCAGGTGCATGAGTACAATCCGAATCTCTACGTCCTGAGGCAGTCGCCGTGTACGGATTTCGAGAAGCCTTTTATCTATCTATTCTTTGGAAAAGACAAAGCTCTGCTGATGGATACGGGTTCGAGGAATGGAAATCTTGCTCCCAGTCTTCGGATGACGGTGAAGAACTGGCTGGCGCGCAATGGGCGGACGAGCATCCCGCTCATTGTCGTGCACTCGCATCCGCATGACGATCACATGGCGGGAGATGCGGAGGTGCAGGCGATGCATGACCCGGCGATGCCTGTGGAGTTCGTGCCGGCGGATCTGGAGGCGACGAAGCGATTCTGGGGAATCGAGCATTGGCCGACCGATATTGGGCACGTGGATCTGGGCGGACGGGTGATCGATCTGATTCCGATTCCTGGCCACAGCGATGTGAGCGTGGCGCTGTACGACCGGAACACGGCGATTCTGCTGGCTGGAGACAGCCTGTATCCTGGGCGGTTGTATGTCCACGACTTCGCTGCGTTTCAGGCGAGCACGGAGCGAATGATTCGGTTTACGGCGGACAAGCCTGTGTCGCACATACTGGGCAATCACATTGAGCAGTCGAGCACGCCATTTCTGGATTATCCCGTGGGGACGATGTATCAGCCGAATGAGCACGAGTTGGCGTTGTCGCGGGGGTCGCTGCTGGAACTGGAAGAGGCGTTGGTGGCGATGCACGGGACCGCGCGGCGGATGGCGATGCGGGATTTCACGGTGTGGCCGGTTGGGGACGAGTTCATGCCTCCGGAGGCCATGAAACAATTTGAGCAGCGGCAGAAGGAAGAGAAGCTTAAAATGTGGAATCATTCGCAGCAGTGAGTTGCGAGGGAGAATGGCGGAGAAGAGAGGGCGCGCGAGAAAAGGGTGTCGTCCCTACGGGACTCGCGCATTTGGTGCATCGCAGTTGGCACTTCCGTGCCGGGCTTTCACATGCCGCCGCCACGCGGCTGATACGGTGAGACAGATTCTGCTTGTTAGTTGCTGGCTGGTTCTCGGTGTTGGGAGCTTGTTTGGCGCCGAGAAGCCGGCGAAGACTGTTTACGACTACGCGCTGGTGGACCTGAACGGGAAGGAAGTTTCGCTGTCTGCGTACAAGGGGAAGGTGCTGGTGATTGTTAATCTTGCCAGCCAGTCGATCTTTCACGAGCAGAACGCGATGCTCGATGAACTTCAGAAGATGTATAAGGATCAGGGACTGGTGGTCGTGGGAGTTCCGTCGAATGATTTTGGCGCGCAGGAACCTGGAACGGATGCGGATGTGCAGAAGGTGTACGGCAAGGATGTGCATCTAGGGTTTCCGGTGTTTGCGCGCGTGTCAGTTCGCGGGAAGGACCAGGCGGCCCTTTACGCGTTCCTGACCGGTGACAAGAAAGCATCGACCGGGGGAGACGTTCACTGGAGCTATACGAAATTTGTAGTCGACCGCACGGGGAAAGTTGTCGCGCGATTTGAGCCGCACATTCTGCCGAATGCGCCGGAGGTCCGCGTGACCCTGGAAGACGTGCTGGCGGGGAAGTTCAAGCCTCCGGCTCCCAAAGAAGAGGATAAGAAGGATGCGGGCGGGGAAGAGAACATGGCCCGCTGAAACAGTCGCTCTTCCAACGCTAGGTGGCTAGGGCAGGTTCGAATCAAGTCTCCACACCTTGCCGTGAGCAATATCCGTCAGCCAGATCGATCGGTGGCCCACGCGGATGCTGTCGCCTCCAATCCCTGTCCATTGCTGCACTACAGTGTTGGTCGCGGGATCAATTCGCGACATCGGAATCTGGAAAACTGTAGCCCAGACGGATCCTTCTCCAAAGGCGATTTCTCCGCCTGTGCCGGGGATACCAGCCTGGATGGTGGCGACCAGTTTGTTGGTTTGCGTGTCCACGCGGGAGATTGTTCCGTCGCCTTGATTGAGGGTCCAGACCGAGCCTGCGCCGGTGGTTAGAAAGCGCGGCTGCGGACCGATGGGGATTGAGGTTACGACCTGGTTCGATTGCGGGTCGACGAGAGTGAGCAGGTTGTGCTCGGTCGAGGTGATCCAGATGGCGTC
>Ga0210402_10005018_pt1 | contig 11914 bp, 11 predicted proteins | sample IncBWC7MmetaG_FD_161055 | JGI IMG/M metagenome (GOLD analysis project Ga0210402, IMG submission 161055) | Forest soil microbial communities from Barre Woods Harvard Forest LTER site, Petersham, Massachusetts, United States - Inc-BW-C-7-M | ecosystem: Environmental > Terrestrial > Soil >...
CAAATGAGTTTTGCCGGTTCCACATTCGCCGATGAGCACGATTGGTTCGCTGCGATCGATGTATCCGCCCTCGGCCAACTCGCGAATCCGTGCCGCAGAGATCTGCGGAGCCTGGGCAAAATCGAACTCCTCCAACGTTTTCATCCGGGGCAGTTGCGCATCGCGAATCCGGTTGCTGATGGCGTGGCGATCCCTTTCCTCGCATTCCATCGCCAGCAGCGCTTCCAGATACCGGATATGACTGTGATTCTCTTTGATCGCCTGCTCGGCCAAGCTCACAAAGTTGGCACCTATAACGGGCACGCGCACGGCCTTGCAGTATTGCCGCACGCTGGCATGTTCGAGACTCTCTGTCTGGGTTTTCATTGAATGCCTCCAGGTGTTTCGCTCAGCAACAGATCGTATTCGTCCATTGCCGGCATAGGGCGTTCGAACTGAGCCAGCTCTTCGGCCAGTGCGATGGCGTATCGCCGCCGTTGCTCGGCATCCGGCATGTGGAGAATGTGCAGCACTGCGGCGGCATCACTTACTCCCAACCGCAATGCTTCTTCGACCGCCGCGATCATCCGATTCCATCCCGCCGTAGTTCCCACCCGCACCAGCGTGATCATCTCGCGCGTGCCTTTACTCTTGCCGAGCCGTTGTTCCAACCGGCCCCAGATACGATCCAGACAGTTGGGCCAGCGGCCCGCTTGCCTCCACTGTTGCAGAGGTGTGGAACCTGCCATGGCGCCGGGCTTTTTCTCCAGCACGTCCAAGTAATGTTCCAGGTTCAGGACCTGATGCCCTCTCCCGTAACAGCGTGGGTGTCGCGCCGCGCACTGGCCGTCGCGTTGAATCTCGACCACAGATGGTCCGACCACAGCACTCACACGCAACCCTGGTGACAAGGGCGCGGAATACCAGTTGGTTTTCACCTTCACACGACCATGCCCGTCGACGATCAGCGGATAGATTACTTCCTTGAAGGGAAATCCTTGCTCGACCAGCGGCAGCAGTGAGGCGCGCTCCTGCCGGCTGGCTTCCTCCACGCTCATCTGCTTTCCGTGGATCGTACGGCTGCGGCCGGCGATGCATTCCTCCAGCAGACGCGCGTTCAGCGCCGCCAGGTTCTCGGCTTCCGGCACTGGCGTCAGACAGTTGCGCCGGAACCAACCCAACTCACCTTCTACGCCACCTTTTTCGTTGCCTTTTGCTGGATTGCAGTACTCGCTCCGAAATCCCCAGTGCGATCGGAAGGCGATGATCCGCTCCGTTTCCACGCGCTGCCGCCCGCGCAGAATCTTCTTCACCAGCGACCCCATGTTGTCATAGCGCAGGGTGCGGAACACGCCGCCGAAATAGGCGAACGCCAGCTCGTGCGCCTCCAATAGAGCTTGCTGAGTGGCGTGCGTATACGCGCAATGGAATGCGTCCCCCGACGCCATGCTGCGCATCGCAAAGATCTGCAGCTTCGCGGGCTCGCCATCCAGCTTCGCCACCGCCTCGAACCAGTCGACCTGCGCCTCCTGGCCCCAGTCGTAACTTTGAGGAACGAACGTTACCCTGCCACTGAGTCCCAGTTCCTGTTTGCGCCTCTGTACGTACCGCCGCACAGTCGGTTCGGCGATTGTTTGTTCCGGGTACTCTTGGCGCAACCGCGTCCAGATCCGATGCGCGGTGTGCCGCTGCTTCCGCGGTGCGCTGCGGTCCGCTTCTAGTATCCGGTCGATGGCGTCCGTCAGCGGGCCGAGTTTAGGTTGCTCCCGCCGATGCTTCTTCCTCTCGGGCGGGATCGCATTGGCAATCGCCTGACGCACCATGCGGCGATGGACGCCGTACTTGGTTGCCAAACCCTGAATCGTTTCGCCGGCCGCGTAACCGCGCCGGATCTCTTCGAATAACTCCACTTTGCGCCTCCTGTCCATCCCGGAATGTTGCCATCCGGGGCTATCCAGGTGGGCCAAATTAAAAGATCAAAGTGGGCCAAATTAGAGTATCGAACTCACCTCTCGCGCGAGATTTTGGCTTTGGCTCCTGCAGACGCTCACAGTCTGCAATGTCAGATGGTAAAAAGCTGTCTGAGCATCTATAACCTCCATGAGTGCTGCCGGTGGTGGCTCGTTGGCCTGAGAGCATTCGATAGGCACGGTTTCGACCGTTGTGGAAATCAAATACTCGCCCAATGCTTCCGTGACATTCAGTGGCTCGAATATCCAAACCACGAGAAGAATGAGGATAACACCTAAGGGAGCAAACACCCACGTCCACTTCGAGGCTCTAGCCATGTTACTTGCACACGAACCTTTTTGCGACCGCGTCACTTTCTTCCCAAACGGCTGATGGGTGCTGAGATCCAAAAAAATACTAGGCCAGGGCAGTTACCTTGCTCGCAGGTCTGGATACTCTATTGCATCTTTGCTGACGGAGAAGAGCCCCCGGAGATACCTTCGTCCACCTTCCTCAACGGAGAACATTCCAACTCTTGCTCTGTTTGGTAAAAAGGCCAGAGCCCAGTTGTCGTTGGTAGGATCAGGCGTGTCGCCAAGCTGAAAGCCAAGCGAGAGCCTTTTTTCCTTTTGGTCCGCCATCCATAAGATTGGCTTTGCCTCGCTAAGAGCGAGATTAAGCCGCTTCTTTCCATCTAGTGCCCTGAAGGAGAGGAAGGGCGAGTCATCTGTTACTCCGAGGGATGCTCTTTGATTCTGGGGGTCATCAAGCCCTGACACTGGATTTCCCGAGTTGCTCGATGGCAAATTGCTTCCGAAAGCGAGGACGGCATTGCCGCCTTTATCAACCCCCCAGTATGCAAGCGTCTTTCCGGTCTCGTCTGTGAGCTCGAAAGCGCGCGAGCGAAGTAGTTGCTCAACGCGCGGGCGCTCACGCGTCAGCGCCAAGCGGCTACCAATAAAACCGCCAACAAAACCGGCGAGTAAAGCGACGATAACGACATAGATCTGTTTCATTGTCTCTTTCCGCTACCACTTTGCGGTATTTGGAGTGCACATCGCTGTATTAGACGATGTAGGTGTGCACTTACAATCTGTGCCCATCCAAGATGTAATGGTATCGCTACCGACGCCATTGTCGTTCAGTCCATTGTTGGCCAAAATGGTGTTCGCGAAGACAGCGCTATCTGCAAGCCCCAAGTAAGCATGGAGAACTGTCTCGTGAATTAGTGTGTACTCGGGGTGAGGGCCCGTCATAACCCCATGCTCGAGAAGTATGGGCCCTATTCGGTTTTGTCGGGTCCTATAAAAAAGGGCGCCAACCCGCCAATTCGACGCCTGGCCTGATGAAGCTTCAGCCTAATCGCTGAAGAAATCACTTGCTGTCTCTCCCCACTAGAGCGATGAATGGGCGGTACATAAAAAAGGGGCCCCAGTCCGCCAATTGCCTGATTCCGATGTCTGCGCGACGGGCCTCAGCCTAATCGTTGAACAATTGACTTGCAGTTTCTCCGAAGCGGAGTGATGAATTGTCACGACCGCAGCCCGGTCAGGAGAAACGAATGAACACCGCAACCGAATCGGAAAAGAACGCATCGGCGCCTGAGGTACCTCAGCCGAAGAAAAAGCGCACGCCCTCCAAGAAGGCCAAACCCGCAAAGAAAGCGGGGCGAGCTAGGAAGGCCGCAGGGAAGCCGAAGGCGGATCGCGCCAACAAAAAGGCCGAGGTCATTGCGCTGATGAAACGCGCCAAGGGCGCGACGCTGGCCGAGATCATGGCCGCCACGAAGTGGCAGGCGCACACTGTGCGCGGCTTCGTCAGTATCCTCGGCAGCAAGGACGGGGAGAAGATTGACTCGTCCAAGAACGCTGACGGCGAGCGGACGTACAAGATCGGCAAATAGCGTCAGGCAACTCATCGTCCAAACGCCGCCTCGGCCACGGTGCCAGGGGCGGCGTTCTCGCTCTTGCTCCTAGAGTAAGTGACGTCACGGACCGGTGACGTCACTGCCGAGGGCGCGGATTGGCCACCAAACCATTCCGGGCGGGAATGTTTTGGCAGGAAGGCGGGCCAGAAAGCCGTTTCTTGGGGCAGAAAGCGCCCTTGGTGGCGTTTTCGGCGAGGGGGTCGCCTTCTTGGTCCTCTGTGGTGCGAAAGCACGACACAGGGAAGAACTGGCGAAAGGAACGGCGGCCTAGCGGGCTGCCTTGCCCTGGTTGAGGATTCGTGCCACGTGCTCCAGCCGCCAAGCCGAGCCACGGCGCGTCCGGAGCGCCCGGTGGTTCAGCTCGGTCGCAATTCCCCGCATAGTGTGGCCGTTCTGCCGCATGTTGCGTATCTCCAGGAGGACGGCCTGCTCGGAGGGTGCGGGCTCGACGTGCTTCCCGTCCGTGCCCAGCCGGTAGCCGAATTGGATGTTCCCAACCCGCTCTCCGTTGCTTCGCTTATGGCTCATCGCCTCCCGCGTCCGCTCGCCGATTGCTTCGCGTTCCCATTGGCTTACAGCCGTCATGATGTTCAGCACGAGCCGTCCAGCCGCGGAGCCGGTGTCGAGAGACTCCGCCACGGACACCAGCGCCACGCCACGCTTGGTGAACCGCTCCAGCAGCGTGCACAAATCCTTCACACTCCTGGTGAGCCGGTCGAGCTTCGCGATGATGACTGTCTGGACTTCGCCGGCATCAACCAGCGCCAGCAACCGCTCCATGCCCGGGCGGTTCAAACTCTTCGCCGACTCACCACCGTCGACGATAATATCGAGTAACTCGGCGTTGTGGACGATAGCCATCGCCCGGATCTTTTCGGCCTGCGCCTCGAGCGAAACCCCACGATCGGCTTGCTTGTCAGTAGAAACACGAACGTACCCAATGGTTTTCATCGTAACTCCATGAACGCTCTTGTGTTAGCGGAAAGTCAACGCTAATTGCAACCGTTTTGATTCTTTTTGATTAACCGTTGAAAAACGCTTGAAAAGCGCGGCGCTTGCGCGGAGTACGCGCGTTTTTTGCTTGTTTTGGTTTGATTTAGGACCTTTCCATCGGACCATCTCAGATCTCGCTTTCACTAGGGATCGCCGCAAAATCAGCTTGGCCGGGCAGACATAAATGGCATTGGGGACGGCCTTGCGATTCAAGGAGGTGGCTGGCTTTGCTGCACCGAAAGACTCCGTTGTCGCACCGAGTGGCGCCTCGATCAGTAAGGTTGAGCAGGGTTCCACAAAGCCACCTTTTGCAATGCTAGTTTTTCTGGATGTGGATCGTTCCTTCGGTCCCGCTTGCTTCGAGAATGCAGGTCTTGCAACGATACGTGAGGCGGATCTTGAAGGCGGCTGCATTCGGCGGCGGGATGACGTCGGCGGCGAGATCCGCGACGGCCCCGCGCGCCGGCGCATCGCCATAAGCATGGTTCCGTTCTGTGTCGCGCGATCCCGGGATATGGGTAAAGCCCTCGGGTTCCTTGGCGAATTTGCAGCTGCGGCAAATCTCGAGCGCGACTTGCAACGTTTCCGCGAGCACATTGGAATTATTAATGAAGGCGAACCGGACATGAACGCTGCCATCCGGGTTCAGCGGGAGATTAATGTCGCGGACGGGAATAATCGGGCCTTCGAGGACGGCGGGATCGGGGTAGGGCACCAGCGTGAATAACATCGTAGCCCGGGGCGGGTTGATGACTTTGTCCATCGTCGATTTCAGGCCCGTCATCTCGCTGCGGATTTCGTCAGGCTTGACCTTGTCCTTTAAGTCCTTCAATTCGCCGGAAACCTTGTCCACGGACTTGATGATACCGTCGTTGGTCTTCGCGCTTATGTCTTTTTCCTTGGCCCGGTCGATCTTCTCCTGCGCACTCGCCGCGCGATCTTTGTAGGTGTTGACGCCCATCAGGAAACCGGAAACGACCATGATGGTCACCGCGGACCACTTCGCGGCAGTGTGCCGGTAGTTATCCTTGTAGAAGGCCCCGATGATGCCCAGTAGGACGAAGGCAATCGCCGACGAATACGGTGGCACTAGGTCGAACAGAGCCGGGAGCGCGGTGCGCTTCTCAAAGGCGCCGGCAGCCACGACCAGAATCACCAGCGCGCCGGCGATCCAGATCTTGCGGTTGCGGCGTGGCGGCGGGACTTCGGCCTCCGGCGCGGGTCTCGTCGACGGTCCCGCTTGGAGAATAGCCGGCGCGGCGGCAGGGACAAGTGAATGTGCGACATCCCCGACGGGCGCCTGCGCTGGTTCGCCAGCGTGTTGTTGTGGGGTCTCTATAGCATTCATACTACTAGTGTTTCGCGCCTGATGTTACAGCGCAATGACAATTTGGTTTCGGGGGGACCAAAGGATTGCACCCAGCGGCTGGTGTGGTGTGCTGTCTAGCAGATTGCCCTGCTTCGATGCAGTAGCGAAAGGCTCTGAAATGCGCGTTTCAGAGTTGCACAAGCCCGTTGCGTAATAGGTCCACGAGCCTGCCAGTAGCTTGGCCACTGATGTTCGGAGCGCTGCAAAACGTGAGGCTATGCGCGCGATGATTGACAGCGATATTCTGCCGACGAGTGACTTTCTACCCACGACTCGAATCCAACCGTTGAATTCGGAAGAACTTTTGAAAATCCTCGCATGCGAAACTCTTCGGCGATGCGGTCGGAAGCGCTGCGGCAAAAGATGTGGACGATCGCGTCGCGACTGACATTGTCGAAGAGGAGTTCACGCGCGTGCTGATCAGCACGTGGCAGACTGTATCCGTGGATGAAAAGCTGTTTGACTCCGCGCAGCCGCTCCGCGGCGGATTCCCAAAGCGGACGCCAGAGAGCATCCCAATAGAACTGCTTGTTGGTGTCCGGAAGGATTAGCGTGCCAGTGTTGTTCACCGCGCACGTTTCTCCTCCGATTCGTTTGTCCGAAACTCCCTCATATCCCAGCAACTTAAGATCGCGTGAAAATACAATCGGCGGGATGGCCGTTTGCATGGGAGTTTGAAACCAGTTCACGCTGCCATGTAGTTTATGGATAGCTAACGGCGATCTGACTCGTTCTTCATCAAATTGAAAAATATAACCTGAGCCAATGTCCCATTTCCCAGCTGCCTTGAGTGCACGCTCAAGCGCCACATCGTAGTTAAAAGTGATCAATGTGTCATCGACAGTAACGCACTCACGAACGAAATTCGCGTAAGCTGTGCTCTCGGATTGTCGTACCTCGATGTCATAGAAGAATTCTCTGACGGCACTCACTAAATCGTCGCGGAGATACTGGGGATAGAACCCCTTGGAATGCGCGTTCGTCGCGCCCCTCGCCAGATCTTCGAACATGTCGCGAACTGATTGCGGACACTCGTATGCGGTTCCGAGTCTTTCTTGCCCAGCCGAAGCCAGCCGTTCCAGGATTCCTTCGAAATCAGCTAGAGATGGGAATACCATGCCGAGTTGCAAAATGCGACAACGATATAGCTGAATGTGTTGGATTTCTGGGTCCTGCGAGTCAAGCCAGGCGGCGAGTTCAGTTAAGAGATTCGATGCAAGGGGATACCTCGCATGAGCCGAGGCACCGGCACCGAAAACGTAAGCGGTCATTTCTGCCCTCAGGATAACCTCTTCTCGGCTCCTCAGGGGCGTGGATTCTGAGAACCTTTACTCAGCGGTGGCACAGGATTTCACGTATTATTGATTTCTGCCCGATAAGCAGCACGATCCGCGTAGTCGTTGAAGTGGAAAGCACGAGTTACGTGTGTGAGTTTTCGGAGTTGCTGACAGTATGAACAGATAGGCAGATCTCACAAAATATGGAAAACGAACTCGAATGGAAAGACGCCATCATCGCTGTACTGAGTGCAGCGAAGGCTCCGATGCATTATGTCGAGATTGCGGAGCAGATTTTTGATCGGGGCCTGCGCAAAGAGCAGAACGCCACGCCAGCAAACACCGTTGCGGCGTTTATCGGGCGGTCGTTCAAAAACGAGGGTGAAAATTCTCCGTTCATCAGGGTAAGTCGTGGAGTTTACGGTCTCCGGAGCGCTCAGACTGAGTCGCCGGCGATTGCCCAGAAAGAACTGGCGGAGGTTGAGGAACTGACAGAGGCCGACGAGGTCACCGGACTCGTAAATGCGTTCGGGATGGTTTGGGACAGGGCTAAGGTGCACTGGGAAACTTACCCCCGGATTCTCGGACAGCAACAGGCCGGATCGAAGCCTGTCAATTTCTGCGAGCAAAGGGGTGTCTATCTGCTCCATGACGCTCAAGGAGTATTGTATGTAGGTCGCGCCACAGATCAGAATTTGGGCAGGAGGCTTCAGCAACACACGTCGGATCGCCTGACGGGACGGTGGACGCGCTTTTCATGGTTTGGTGTGTACCCCGTCAAGGAAGACGGAACACTAAAAATCTCTGCCGACTTTTCAAGCGTTGGCATCGGCATCGTAATTGCCACAATGGAAGCTGTACTAATTGAGGGCTTAGAGCCGCGTCAGAATCGCAAGCGTGGAGACGACTTCCAGGCTATCGAATTTCTGCAAGTCGAAGACCCGAAGTTGGAAATGAATCGAAAATTGGCGGTCGTCCAAGAACTAGCAGCACACTTGAAAACGTGAGGCGCTTTGCGAAACGTGGAACCCTCTACTACTACAGATAGCATCCGCTCGCTGACAGCCCTAGATCGGGCTGATCTGCACCCTCGGGACCAGACACACGTACGTTGTCTCTACTGGAGCCATTTGCCAACGTAGTAGCGCCTGCGTCATCGCATCGACCTGATCGTCGTAAGTGCCGTTTGGGAACTGCACGCACTCTTCGATGAAATCGGAAACCCACGGAGCGTAGTCGGGGTGCGGCAGGTACACATTGCCGGCTTCTACCAGCGGGGCGATTGCTTGTGCGCGTGCGATCTTGCCGCCCTGCGGGTTTACAGGGAGCAGACCAGGAATCTCATAGCCCAGCATTTGAATTACGGCCGAGCCGTTGGCCTTGTCCTCGATCAGCTTGGCGATGGTCGCGGGCCATTTCTCGCTTAGCCCGCGGATTGCTTGCAAGGTAGCCGGACAGTCCATGCGCGCGCGAACCTGATCGCCTAATAGAAAGATGGCGCCGAAGTGAGCCCACACCTGTCCCACCACATAATCCGAGGTCTGAAGATCCTTGAAAGAGCAATCCCACGATTGGATCTGTTCGTCAACCCGGTGCGGAGCCTCGATCGCTTCGATGGATCGCAGTGTGCCATCCGGCATCCGAACGATCACTGGAGGCAAGTTCGCGCCTCGCGGCTGCCAGTATCGGAACCAATGGCGCTTGAAAATTCCACCACCTGCCGGCGATGGACGCTGCTGGAGTTGGCCCGCGGTGCCGTAGCTGCCGAGACTGATTTTCAGCGCTTCAATCTCCTTGGGCCCGAACCGCTCAGGCCAGAGCAGTTCTCCCATAATCATCCGGGGATCAAGGAAGCCAATCGAAGTGGCTGGCGTCGGTCCTTCATACTCTGCTGGTAGGCATAGAAGATCCCAGCCGCCTTGGGCCAACAAATGGCCGCTCAGATCTCGCTGATGACAACGCTGCATCACGACTACTTTCGCTGCGGTCCTGGGATCATTGACGCGCGTCGACATCACCACGTCGAACCAGTCCGTCGTTGTCTTGCGAATCGAATCGGATTCGGCCTCCTGCACGTTATGCGGATCGTCACAAACGATCCGATCTCCGCCCTCGCCCGTCGCCGCGCCGCCCACCGATGTGGCGATGCGATAACCGGAACGGTTGTTGTCGAACCTGGTCTTGGTGTTCTGATCGCTCGACAGTGCGTAGCGGTCGCCCCAGAAGCTCTGATACCAAGGCGACTCGATCAGAGTCCGGCACTTTATTGAGTCACGAATGCTCAACGAGGCGGCATAGCTGCTAAAGAGCCACCGTCGCTCTGGGTGCTGAATCCATTCCCAAGCCGGCCACAACACCGAAACGAGAAGGCTCTTCATGTGTCGAGGGGGAACATTGATCAAAAGATTGCGGATCTCGCCGCGCGTTACGGCCTCGAGATGGTCGATGATTGCGTCAATGTGCCAGCCACGGACGAAGGGCGTAAGAGGCTCGATGATGGGCCATGCCTGGCGCACGAACTCGCGGAAATATCTTGTCGCTAGCTCTCGCTCAACCTTTGCGCGGGCGTTCGGTTTTTGCAACCAGAAGGCTAAGCTGTTTGAGTTCGTCATGGGTAAGCTCTCCAAGTTCCGGCGCAGGACCGATCACGATCGGACCGCCACCCGGGCCACTGTGTTCATTGCTGAAGTAGTCCTTGTAGCCCAGGAGATTCTTGGCCAGGAAGATGTTCGCCGCTGGATTGCCCTTTTGAGCAAGTCCCCACAGGCTGCGGCGAAGCGAGAGACGTCCCCGAGCCTTGCCGCGCTCCATAGCCTCCGCAACTGCGGGCTGGCCCTTCCTGCGTTCAAACGTCCGCAGGCTGATGCCGAAGAAGGACGCTATCTCTACCTCCGTGCATTGGATTGCAGCAAGTTTCTCGACCTCGTCCAAATTGATCGTTATCTTCTTGCGGCCCGATCCGTTCCGTTTTCCCCCTGCCATCATCTGTCCCTCCTTAAATCGAAACTTCCAACGGTCCAATGCCCCGCGACGTTTGTTGTTCGAGGATTCTCCGCTCGACTGACCAATCAGAAATCGCCAGGCACAGCCCGGCAACATCGCCATAGTTTCCACGAAGCGCGTTTTCGGCTGCAGCAATCTCGCGTTCGCAACGCTCGATCTCAAGTGACAATGGGCACTCGCTCCGCGGCGATGTCGTCGTAGGTGCGGTTCGTTCCATCGAGAGTAGCCTCCAATCCAACGAACTGCTGCCATCGTTGAACGATCACGTCGCAATATTTCGGATCAAGCTCGATCCCGTAGCAGACCCGTTCTGTCAGTTCGGCCGCCATCAGCGTGGTTCCACTACCGAGGAACGGATCGAAGACAATATCTCCGCGTTTAATGTGATTCAAAATTGGACGCCGCATCAGCTCCAGCGGCTTCTGGGTGGGGTGATCGAACTTGTCCTCGTCAGATCCGCCCATGATAAATTTCGGAGATGCAACTTCCCAGACGGTGGTGTTCTCCCCCGCTTTTCCGAACCAGGGAGCGTTCTTTTTACGCACGAACCAGGCTGGTTCGTGAGAAAACCAATATGGCGTCCGCGTAAGAACCGCGCGACCTTTGTGCCAAATTATCTGCTGATGGTGGATAAAGCCAATTCGCAGCAATCCATCGAGAACCTCGCGCGTGAATTTGCTCGCGTGCCAGACGTACCCGACTTGAAGGCTCGGTACGAGTGCGAAGGCTTCAGCCCAGTCGGCGCGAGTATCGGAAGAGATGCTTGTGTTCCGGTGACCTTCGGCGCGCTTCTTCATGTAACTTGCTTGGGCCGGGCCATGTTTGTTGAGGCCCGCTCGATCGCGCCATTCTGAATCCAACTCGATTCCGTACGGTGGATCCGTCACCAACAGCAACGGCTCCTTCTCGCCGAGCAAACGCGCGACTGCGTCTTTGTTGGTGGCGTCACCGCAGAATACGCGGTGCGGACCAATTAACCAGAGGTCGCCAGGCTGCGTTACCGCAACTTCCGGCAAGGGGGGCGCCTGCTCAGCTTTTTCCTCGTCCTGCGGATCGCGCAGTAGTGAATCGAGCTCGTTCACGTTGAACCCCGTCAAGCTCAAATCGAAATCGAGGCCATCGAGTTCTCCTATTTCAAGGGCGAGTAGAGTTTCATCCCACGAAGCTTCCTGGTTGGTGCGATTGTCGGCGAGGCGAAGACCGCGGATCTGCACCGGCGTCAGGTCACGCACCACATGCACGGGGATCTCCGTCAGACCGAGAAACTTTCCTGCAGCCCGCCGCAGGTGACCAATGACGATCACGTCATTCGCGTCAACCACCACTGGCTGTCGGAAGCCATATTCGCGGATGGAAGACGCTACCTTCTCGACTGCCTGGCCGCTCCATTTGCGCGCGTTTTTCGGATAGTCCTTT
>Ga0210402_10005019_pt1 | contig 11905 bp, 7 predicted proteins | sample IncBWC7MmetaG_FD_161055 | JGI IMG/M metagenome (GOLD analysis project Ga0210402, IMG submission 161055) | Forest soil microbial communities from Barre Woods Harvard Forest LTER site, Petersham, Massachusetts, United States - Inc-BW-C-7-M | ecosystem: Environmental > Terrestrial > Soil >...
TCATCGTCTACTCGCGGTGGGATCGCAGCCCCGAGGTCGTCGAGGCGCAGGTCACGTATCCGATCGTGACGGCGATGCTCGGCGCGCCGCATGTGCGGGCGGTCCGCGGCTTCTCCGATTTCGGCTACTCGTTCGTTTACGTGATCTTTGAGGACGGCACCGACACGTATTGGGCGCGCACGCGGACGCTGGAGTACCTCTCGGGCGTGCTGTCGCGGCTGCCGCCCGATTCGCGGACAGAGCTTGGGCCCGACGCGACCGGTCTCGGTTGGGTGTTCCAGTACGCGCTCGTGGACCGCACGGGCCGGCAGAGTCTCGCGGATCTACGGTCATACCAGGACTGGTACCTGCGCTACCAGCTGAAGGCGGTGCCCGGCGTGTCCGAGGTGGCCTCGCTCGGCGGCTTCGGCCGGCAATACCAGGTGAACGTCGACCCGAACCGCCTGCGCAACTACGGCCTCTCGATCCAGCGCGTCGTCGAGGCGGTGCGCGGCGGCAACGCCGAGACCGCCGGCCGGCTGATCGAGTTCGGCGGTACCGAGTACATGGTGCGCGGCCGCGGCTACGCCAAGTCGATCGCCGACTTCGAGAGCATCGTCCTGTCCGCCAGCGAGAGCGGCACGCCGATCCGGATCCGTGACATCGGCAACGTAACCGTCGGCCCGGATCTGCGGCGCGGCGTGTCGGATCTGGACGGCGCGGGCGAAGTGGTCTCGGGGATCATCGTCATGCGCCAGGGAGAAAACGCGGTCGACGTGATCGATCGCGTCAAGGAGCGCATCCATCAGATCGAACCGGGCTTGCCGTCCGGGATGGAGATCGTCCCGATCTACGACCGCTCGGCGCTCATCCGGCGCGCGATGGACAACGTGAGCGAAACGCTGGTCGAGGTGGTGCTCACCGTGTCCTTCATCGTGCTGCTGTTCCTGTGGCACGTGCCGAGCGCGCTCATCCCGCTGATCACGATTCCGGTTGCCGTGCTCGTGGCGTTCATCCCGTTCCGCGCGATGGGGATCACGGCGAACATCATGTCGCTCGGCGGCATTGCGATCGCGATCGGCGAGCTGGTGGACGCGGCGATTGTCGTCGTGGAGCAGACGCACAAGAAGCTCGAGCAGGCGCAGCGCGACGGATCGACGCGCGACGCCCGCGACGTCGTCGTCGAGGCGGTGAAGGAGGTGGCGCCGGCGAGCTTCTTCGCGCTGCTCGTGATCGCAGTGTCGTTCCTCCCGGTCCTGACGCTCGAGGCGCAGGAAGGGCGGATGTTCAAGCCGCTCGCCTACACCAAGACGCTCGCGATGCTGGTGGCGGCGGCCCTCGTGATCACGCTCGACCCGGCGCTGCGCGTGCTCTTTACCCGCGTGCGGCGTTTCGAGTTCCGGCCCGCGTGGCTCTGCCGGGCGGTGAACGCAGTGCTCGTGGGCCGCATCCGCTCCGAGGAGTCGCATCCCATCAGCCGGTTCCTCACCCGAATCTACGAGCCGGTGGTCCGCTGGTCGCTGCGCTGGAAGTGGTCGGTGATCGGCGCCGCCGCGGCGCTCACCATCGTCACCGTGCCGGTGTTCACGCACCTCGGATCCGAGTTCATGCCACCCCTGCGTGAGGGGTCGCTGTTCTACATGCCGACGACAATGCCCGGCATCTCGATCGGCGAGGTGCAGAAGCTGGTGCAGGTGAGTGACCGCCGGATCAGGCAGTTCCCCGAGGTCGATCACGTACTCGGCAAGGCGGGGCGCGCCGAAACGAGCACCGATCCCGCGCCGCTCTCGATGATCGAGACGGTGATCACGCTTAAGCCGGCGTCCGAGTGGCGCCGTGTCGACACCTGGTACTCCGGGTGGGCGCCGGAGTGGATGAAGCGCGTGCTCCGTCACGTCACTCCCGACCACATCTCCGAGGAGAAGCTGGTCGAGGAGATGAACGCGGCACTGACGTATCCCGGCGTTTCGAACGCCTGGACAATGCCGATTAAGGGCCGGATCGACATGCTGACCACCGGGATCCGCACGCCGGTCGGGTTGAAGATCTCCGGCGCCGATTTCGCGGAGATTGACAAGATCGGCACGGCGATCGAGGCGGCACTCCCCTCGGTGAGCGGCACACGCAACGTATTCGCGGAGCGCACCGGCGGCGGGTTCTTCCTCGACATCGAGTGGAACCGCGACGCGCTCGCGCGCTACGGGTTGAGCATCGAGGGGGCGCAGAGCGTCGTGCAGAGCGCAATCGGCGGCGAGAACGTGACCACCACGATCGAAGGGCGCGAGCGGTATCCGGTAAACGTCCGCTACATGCGCGATTTCCGTTCCGACACCGACGCGCTCGCCCGCGTGCTCGTGCCGGTGTCGGAAGGAAAGCGGCAGATCCCGCTCGGTGAGCTGGCACGCGTGAAGGTGGCGACCGGACCCGCGATGATCCGCGACGAGGACGGCCTGCTCACCGGCTACGTCTTCGTGGACGTCGCCGGCCGCGACGTCAGCAGCTATGTGGACGAGGCGAGCCGCGTGGTGCGCGAGCAGGTGAAGCTACCGCCCGGCTACGCGGTGCTCTGGAGCGGTCAGTACGAAGCGATGGCACGCGTGCGCGCGCGTCTCACGTACATCATCCCTTTCACGGTGTTCCTCGTGTTCGTGCTTCTCTACCTGAACACGCGGTCGCTCGCGAAGACGGCGATTGTGCTGCTAGCGGTGCCGTTCTCGGCCGTCGGCGCCGTCTGGTTCCTATACCTGCTCGGCTATAACATGAGCATCGCCGTGTGGGTCGGGCTCATCGCGCTGCTCGGCGTTGACGCCGAGACCGGCGTCTTCATGCTGCTGTACCTCGACCTCGCGTACGAGAAGGCGTCGCGCGAAGGACGCCTGCGAACGCTCGCGGATCTTCAGGGGGCGATCGTGGAAGGCGCCGCAAAGCGGCTGCGTCCGAAGTTCATGACCGTGGCGACGATGTTCGTCGGGTTGATACCGATCATGTGGGCCACCGGCGCCGGGTCCGACGTGTGGAAGCGAATCGCCGCGCCGATGGTTGGCGGCATCTTTACCTCGTTCGTCCTGGAGCTCGTCGTCTACCCGGCGATCTACGAAATTTGGAAATGGCACTTCGAAATGAAGCGCGCCTGCGCCGAAGCGCAGCCCGCCGCGCTGCCGTCGCCCGAGGAGGCCGCCGCCTGAGAGCGCACATACAAGGCTCTCCACGAAAAGGCCATGGGCGGGCCACATGCGGAACAGGCCAATCCGGAGCTGGTGAACTCCCTGGGGCAGAAGCTCGGTGCGCGGGAGGAGGTAGCCTGAAACTGGCGCAGGTGCCGTTACGCGACACCCTGCTCCTTAGCGGTTCGACGGCAAAATTATCGATCACTTGATAAAGGAGGAATACATGTCGGTCTATGTCATTGCAAGTCTTACGATCAAAGATGCGGTTCGGTTCGAGGATTACAAACGGACGGTGCTGCCATCGATGGAGAAATACGGTGGGCGATTCGTTGCCCGCGGCGGCCCGATTCACGTTCTCGAGGGAGAGTGGCCGCGCGAACGGCTGATCATCGGCGAGTTTCCCAGCATGGAGCGGGCGCGAGAGTGGTGGGATTCGCCAGAATACGCCGAGCCGAAGGCGCTGCGCCAAGCCACGACGGACTCGGAATTGGTAATTGTTCAGGGCGTGTAGTCGAAGGCCAAAAGGAAAGAGACAAAGCGCAAAAGGGCCCATCGGTTATCGGCTCATCACACGGGTGAGGTGAATCAGTGAAGGTGTGCGTTGTTCATTGTCCTCGGTTCATCATAAGAATAGTCCTCGCCCCGGTACTCACCTTCGCCTGCCTGGAGGCGGGGATTGCGCAAGCACAGGAATCGACCGCTCACGAGCCATCGGCGGCTGAGAACGATCCACCGTCGAGGCTAGCAAACAGGCGGCGATTCCATTAGCGAATGGTGAAGAACGCGCGATTACGTTCCCGCACTGGTGATTCACGGCGACGCGGATCGCACTGTGCCTATCGGTGGCCTCGGGGCTGCGGCCCGCGCTCGCCGATCTCCAGGCGACGATCGTGGAAGGCGCCGCAAAGCGGCTGCGTCCGAAGTTCATGACCGTGGCGACGATGTTCGTCGGGTTGATACCGATCATGTGGGCCACCGGCGCCGGGTCCGACGTGTGGAAGCGAATCGTCGCGCCGATGGTTGGCGGCATCTTTACCTCGTTCGTCCTCGAGCTCGTCGTCTACCCGGCGATCTACGAAATTTGGAAATGGCACTTCGAAATGAAGCGCGCCTGCGCCGAAGCGCAGCCCGCCGCGCTTGTCGCCCTGCCGTCACCCGAGGCGCCGGCGTGAGTGTAGCCGCACTCCGCGTATCACCATCGGACGCACGATGCCCAAGCTCACCGTCTCGGAGCATGACGAAGAGGGGATGTCGCGTCTGCCCGGCGGCGGCCTGCGACGTCGATCGTTAAGCTCGCCGAGTTCCTCTCAACGCTCGCCGCCGTCAAACGGCCGGCCGAGGACCGCACCGGCCTCAACGATCTTTAAGATTTTCGCCTCGACCTGCACGAGGTCACCGGCCCCTGGATCTCCGACCCCGAGCGGCATGCCGCGCCTTCAATCGCAACCGTCATTCACGAGCAGCTCGGACTGCGGCTCAACGGTTGCAAGTCGGGTATTGAGGTCTTCGTAGTCGATCACGTCGAACGGCCGACCGCCAACTGCCCGCGAGAGCTGGCGTGTAACGCGGCCTTTTCCTTTAGGAGCCGCGACCCGCCGCAATGGGATAGCGCTCTCCCTTCTCGGGAAGGAACCGGATATTAAGCATCGCGAGCGGGTCGTGGCATACCCCGATTGAACCACGAATCTACTCGTAGATACCCCTGACGAGTTCTTGTGGATTCTGTAAGTTGTTGATTTTATGGTGCGCCCGGACAGATTTGAACTGCCGACCTACTGGTTCGAAGCCAGCCGCTCTATCCAGCTGAGCTACGGGCGCACGACATTGTTGATTCTAGCAGGAGGGAGGATCGGTGTGCTAACCGGGTTTTGGCTCGGGTGCTAAACGCTCTCCGGATTTGGCGAAGGTCGGCGGCTGGCGGAATCTGGGCCAACATGGCCTAGAAGTTGAAGGCGTAACCCTCTTGTTTTCAATAGAACGTCTTGAAATTATTGGGCCACATTGGCCCGGATGTGCGGCGAAGGCTGGAAAGCTGCTTGCTAAACCGCGGGGGCTGTTGTCAATCGCCCGGGAGGCGTATTGGCAATCCGCCGCAGGTTGCCAACTGCTCCACTAAGGCCACGAAGGCGGTTCCAGCACGTAGGGACGGGCCGCATGCTATCGTGATTAATAGTGTCATCGCCGCTGAACTTTCACCTGGAACAATACGACGGGCCGCTCGACCTGCTGCTGGATCTCATCCGCAAGCAGCAGATCGACATCAAGGATATCCCCATCGCCACCATTACCTCGCAGTATCTTCAGTACATGGAAAAGGCCAGGGAAATGGATATCGACCTGGGGGCCGAATTCGTCTACATGGCGGCCACGCTGATCCATATCAAGTCCAAAATGCTGCTTCCGCGCGACCCGGCACTGGAAAAAGAGGGTGAGGACGGCGAAGATCCCCGGCAGGAACTGGTCGACCGCCTGCTCGAACACGAGCGCTTCAAGAACGCCGCCGAAATGCTCCAGCAAAAGCGCATGATCGAAGAGAACGTCTGGTCCAATCCCCAGATCAAAGCCTTCGTCTCCGAAGACGACGACCCCGGCCTGGCCATCACGCTCTTCGACCTGGTCAAAGCCTTCGGAGAAATGTTGGAACGCACCAAGAACCGCCCCATCTACGAGGTGGAGGCGGCCGATGTCACGGTAGCCGACATGATCCGCTACTTGAGAGACCGTTTCGCGGACGCCGACGACAATCAGCCCGTCTTCATTATGCGGATTTTTGAACGGCAGCGCACGCGCCGCGCCATGATCGCCCTGTTTCTGGCGGTCCTGGAGATGGTCCGGATGCAGGCGGTAGTGGTTACCCAAAAAGACCTCTTCGGCGAAATCGCACTGCAGCGGCACAGCAGTTTCGAGGCCGTCTTTGCCAGCGGCCAGCCCATTGCAGCCATCGAAAAAGACTACCTCTAATCACGCATGGAAGACCTGGAAATTCAACCCGAGCCCATCGAGGTTCCCGAAGCGTCCGAGCCGTTGGGCGATGCGTCCGAGCCGTTGGGCGATGCGTCCGGGCCGTTGGGCGCAGCGTCCGAACCGGGCCGCGACCATGAGGCAGCCGTTTCCGAGGAATGCGTTCCCGAGGCAGCCCAACTCTCGATGGAAGAACTCCTTTCCGCGTCCGAGCCCGCGCCGCCTCCCGTCCCCCTGGAAGACGCTCAACTCCGCGCCGTCCTGGAGGCCATCGTCTACGTTGCCGAAGAGCCGCTGACGCTGGCGCAACTGGCGTCCGCGCTGCAGCAACCCGCCGTGCAGATCCACAGTCTGTTGGACCAACTGATCGCCGAGTTCGATAAACCGGAACACGGTATCTCCATTCGGGAAGTTGCCGGCGGCTACAAAATGACCACCAAGGCCGAGCATCACGAAGCCGTCCGCAACTTCGTGAAGGGCCTCAAGCCGCCGCTCAAGCTTTCGCTCCCCGCGCTGGAGACGCTGGCCGTGATCGCCTACAAACAGCCCGTGACGGGGCCGGAGATCATGGAGATCCGCGGCGTCCAGGGCGCCGGGGTGCTCAAGACGCTGCTGGACCGCAAGCTGATCGCCGTGGCCGGGCGCAAGAACGTCATCGGCAAGCCGATTCTGTACAAGACCACGAAGGAATTCCTGATCCAGTTCGGCCTCAAGGATCTGACCGAGCTCCCATCGTTGAAGGAATTCGAAGAAATCAGGCGCATGGCATTCTCCGACGAGCCGGCCGGGGAAACGGGGGCCGGGGGCTCAGAAGCGGGGGCCGGGGGCCAGGGGCCAGGGGCCGGGGAAGAGGCGGAAACGGAGGCCGGGGACCAGGGCTCAAGGGCCGCGGCGGAAGTATCCGAGGTCCCACCCCCAGTTACAGGACCCGAAACGGCGGTCACGGAGGCCACCTTCACCCCGATTCCCTTACCTGAAACCGCGGTTGCAGGCGGCGCCGAGTCCGCAGACGCCCCGGCCCCAGGCCCGCGGCCCCTGGCCCCCGAACCGGAGTCCTGATGCCCGAAGAACGCCTCCAGAAGATCCTGTCCCAAACCGGTGTTGCCTCCAGGCGGCAGGCCGAAAAGATCATGCTGGAAGGCCGCGTCACCGTCAACGGGACGGCGGTCACCGAACTCGGCTCCAAGGCCGACCTCGAACGCGACCACATCAAGGTCGATGGCCGTCTGCTCCGGGCTCCCACGCGGCTGAGCTACATCGTTCTCAACAAACCCAACAACACGGTGACCACGGTCCTCGACCCGGAGCGTCGCGCCACCGTAATGGAACTGCTGCGCGGCGTCAAAGAGCGAGTCTATCCGGTGGGCCGGCTGGACTACCACAGCGAGGGCCTGCTGCTGCTCACCAACGATGGCGACGTGGCCAATGCCATCATGTCCGCATCCACGCATCTCCCCAAGGCGTATGTGGTGAAAGTGACCGGCAAACTGTCCAGCGATCAGGAACAGCAATTCCGCGAGGGTGTCCCGCTCTCCGGGCGGCGCACCAAACCGGCCGGCCTGAAACTAATTCACTCCGCCGAGAACCCCTGGTACGAAGTACGGCTGTATGAGGGCCGCAACAACCAGATCCGCCTGATGTTCAAGCACTTCGGCCTGCTGGTGGAAAAGCTGCGCCGGGTTCGCATCGGCCCCATCGAGCTGGGCCCGCTGAAAACCGGCAAATTCCGATATCTGACCGATGAGGAAGTACAGAAGCTGAAGCGGGCCATCCGCTCCGGCGAAAAGCAACCCGTATGAAACAGATTTCCGAGCTCCTGCATACCGCCCACACCATCGCCGTGGTCGGCCTTTCCTCCAAACGCTTCCGCCCCAGTTGCGGTGTCGCGGAATATCTGCAACACGCCGGCTACCGCATCATCCCGGTCAATCCCCTGGAGACTCAGGTTCTCGGTGAGCAAGCCTACCCGGACCTCGAATCCATCCCTGGGCCTATTGACATCGTCGACATTTTCCGCCGGTCGGAATTCGTCCCGGAGATCGTCGAAGCCGCCATCCGCAAGGGCGCCAAGGCCATCTGGATGCAGGAAGGCGTGTACCACGAGGCCGCCGCCCGCAGGGCCGAAAAGGCCGGCCTGATCGTCATCATGGACCGCTGTATCCTGAAGGACCACCGGCGACTGGCGTACGCTTCCTGAGCGCACCACACACCGTCGGCAAGCCCTGGTGTAATTGCGCCATTGCTACCGGGGTGAAGTCATTTGTTACCACTTGCGACCACGGCGCCGGGCAAATCTCCGGGACGCGAGTAGAGTTACGAAGAACCGCTGGACGCCAGCCAGCTCCGTGCGGTTCGCCCAGACCCTCAGCGTTGGACGGCGATCAAGTCGCCAACCGGCGTCGTCGAGCCGTTGTACCTACAGGTCATCACGTTGTCCCCATTCTGAGCCGTGCTCGGGACAATCACGTTGAGCTGATATAACCCTGGACTGATGACTCCCGCGAATGTCACCGTCGAGGACGCGCCACCGATTTGGATTGCGGGAAGGGCGGGCAACGGACCGATTGGCTCGACGAACCGTTGACTAAAGCCGTCGCTGGTAAGCCGAAACCGAAGGCGTAGAGGATGATGGTCTCGCCAGAACGCGCCGGTGAGACAGGACACCCCAGGGACGATAGCGACGCTGGCCCCACAAGGGTGTAATCGGAGTGGGTAGCAACGGCATACTTGGTCGTGCCCAATAAGGGGAAAGAGGGGCGGCAGGGCGCATGTTCACGGTAAGTGGCGCGCTTGAGACGCCGCTGCTGTTTCAACTGTCCTCTTCTCGGATACAGTTGTGAAGGAATTTGTGATTGTACTCAAAACTAAAGCTCTACCGACATGCCGTAGCTCTTAGCGTATAATAAGCTAGTTAAGCCAAGCTAAGCTAAATACTATAGAATATAGCTTTCACCGGCATAACTTAAGATTGATCCTCGTAAGGTCCCGGTCACATCAACTGCCAGCCTGCCTTAATGATGTGGCAAGTATTTAGAACTCCGCAACGCGACCCAAGGGTCGCGGCCACTGATGATACTGACACTGCACTGATACTGATATTGTCACTGTTACATTTACAGCTTGTACTCGGCTCTCACCACTTCGTCGTCCAGCGAATGCTTCAAACTAAAACCGAGCTTTTCGCAGATCCGCATCACGCCGCGGTTGTCGGGCAGAATGTCGGCGGTAAGCCGCGTCAGCCGTTCGCCCCTACCCACCGTGATCAGGCGGCCTAGCAACTCTCTGCCAAGGCCCTGGTTCTGCGCTTTGTCGCTGACCAGCACGGCGACTTCGGCCTCCGTGGTGCCGTGGGTCCTCATCAGGCGGCCTACGCCCAGAATCTCCCGTTCGCCGGTCGCGGGATTGCGGCGCTCGGCCACCAGCGCCATTTCGCGGTCGTAATCGATGAAGCAGATGCGCGTCAGGCGCTCATGCGAGGTGCGCTGCTCCAGGTTCATCAGATGGAAGTAGCGCAGGTACACGCTGCGTTCGGACAGCGTTTCGTGGAAGCGCACCAGGGCCGGCTCGTCCTCGGGACGGATGGGCCGCACCATCACCGTGTTTCCATCCTTCATGCTAAAGGGCGTCACGTAGCGGTTGGGATAGGCGCGGACGGCCAATTTCGGGATGTCTTCCAGCTTCACTTCCGGCCCATGCACCACCACCCGGGCGTCCAGCGCGATCAGCCCGTCGGGCGACGCCAGCAGCGGGTTGATATCGATCTCCTTGATCCAGCGCTGCTCCGCCACCAGGGCGCCGAAACGCACCATCAGCACCTCCAACGCCTCCAGATCCACCGGACGCCGGCCGCGCACGCCTTGCAGAGCTTTGTAGATCTTGGTCTGCTCCATCATGCGGCGCGCCAGCGTACTGTTGAGGGGCGGCAGGGCCAGGGCCCGGTCTTTGAAGACCTCCACCAACTGGCCGCCGGTTCCGAACAGCAGCACGGGTCCAAACTGAGAATCCAGGCTGGAACCAACGATCAGCTCATAGGCGTCCTTGAGTTTGATCATGGGCTGCACGGTCACGCCTTGGAAATGCTGCGCGCCGGCCTTCTCGGTGACCGAAGCCTGAATGGCGCGGAAGGCCCGGTCCACGGCCTCGGCGGAACCCAGGTTCAACTGCACGCCGCCGACGTCGGTCTTATGCGTGATGGTTTCCGAGTATAGCTTCAGCACCACCGGGTAGCCCATCTGGCTGGCGGCGCTCACCGCCGCGGCGGCATCGGGCGCAATCACGGTCTGGGCCGTCGGAATCCCGTAGGCGCTCAGCACCTGTTTGGATTCGAACTCGGTCAGAATGCTGCGCCCTTCGCCCCGCGATTTCTGAATGATCGCGTCCACCAGCTTGCGGTCGGGCGCCCAGGTGTCGGAATCTTCCGGCAAGGCCGGCGTCTCATAGAGCCCCTTCAAGTTGTAGCTGTACTGCCACATGTAGTTGAAGGCGCGGGCGGCCGTGTCGGGGTAAGAAAAGGTGGGGATGTTGGCCTGGTTGAGAATGGCTTCGCCGGCCGCCACATTCACGCCGCCCATCCAACTTGCCAGTACCGGCTTGCCTTCCTGCCTGGCTAAGGGCTTCAACTGCTCGGCAATCAACGTGGGGTCCGTCATGGCCTGCGGGGTGAGAATCACCAGCATGCCGTCGCTATTAGGATCTTTGGCGGCGATCTGGAGCGCTTTGGCGTAGCGCTCCGGCCCAGCGTCGCCGATGATGTCCACCGGGTTGTTGTGGCTCCAGGTGGGGGGCAGCACGGCGTTGTAGGCTTCCATGGTTTCAGCCGTCAACTCGGCCAGTTCTCCGCCGCCCATGATCAGGGCGTCGGTGGCCAGCACGCCCGGACCGCCGGCATTGGTGACGATGGTGAGGCGCGGTCCCCTGGGGCTGGGCTGCTTGGAGAGGACTTCGGCCATGTAGAACAAGTCGGCTATGTTGTTGACGCGCAGCACGCCGCTGCGCCGGAAGGCGGCGTCCAGCACTTCGTCGCTGCCGGTGAGCGACCCGGTGTGCGATGCGGCGGCCTTGGCGGCGGCGGCCGAACGGCCCGGTTTGATCACGATGATGGGCTTGTTGAGCGCCACTTCCCGCGCCGCCGAAAGGAAGGAGCGGGCGTCGCCGATAGACTCCATATAGATCACGATCGATTTCGTCCGCGGATCGTTGCCCAGGTGGTAGATCAGGTCGCCCCAGCCCACATCCACCATGGAGCCGACCGAAACGAAGGCGCTGAAGCCAACCATTTCCTTCAGGCTCCAGTCCAGAACCGCAGTGCACAGGGCGCCGCTCTGGCTGATGAAGCCCACCGACCCCGGCCGCGCCACGTTGGTGGCGAAGGTGGCGTTCATCCCGGTGAGAGGAGCCATGACACCCAGGCAGTTCGGACCAATTACGCGGATGCCCGCGGCCCTCGCCTCTACAAGCAATTGCTGCTCCAGCGCGGCGCCTTCGGGACCGATTTCCTTGAAGCCGGCCGAGATCACGATGGCGCCCTGCACACCGTTCTCGCCGCATTCCTTGATGATGCCGGGCACGGAAGCCGGCGGGGTCACGATCACCGCCAGATCCACCGGCTCCGGAATATCCGAGACCGAGCCATAGGCCTTCACGCCCAAAACGCTGGGACGGTTGGGGTTGACCGGATAGACCGTGCCTCCGAACGGGCTCGTGACCAGATTCCACAACAGGGTTCGTCCGACGGTGCCGGGTTTTTCGGTGGCGCCGATTACGGCTACGGTCCTGGGCGAAAAGAACACATCCAGCGG
>Ga0210402_10005020_pt1 | contig 11904 bp, 14 predicted proteins | sample IncBWC7MmetaG_FD_161055 | JGI IMG/M metagenome (GOLD analysis project Ga0210402, IMG submission 161055) | Forest soil microbial communities from Barre Woods Harvard Forest LTER site, Petersham, Massachusetts, United States - Inc-BW-C-7-M | ecosystem: Environmental > Terrestrial > Soil >...
CCTGGTTAGGCTTCGTGAACATGACGAGCGCCTCAAGGAATTATTTTACAAGCAAAGGCACGAGTCCCCCGAGAATGCCAAAGAGATGAACATCAGACTTTGGACAAAGGAAGCACAGGCGAAGGAACGGAGGGATAATGCAGTCCCATTGGTATGCGTTCCAGAGGACTCCGAGTCAGTAGTTAAACTTAAAGTTCTCAATCAGAAGCAAATTACTTAACGACATTGTAATGTAAAGTAATTCACACTTCTGTAGGTATAGTATCTCACATGTACCTCCAATAACCTTTTTCTCTGAGAACATGTACAAGCTACAATAAATATCTGTGCTAATGAGAATGTCTGCTAGTGACTTGATTAATTGTCACGATTTCCTGACCAACACTGCGTACGCATGTTCCACTTGAAAAGCGGTTTTTGCAGGACCATTTATCGCCCCATGACCGACGAAAACTCACCCCCACCAACGATCGGCCGACGCCAACGGGATGATGCTCTCGTACTAGGTGCCAGGAAAAAACCGTGAGTCCCGCCCAATTCCTGCCAATACTTACGTCGATCTCATGAAGCTCCCTTATAGGTGTGTGGCAAATCCCCTGGTTCACCATGGACGTCACTTCGGACGAACCGTGCATGCGTTGTGCCGCGTTCAAGCGCTACTTACGAGTGGTATCTTGCGAATGGGCGAGCTGGCCGTGAAGAGTTCAGTGTCAAGTTTGTCGGTGCCCATCTTAATAAGACTTCGATTTTTTTGGTTGTCCCTAGAGAGCGTTAAAGAGAAGCTAAGAAGCGGTGAGATGCAGGTCTCGGGAGATCAATGGCCTGTTTTTCTCTATCATTATATTATAGATATCACTATGAGATCCCTGGAATGAGCCGCTTTGGATAAAGGCGAGTAATTACCGCGATTCAAATTTTTGCACATGCTGACTTGCACTCAGGGAAAATAAAGCCACTCGATCCGGCAATGCTCGTATCCACGGCATGACTCCTCAGGTATGTGGAGTTTCCATATATATTTAGGAGCGTCATTTTATTCTCGTTCTGCTGCAGGGTCAGTCTTCCCTTGCTTCCAACCTCGGATGGCAATGAGAAACTTACCTCAGCATCCTTTAACATCGTTAACATCACCCAAAACGAATAAATTTGTACTGAACTGAACACTTTTTGTCCTTGTCACACCGGCTGGACTCCGAAAAACTGAACACTTGCACGCACAGTGGCTGAACACTTGGTCGAAATAGAACTGTAATCTGTAAATTATGATTGTAAACCGTGGGCATGTTGATGCATGCTGATTGATGTGAAACCCTCCGAGTCAAGATCTTGAGCAGCAGCAAATTTGTGAAGCGAGGATGTCGTCGCCTCCAACCAGGCTGGCAGTGCCGGCAACTTCATTCTCACAGTACTTATTGAAACTTCTCGACCGTGAGTGCGAATTCACTCACTACATACTCACATATGTGCCACAAGATCCGAGATCCTTGCGGACGGATTTTTATGCGGGACGGTGCATATATTACGAGCGTCGTGGATCTGTGAAAGTGTGGTCGCAGAACAGGACGGATAGGGGACTCGGAGACTTCATCCGGAGGTGGTGGTGTTAGCAGTGGGTAGTCAAAGATCGATCACTACTTCCCTTTACGAAGAACACCGATAATTTCAACCTTCTCACCCTGAACACCAATTCCTCCAGATCTGAGCCTGAGATTAATCGTGAGTCACTTTGACTGGGTAGAGAGAATAATGTTGCTTATTTATGGCCTGGTGTTCACGTATGTACCCATTATTTTTCACTTTCTTATCACACTTGTGTAGATGGCAACCTCGTATTCATTCGCGCTTCCTAAATCGCATGACGGCGATATCGTGGACATTCAGTTTGACAACACAGGAAACTACCTAGCTTCATGCGCTCTGGATGGTACAGTTGCTGTTTACGACCTCTCTCATCGGCGTTACATCCATCGGTTCGAAATTGATCAGACGCCCTCTTGCATGAGCTGGGCACATGCTGAGCCGCGCTTCTTTTCCATCATTGTGGGCTCCACGAACGGCAATTTGTGCCAAGTAACTTTCCAACAGAACGATGTATGCCTGCCATCTCTAGATTGAACACTAATAAAATTTCTGCTACCACAGCCCGTTGCAACCATCTACCAGGCGCTACAATCTCATACTGGTGGCACAATCAAGTCGATCTCTCAGAGAGGCCATGGCTTGATCACTGCCGCGCAAAGTGAGATCGCCATCTGGCATTACGAACAATCTGAGGGTAGGACGTCTCCTAATTGAAGTTATAACTATGCTTGACTCGGACTCCACAGGTTCATGGATCAGACTCCATACCGTTGATTTTGCCCGTCACAATGAATTTGTTGAGATAGAACAAGTGGTTTATCTCAGCAAATGGTTAGTTGGCGTAACTTTTAATAATCAGCAAATTTCGTAAGTTGAGTTAAAACCGAAAAGACCCGTAATTCAACGTTCCCGTCTTAAGCTACATTAATATAGCCAACGGCCAGACCCAAGCTATTATCCGTGCTAGCACACGCATGTGAGTTTTCAAGCTGCGAAAGCAACTTCTTTATGGTTCCCCGATCTGATTTGCGTGTGCGATAGATCGGGAGTGGCTGCCATTGGTGGCCATCTGATTCTTTCTGTTCCAAGAGGTTGCTCTTTAACTGTGATCGAACGGCAGAGCAAGGTCTCCATCCTCAGAAGTCCAATCCCGAACGCCAAGCTTTATCAATTACCCATTGTCACCGTTTTACTTGTCGAGGGTGTAAAAGGTGATACTTGCCTCTGGAACTATGAGACTGGTCAAGTACTGGCGATGATTGATGCAAGGGAAAGTCAGTTCGCTCACAGTGGTGGCGTCACGGTGACAGACACTGACTAACGACATGCTTCTTACTTTTGATTTTAAGATGGAGGTCCGATGACGCTATCGACTGTAAGTTTCTCTGCCTTCCCACATTCCGCGCTGTAGTGCTATTGATTGTTTTGCCTGTAATAAGGTCATCTGGGATGTGAAGGATGCAGGATTTTGTCTAGCTGGGGCGGTGTTAGACCCTATGCATGGGTCCCAGTCTCGAATCAGGATCCGGAAGATTGCTCGTGCAGGCAATTCCACCCCCATTTTCTCCTGCTAGGTGTCCTTAGCTCATTCATACTGCTAGGTATTACAGATGGCGGCTCCATTCCTATTGCATTGCGACATCGCCCCTTCAATCTTTTTACCATATCAAAAAATCAGCGATGTCAGTTATCGCCAGTAAACTATAATTCAATCGCTAACATTTCGGTAGCCATCATCTCGCAGCACCAGACGGTTTCCCAATCAGACCTTTCCAGCCGTAGGAAGCATAGTAGACGTAGACATAGCAAGAGCTTGATAGTTTAATCTGCAGCTGCAGGGCAAGCATTGGAAGGGGAATCGCAATGGTCCATTGATATTGAAGTGACAGGCTAAAGGATATTCTGCACATGTATAGATTACCGGATAATTACTAGATATAACTCATTTTGACAACTGATACGCAGATGTGATGGCGGTGGAGAACGAACGTGGGTATCTGTGGCTGTGGCTGTAATGAATGCTTCCGTTGAGGTGGTATACTCTGTGCACGGGGACCATGGGCCTTCTGTCGGGAGCACAGGTCCAGTGATGAACGCAAATCGGCGGATGATTTGCTGGAAGAGGAAGGCGATGCAGGTGTGAAACATTGAACCCCCGGGGCTGAGGTCGCTAACGGGGCGTGAACTCAAACGGAGTTTTCAAACTCTCCAGGGCTATCCAAATATAATGACACGATGACCAGACCCAGCGCCGCAGACTTTACCGGTCCTCGAGCAGCAGTGAGCGTAACTGTGGTCAACATCTTCTCCGTGATTGCATGGATGAAGGTCATAGCCTGTGGTTGGCCGAACGTCCATGCAATGTCCGAGAGAACCCTGGTACATCGAAGATGTCAGATTCATCGGGTGTGGGTGCGGCAGCTGGATATGTTCTTTGGGGGACTGCAGGAGTCGCTAGAGGTGCAAGGCTACGTGAATAGGAAGGCCTCAGCGGACGTTGTCGTTTGTGGCGGCCCCCTATCGGCCGTATATCACGCCAAGTTTAGCAAGAGCGAAAATCTGTATCTCCAGTTCGTTCTTCCACAGCATGTACACTTTCTATGACTTCATGTAACGTGTAACACTGTTTTCAATTCTTTGCTTCATGTAACGTGTAAAGTACGTGTCAGAATTCAGCGTCCATTGTCTGCAGCTGGCAGTCATCCGGCAACTACCCGAAGGAAACCTTGTTCCTTCAAGTGTGCTGAGACATAATGAGAGTCAACAATGTTATTCGGAACATGTAGGGGATGAAAATTGATAGGATCGATGATCTTGCATGGGCTGAGCATAATGACAATACTATAAGAAAGAAAAGCTTACCTCGCATCCCCTATTCAATGATAGGTTGTGAGCTAGATCGGCAAGGTTGATGCTTCCGTCAGGCTGACATCGGTACAGAGTCCGCGCTATGAAACTGCTGTTGTACGCTTTGGCATGGTTGAAGAGTCGGACATCAACACTACAGTCCAAAAGTTGAGATAACACGAAACTTGAAAGAAAATACAAGGTGATCACCTTCGGATAGATCTCGCATGCATCATAACAATATCATGATCTGTCTCTGCCATAGCGACGTCTTCTCCTTCAAGATTCAATGGCGGTTGTGAAGCCATATATTCAATTATCGCAGTGATATAGTCTTGCTTGATAGGGCCGCCTTTCTTGCCACTCGTACCCACAGTAAGGTGGAAGTCCGTACATAGAGCCTTCAGCACTTTGCAATTGCTTCCCCAAAGCATCGACTTATTTGGGGATCGAACACCGAAAGCTTCGGATAAAGCCTAGCAAGATTTTGAATGAAGGGCCAGAAAGGAAAGGTGTGTGCGCACATTCCACCAAAGATTTGCCTCGATCTTCGCAGATTTGGAAATTGGGTTTTCTTGCAAGTTCGCCTTACGCTTCATAAGGAGAAGGGAGAATCTGGTTCTTGAAGCTTAAAGGTCTGAACAGACAGAAATTGTGTGGAAGCCGAAGTTTGGAGCAACTTGAAGTTTGTGAAGATACCAAGTATCGGTAACCAATTTTGGCTCATTGCGAGTCATTTAGCGTCCATAACCGAAATGAATGTCATTAGGACATTTAATTGAGATACGCGGATGGTTACACAGATAATTGGGCCCGAGGAAATGGAGAACTTCGGGTCGTCGCAAACTGACTCCAATTTATTGCTTTGAAATTTAAACTTGGCTCATGGCAAGTCATTTAGCATCGACATGCCCGTATACATTATTATTATTATTATTATTATTATTAATACGTGGATCACGGTTACTATACACAGAATTGGAAATGGAGAAGGGTCGCCATGAAGCTGACAATATATCGTTATATACTCACGGCCAATTCTGGCTACCTGTGGGAACGGAATGTATTATGAATGACTCGTAGTGGGACATATACGTATACTTTTTCGTATGCGCACGGTATCCCTTGGAAACACTCTATATCTAGCCTAGCTGCATAACACTTATTGTGTCTTAGATATCATTGGTCCGAGTCTTGCAAGCTATTTGCTATTGACATAGAAAATGTGAGAGTTCATTCAGACCTTAGGCTCGCTCACAATCATGCACACCTTACGGACAGTCTATCCCATCCGCTTGGATCGTCTTTCCTCCCCCGTGATCACCAGGGTAGTCTTCCCTATTAGGTTCTTCAACCAGCAGGATCCACTGGCTTTTCGTGCCGATTGTGGCGGTGAGTTCGTCCTCGTGGTATGACCATTACCCAGCAGCTGACATCTCAAGTTACATGCAATCAGAATGTGATTGCAGTGTAAATACAGTTGAATTTCCCATCCGAAAGCCCAAGGGCCAAGTAGGATGTCTTAGTCGGGGAGGATATAGTTTAAAAGCTGTTCTTTGTGACTCAGGCTGGAGTCCCAGCCTCTATTTAGACCTCCAGGTACCGTGACGCTTATAATCTGCCAGCGTAAATCCTAATGAAGTCTTAAGAGGTTCATCCGGGCTCGAATTCATCATTACATGAATGAGCGATCTCTCGTACGAGGATCGCCCATCTCGAAACAACCTCCGTCAATAATTAGCAAAATTCAGCTCGAGGCAAGAACATTGACTTCTGTTTGAGTCTATTTCAAGTTCTAAAACAATCACTTTCGGTAATGCAGGCTAAAGAGCGGTTCCCAATTTTATCTAAGTATGAGGGCGATTGGCCATCTCGGGATATGATAGCGACCTTTCTCAGCAATGCCACATATCCCAAGATTTCATCATAGGTGGTCAATGACGGGCGGCCATCGTGCAAGTCCGAGGCAGCACTGTGGACCCCAGAGCGGGTGACAATCACAACGTCACTTGGTGACTTACGCCATAGTTAAGACGGGGTGGAAATGGGTGAACTTAGCTATGTATTAACAAGAACAATTTATAATTTATAACAGCCTACAACGAGTGTACTGTCAATGGCTAAGAGACAGCACCTCATCTTCGGTGAACGATGTAACTTCAATCTCATCTCTCCGACAGCATCACGGAGGGACGATGAGAGCTCGTCTTCTGACTCGAGAATCTTGGTGCTGTTCGTGTTGGAGAGACTGGTTGCTTCCATGAAATGGTGGATCGCGGTGACAGCATGTGTAAAAACGGTCGAGGACGAATGTGAGAGGAATTGTTTGGTGACATTGTCCCAGATGTTAGCATAGCCCTAAATCGTGACTTGAGTATGTGCAGTCGGTTATAAGGTGCGGAGTAGGACTCACGGTAATCATCCTCATTTCTAAGTACAAGTCCAGGTTCATGAGCATAGGAATGAGTAAAACATCGGCAATTCAATTCTGGTCGGTTATGAATAACCCGGGAAGGCCGTTATCAAAGGACACGTAACGTCGTTCGTGACGGTCTCCTCCTCTCCCTGAACATTTAATAGTCATCAGAGAATTGCACAGACAGACAGTTAGATGGAGCATACCTGCGTTATGTTGGGTGGGTCCTCTCGGACTCGACAACTCAGGTCCGTCTGGAAGCCGTCAAGGCACTTGCAGGAGTCTACGAACAGATGGACTATATTGGATCACTTGATCATTTCACGGAACGGTTCAAACCGCGCTTAACTGAGATGGCGACGGGCAACACGGAGTTGGTTGTACGGGTTGCTGTGATCCAGGTCCTCGAAACTATAGACGGGCATTCATTGCTTGAAGATGAGGAGAGGGAGAAGCTGTGTTTTGATGAGGAACCCAAGGTGCGTGGGACGACGGTGTTGACGAAAGACTTATAAGTAGGAATAAGCCGAGTAAGGAGGATAGAGAGCGGGTCGGAGTCAGGATTGGCTATGCTGTAGTGAAGTGGGGAAAAGTTGTTACGATAGTTGGGGAATCTGATGAAGATAAAGGTGGTATGGATGAGGAGGGTAATGTTGGCGACGGAAACTCTCAGCAGAGTAGGAAGGAGGTGGCGGCGCTCATAGCGAAGGATCAAAGGGGGCGAACAGCGCTTGCTGTGGAGGCACTATAGGATGGGGTGCAGCCTGTCAGCGACTGGGATGGCCTCTTGGATGTGTTGTTGCTTGATCATTTGGCAGCTGGGGTGTATGATGACATGCAGGGTGGATCTAGAGGGCGAAGGGCAAGGGCAAGTGAATGCACAGGATTCAACTGTGGAAGAAGCATGGAGATTGGAGGAGGTCGAGGAGACTGTGTTGCTTGAAGTCCTCGAAGCGCAGAAGAGCGAAGATGGAGGTGGGGTACTTTTTAAACCATAGACCGATGGCGCGAACACATTCTGAACGAATGTTGAAATCAAGATCTCGATGGCGATGGACAAAGACGCTATAGGCAGAGTGTGGGAATTGAGACAACGAATGAAACCCCTCCGTTAACAAACTCTTTGAGAAATTCAGCCAATTTTGCCTGTCGTTCTCGCACTTCTTCAGCTTTCCCCTCGAGCACCTTGTCTCTAACTCCCGCACCTTTATTCGACGCCTTGCGTTTTCTTTTTCCCTCTCGTTGACGTCGGCTTCCTTTTCCACAGCAGCAGCTACATCACACAACGTCGTCTCCACCTCAAGAGCCACGACGGTCGCTGTATGTCTAAAACTGTGGATCTGGGATTATGACATCACGATGACCCACATCTGGAGAGTTCCCATCAGGTCGGATGTGTAAGCCGAGGTCAGCGGTGGATGCGATTAAGCGTTCGATAAATTCGGAGAGGGATTTGCGAAATTTCTTGAACACAGGAAGTTTGGATGTCAAGGGATATATCGGAGAGTTGTCCTATTTATTTCGCAGCTCATATTTGTATTCCACAGGACAACACGTACTTTTTTCGCGCCCTCTGTAAAATTATCGAGTGCATCAACAACGCCATCGTAATCTAATACTTCGTCGGCATCCACGGAGTCGTTGCAGCCGCAGGCGCATAAAATGTGACTCATTAACTCGGCTAGTGCAAGGCCTGGAGTATGATCGAGAGATTCCAAAAAGTCCTCTGCCGTTCACTGCAACGCCGCAGATAGATTCATGACAGCGTCTAGATACACAGGATTGCACAAAACAAATAGATCGCACTGTTGTCAGCTGGTGAACCGAGAAGTCAGGCGGAAGGAATTTAAGCAGTTTACATCACTGAGTACACGGAAGAAAGCTGACGTACCAGTTGCCTCCAGCCTAGCCCATGTCAGGCTATTGTTCCGCATACGCTTAGCGATGCTGAGCTCTGCCCAAAGTGCCATGCACTGAGCACGCATTCGCACGGTAGGCATTGTTCGTACTCAATGTTTGTTTGGCTCGCCGTATTGTCTGGCGTCGTCACCTTGCTGAGTCACTGACCCAGGCATTGAATTGTCGGTCGGAAGAAGTTAAAGGTTTGCCTAGAGTACGATACCTCCGAACATGGCCTTTTCATTGCAGTATCCGGAATGCCCTTGAGCACGAGGTGGAAAGAATACTTGGTGGCTAGCTTAGCAGCCCCCAACGTCGCGTAGTACGGAAGTCCGTTTGAGATGACGACTCCTGGTATCATCGAATGATTCCGGAGCCTACAGAAACACACATGAGCTTGATGTGTCAGTTGAGATAGCTCCGTGGTCGGAGACGGAATCGTCCTGCTTGGTATGCCGTAACACCAGTTCAACGTGTTTTGAGGATGCTCCCATGAACTTGAAACAGCTCGAGACTGTTAAGTCGTATGAAAATCTTTCAGCAGGGCTTCACAAGAGAAAGCAGCAAGGAGATCATTACCTCGAGCAGGTATCCTCCTCCTAAATGACATAATGTTGCTGGTGACCAGTGATTCGCAATACTCTCGGAAAGAAGGGTGGTGTTTGAAATTTCGCCTTCAGGTTGCAGAGTAATCCACCAAAAATCGGCTACATAGTTCTGTAGGATTAATCAAGAGATAGGAATTGTAGGCGAGGTGTGAAAAGCAGCGAGTTGAAGGCCAAAAGAATAGTCGAAAAGTTTTTTGATTTCCGAAAATAGACCGCTGGCCACGTAATCCACTCATAACTACTAGTATTCATCCCGACTTGGGGTACATGGCTGCACTGTCACGTAGTACTTCACAACAACAAGAGGATCTGTACTTCCGATCCAAACAACTGTTTCCGGTTGGCAAGGAACCTGTCAATACCGTCTGCTTGTCGCCAGCTGGAACGTTACTTTTGAGTGGAGGTCAGGTTGGGCTTACTATATCGGTGGATTTTTTGTTTTGAATGCACCAAATTACAGGCGATGATGGTTTCTTGAAAGTATGGGAGGTCTCTTCCGGGGAGCTGAAGCAATCGATACGTCTCGAGAGCGCGGTTCTAGCCATTCGTTGGGCCAATCTCAGCGATCACCTGCTGACTTTCTTAGTTGGAGCCTCTGATGGTTCTATTACTTTGTTCTATTTTAAATTGGTAATAATTCCCTCTTTTCTGCAGTGATGCGGTTGACAGACCTGATATGTATAAAGGAATATTTCGATCTTGCTTTCAAAACATATGTGGGCGGAGCAGCGGACTACATGCACATGGATTTTTCGGGCAACAGGGTTGCTGTTGTAGCCGGAGGTGGCCTACACATCTGGGCAATAGAAATTTCGCAGGTTAATAGCGATACGAAATTCTCATTGTTCGAGATTCCTATCCCCAATTCGCAAGTCACAGTGGTCTGCAAACCACCGAACAACATGCGGCTGAGAACCGTCCATTTTCTCCCTCAAACGGACTCGGTAATTGTATCATTTGTTGAGGCTGATGTCGGCAGTGCTTCCAGTCAACTGTAATATTTCCCTTATTGAAAATGCCGCATTTACATTGACATGCTACCTACAGTGCTATTTTCAGGATACAACCTTGGCAACTGACCAAGGCTGTCGATATTAACCGTAGGATGTGAGCATTATGTCTGCATTATGTCTGCATCATTGTCTGCATCATCTAACGACGAGTATAACAGCGGTTTATCTGTTTTGAGTGATGATTGGAGTACATATGCCTTTACAAATCTTCTCGATGGCATAGAGTTGTATTCGGCGACTACTCTTGCCCATCAGGATTCGATCGCACAACCAGTGGATCCTTCCAACAATTTGGCTCTGGGCCTTGTTATTGTCCCTAATGCATATGTTATCGTAGGTGGCAATCGCGGGACCATCTCGATCTACAATTGGGGCACAGGTGGACTAGTGGCTCGTCTACATACGTCAACGTCTACAGGTACACCTTCATATTTTTGACATTTGCCCACTCACGTTGACATCTTGTGTGAAGCAACAATTCAAGCTGTGACGGTAAGCCATTTATATCAACATAAATATCTGAGCATTTGAACATAATGGTGTAGGCATGTGCTGGGCAGCTCATTGTTGGGGGTTTGACTGATGGTAACATATATATTTGGGAGTGGGAAAAAGTGTGTGCTTTAGTTGTGTTTCTCTGATCCCTCAACATACTATGTGCAGGTGAAGCCCCAGGTCCAAAGAGTCTTATCATCACAGGTCTACATGATTGCTGCACTACTTCTTTCATTATCTTTTGCCCTGATGTACAAACCTTTGAGTTGGGGGGTATTTCTGAGGTAACCATTGTGGTGCTAGTATTCCCAAGAATTTTATGGGCTAAAATCAAGGGGGTGTTGGGACAGGAAAAAGTGATATACACTCATAATTTTTTTCAGCCCCTCCCCCCCTCCTCCTTCTATCAAAGGAAATTTTGGTCACGTGAGCTCCCAAACGAGGAGAAAATCTGAGAAAATCACATCATAGACAATCATTAGAGGCTAGAGCATTATTACACCATATATTTATTTTTAGCATCAAGGAGCTTTTTCCCATATCCAGCTTTGCAGGCTTTCAAATTATGATGTGTTGCCAAGTTCTTTTCACCCACCGTCCCCACATGCATGTCTGTACCACAATCTGGACATAGCAATGTGCTCTGCGAATTAAATTCAGCTGTCTCCATTTCGTCAGTTCCATGCTTTGTCTGAACATTCAAATATTACCTCTTTTTCTTCGGCATTTCGTACCTCAAAGCTCAGCACTCAGTGGTGATTTGGGAAAATTTTTGGTTTGTATTACTAGTATTACTACTTGTTTACTACAACAAAGCTTTGCGCCAATGGATCAGGCAGTAGCTTTGCCAAACTGGACACCTCCCAGCCATTTTGGGTTAATTCTGGCTGGAAAAAGCCTATGTCAAACTTTATTTTTCAGCTGGCCAGCAGACCCCCCCCTGTTGGAATATGATGATGAACAATCCTACTAGTTGTAGATACAACAGATGTTACAGATCAGTAGTCAGTAGTTAGCCCAAGTTGAGTTTCCGCTTATAGTAGTT
>Ga0210402_10005021_pt1 | contig 11902 bp, 20 predicted proteins | sample IncBWC7MmetaG_FD_161055 | JGI IMG/M metagenome (GOLD analysis project Ga0210402, IMG submission 161055) | Forest soil microbial communities from Barre Woods Harvard Forest LTER site, Petersham, Massachusetts, United States - Inc-BW-C-7-M | ecosystem: Environmental > Terrestrial > Soil >...
TAGCCTGGGCTTTGATCAACGTCGTAAGGGCGCTTGAGAGTGCCTTCAAAGCTTCTACTTCCTGGATTGAGGCAATGCACATACATCACCAGTGAACTGACGCTCGAAGGACTTGATTTAATTATGTGCTCTCACCCATTGCAATGCAAAAGTGTCGTCTCCACCAAAGACAGTCCAAGGTGCCACGACGTCCTCAGGTGAAGATAACCACCCGCTAACACACAGCCTCAAAGCCAACGTTTCTTCATCCTTTATTCCCCGCACAGGAACGATAGCCAAGTCTTGAATCTCCCTCGTATGCCGTTCAACCATACTGGCGGTCGAACGGGCACCATAAGCACCAAATAGCGCCCCACAAACTACTGAGGAACCTGCGAGTCCACCGGCTAGCAGACCTGCAGCAGTGCCGCCCACCCCAAGCCAACCGAGGACGGTGGCGACGCTGGCACCAATCAAAGGAGCAGCCAGCCCACCAGTCACCCCCACGAGCACCCCGCCTGCAATGGCTCCGAGTCCCATACCTACCATACGCAGTGTCTTTCCCTTTTTTGCATGAGATTCTTTAGTTTCTTGTGTTTGCTTCTGCGCCTCTTTGATGGCCTGGTCAGGGTTCTTGAGCGTCGATACAATTGTTTGTTCATCGACGGGGCCAAATACAGAGAGGAATGATCGTGTTCGAGAAGAGTACTGTTTCGATGTGGTCATGTGTAAGAAGAGGATCGTGTTGAGAATTCTGGTGATGTACTGTGGGGGTGGAAGCTTTGAAAGCTCTCCAGTGGACACATCACCATAATAATGGTCGAGTTTCGGACACTCGCCTGTAATTTCAATCACATTGACTATTTAAAATTGAAATGGAAGAAAATTCACCTCCACCTGGCGCTCCGCACACAATCCACGCATTCTCAAGCAATGCCTGTGCCCAACTATTGATTTCCCGATTGAACTCGTCCCTTTGTCGGGACTTTATCACCTCTTGAAGTGTAGACAAGTTGAATTCCGCCGCGGCGTATAGTTCAATTGTGTTTCTGTGAGCAGCGAGACGGCGAAAGAAATGCTGAAACACAGTATCGCGTTCCCGTTCTGTCAGCTCTTTCGGTGGCGTCAGTTGAACCAAATCCGCAGCCATCCCGGCAAACTGAGCGGTGGGAGAATTGCAACGCCTATTCCCAGTAAGCAATGTATTATTGCAGTGCAAAACCTGACGGGTTCGGACTCCGAGTCGGCGCAACGGCAGTTACGTCAGAATGGGAAGCTCTTGCCAAATATACCACAACTCGGGTTGTGCCAGACGTTCACCTTGTTATACAAGAGTACCCCGGGAATGTATGATGGATTAGAATTTACAATGGAAGAAGGCACACAAGGCTTCCCTGAAGCACCAATGGCGCGTACACCAAACACACGAATGGGGCAAACCAAACCCCTAATACCTCCCAATCCCAAATTGCCTGGCGCATCTCCTCCTGACCGACTACCAGCCACCCAAATCCCAGTAAAATATACGCGATGTATTTCGTCAGCCGAATAAATGGATTATGGGAGGGAGAAGAAAGAGACAGGGGGATTCCGAGGAGGATAGCGAGTGACGCTGCGAGGGAAAAGTTAAGGACAGTGGTGATGGAGATTATTGTTGATGCGAAGCAGAGGTTCAGGCCTTTTAGGAGGGTGGATGGAGCGGCCACTGTGCGACTGGGTTGGGGGACGAGGAGAGCGATCAACGGAACGGTGGAAAGGAGCAGCAATAGGATTGGGGAAAGGACCTAGAGTGATCATTTGATGGATAAGCTCCATCTAAAAGGATATGCATGGACGGAATTACCGTTCGGTTCTCAATAAACCACGATCTCGTTATAATAGAGAATAATACCAATCCAAGTACATGTGTAGAAGTCATGATACCCAAAACCTGAATTACAGGTCTTCTCCTGCAAGTCCACCTTTGGGATGTGGGAGCGTCGAAACCCCCGTCCTTCTTTTTTCCGGGTCCCTCGATATCGTCACGAACCCAAGCTGCGTTGACCCACTCTCTCAACCCTCCAAACATCATAGCAACGCTGATTAACACTGCACTTGGCAGGTAGCTGCCTATCTTCAGGAAGCGGTCAGGGCCGGTCAGGATGTAAAAGAAAAAGGAAGCATGAAGCCGTTCGAGAAGGTTGTTTGTAGTTCGAAGGGTGGATTCGATGATTCTGGGCAAACATTCATAAGTGTTGGTCAAAAAATATTTAGCAAAGAACATTATTTACCGGCCTATCGCGTGAAATCCATGGGGCCCCATCGCAGGTACAGCAAATAGCGTGATAGCATCTATCCGGAATCTGACAGAAACCCTTACTGGAGTGGTAGGAATTAGCGGACAAAACGTGGGCTTACTGGTGCAATAATCCATGCACCCCACTGGCTCGACCCCGAGACTGATAACCAACGTGCCGAAGGATGTTCTTCCCCTGATATACATACGCTTGTACGTCTGGTTGATCACGCGCAGCACTTGGAACCCATGAAGGGATCATTTTGCTTCGTTCACCAGGGTAATCTCGTGGATCTAGATGATCATACAAAACAACGGGGACGCCACCAGTGTACCGAGAGATGCGCTGGAAAGAGTTGAGAAGGTCTTGGTTTGGGAGGCGGCCGTTGAGACCCTCTTGAAGAGGTAACATGGTTAATTCAACTCGGATCGCTCGGTACTGGACAGACTAACCGAAGAAAACTCCGAGGTGGGAGAAAGAGTGACCTGGGTAATCAATGTTAAGCGCCGTCCAGATTACACCCGACGACAACTTTAGCTGGTCCGCTTGAAGGTCTGAAGCCTGTGGATGAGAGAGGGAGAAGATACGAATGAGGGCCCACTTACTTGACTGGGTGGAGCCGTGATATGCGCTAAGCCAAGCATGCATCCCGTCGAGATGGCCATCACTGACAACAATTATAATATCTTTAGCCCATAGCGAGTACCCTGCCACAAGGGGTAGAGGTTTATTAGGGCATTCTGGAAATTCAAAGCGAACGAACGTTTCAAAAACCCCGCCAACGCGAGGGCAGTGGATACCCCTCGTAGATTGAGGGTGCCATCTCCTTCTCCAATCCTGCTAAGCCAAGAGGCACTAATCAACATGGCTTCGGTACCTGACGCTCTCGGAGAGGAAATGATGGCATAGGCATTCGTTCCTTTCATTACCTATAACGAAATGTGTCAGAATAGAGTATGTCTGACTTATTGAAAAGATAATTAGAACCCCCGTGTTAGCCATGAAGGTGTATTTCTGCGTTGAAGCAGATATTCCCAATTTACTGAACTCAGTCATAAGAAAATGAGCGCGGCTATATTTCTTCATGAGTACGTGTGTTTGAATTCCTGGGGAAAACGATCCAGGTCTCACTGCTCACTGGTGGAATTTGCATCGCGCAATCCTTCTAGCTGGGCAAGATACAAGTCGGCGTTGTGGACGTCCCCCCAACTCCAATACGTGTTAACCTGTAACATGTTCATGAACTCCTGTAGTAGAAGTCGATAGCTAGATGAACATACTTGTCCTGGCTGTAGCGCGTTCTCGTCAATATATGTACCTCGACCTAGTCTGGGTGATGGGACTGCTAGCATCCATAGATACCCCGCAAAAAAAAGGACCAAACTGAAAAGAAAAATGATGAGCAGAAGGAATTTGGGCAGACGGTTGACGCGAACTTCAGAAAGGGTAATCTGCTGGTAAGTTGAGAAACCACAGCCCTTCTCCTCCGTATTCTGATTGCAGTTGCGTTATCGGAGCGCTTGAATAGTCGTTTGAGTCTGTCCATGGAAAGGTATTAAACAAGACCTGCCAGTGAGCCTCAGGCGGAGCCTGGGCGTGACCATCACTGGCATGATACCTCGTCACAGGAAGCACTTTCAACCTTCACCATCGTGACTTGTTTCATTTCGTCCCGGAGCCTGGAATACTATAACGCGTCTGCAGTCAAACAACGATACAACTATTCATAATGCCAGCGATATCCTTGGGTTGGTTGAATCTAACATCAAGACTCGAATCGATCCATGTCTGACTTGAGTCTCTTTTAGACACTACCCATTCAAACTGACTTCCGGTTATGTTAACGTCCTGCGCAGACATAGGAGAGCCATATCGATATCGTAACCTTTCGGTGTTCAATATAATCGAGGTGAATGGTATTTGCACATTAATTAATAGTAACCTCCAAGACCATCGGTCATTTGCTTTTGGGAAGAAGTCTTTATACGCGCGAACGATGGAATATCATTGCTCATGACACTTCTGGGCCGATAGGCCTGTCATTGTTACGATGTTGAATGCCTGTGGTAGTGGCATTTGCAGCAAGCACTCTACAGGATATATACATACACGTTCCTGGAGGTTTGTGAATGAGGCTTGTCGCAATAGATTAGAAATAGACTCGGTAGTAATAAACGGATCATGACCCATAACTTCTAAACGCGACTTGAACGCGAATTACTATCAACCAATCTGGGTCCAACTTGCTCTTTCATGCCTCCCAAACGTAAACAACGCGCATCACCATCCTCCAAAGGTCTAGCTGCCGGTGAACAGCTCAAACGGAATACACTTGTTGGCGGTGGCTCGTCCCCTTGGGGTTGGGTCGGTACAGAAGTCACAGTTGCCTCAAATATAGCTCAAGGACATCTATTAGCAACCTGTGGCTTTTCGAAAGGGAGTAGACATCCGTTTTGCCCGAATAAGTTCGTGCAAGTTGCCCAAGGAACCAATGTGAGCCAGGAAGACACCGCAGAGGACCTTGCGAATGGCGAACTTGATGATGACGTGATCATCATCTCTGATGATGAGGGCACCCCTTGTTGCAAGAAGTTATGCCAAAGTAATCCCAACTGTCTCAATTATTTGGGCCAGAAGAAGTGGGAAGACGAAGGTCTGTCAATTTTGCACTCGGATGAAACACCAAACTAAGTGTGGTGGCTTGCTAGATGACGCTAGGGAGATGTTTATGAAAGCTGCGAATCTCGGCGATAATCCAATACTCGATGCAAGGGATCCAGATCTCCCTGTAGGCTTGAAGGTGTGCTTACATTTCTGCCAAAGCTCGAATAATCGATCTTTATCGTCATTTCCATAGAACCTTGGGGCTACATGTTATGCTAATGCCTCTCTTCAAGTTCGGAGTCTTCTTCCTCCACACTCTTGTTCACACTGATGTCTTCTGTCTGCCTAGGTATGGTTTCGAGATCTTTCTTTTCGAAGTGGCGTCTATCATTGTCAACCCTCACAAGAAACCCAAGAAAAATTCAAGGTGGCGTATCTGCGCTGCAGATTATCAATATTCGAGACCCTGATGGAACCAAACAGGAATCACCCATCTTTCAACTCCAAGTAACTTTTGCTGCCTTGCAGGAGAGCACGCAGAGTGTATTTAACCCGGCCAAGCTCGTCGAGAGTTTGCAACTTCGCACGACAGAGCAGCAGGATGCCCAAGAGTCCGTCTTCAGTTCTCCATCTCTCATAAATATCGTATGAACGAAAGCTCCAGGTTCTCGAAACTATTTATATCCCACCTCGACGCTGAGTTTAAGAAGCAGTCCACACCTTCTCTACGATCCCTCATTACCGATCAAGTAGATGCTCTCCTCTCATGCCCTCCAGAATCATGCTGACTACCACGAAGTTTCAAGGGAAACAAGTTTATGGCACAATATGCGACAATTGCCGTTACCGGTCTGAACGAGTGACTGATTTTTTGGAGGTCGAAATTAATTTCAAAGTAAACCCGCAGATCAATCTCCCTGCTGTTCACATCTGACCGTTTGTCATCATAGAACAACTCGAAGTTGGAGGACCGCATTGCTGCCCTTCTTCAACCAGAACGATTGTCGGATGATAACAAGTCGGTTCTACATTTCATCTACATGAACCGTTCTCACCTTTTATCGTAGGTATCTTTGCTCTCAGTGCAACAGTCTCCAGGATGCCACACGGTATACCGAGCTGCGAGAGCTCCCGCCTGTGCTACACTTCTCTTTGCTTCGGTTTGTCTATGATGTCGCGTCCATGGAACGCAAGAAATCAAAACACGCAATCTCTTTCCCAAAGAATCTGGATATGAACCGTTTCTTAGGGACCGCTGCAGCTCGGAAAATGGCTGCCAGTGATGAGTGTGGCAATAACATCTACGAACTGCGGGGCGTTTTACTGCACAAAGGTGCAAGTGCGTACCACGGTCATTATGAAGCGCAAGTTTTCGATGCTGTGTATGTTGATCAGCCAAAATATACACGATCTCGGAAGCTGACCACTCAACAGGAACGAATCCTGGTTTCAATTCAATGACGAGATTGTGACGAAGATCAAGACGCTGGGTGATAAACGAATCAGCAACATAACTGTGATTGACATTGAAGAAGAAGAAAGGTACGGTGTCCATCGTGCAGCCGTTTTTGATCTGCTCTGATTCATATCCAGGCCGTGTGGCTCTCAAGGACGTAAAAATCGTGCAAATGCGAGGAAGAGACAAAGAATTGATGATAGTGATGACGAGATAGTCGAGTGAGTTCAGACTGTTGCACGGTATACAGATCTCGTTTGAATGTTTGCGGGAATTCTGTACCTTCCAGCAGCTTTCCAAAACTCTCAGATCCCGACAGTTCAAGGTAATGCATGTTAGTGTCTACCTGTCGTAGTCCTCTGTTTACTGGGATTGCAGCGACATTTCATCCAAGGACGCCTACATGCTGATATACGCTCGAAAGCAACAAAGTAGCCGCACATTTGGAGGCTCGGACAGCCTTCTGCAAGCCACGAACGGCGACCGACCAGCCGGTGGTATTTTGCATGTCCCTGCTCCACCTGCTCATGCTCTGGAAGTTGTTAATGAACTTAATGCCGCCCATGACGAAGCATGCGAGGTGTTTTCAGAAAAGTAAGTGAATCTCCATTTTTTGGAAGTCTTAATTCATCAATGATTCACAGAGAGAGAAAAGCCAAGATTTACTTTGGCGAAACCCGACGAAAAGTAATGGATATTTACCGCTCCTGGAATATCTCATCCGGTGACGAGGTCAGCGCATAAGTGGTTTCCAATCCATTTCCATCCTGACAGCTTGCCAGAACTCCATAGTTGTCAGTCAACAGGCTTTGGAAGCCTGGCTCTCAACACATTGCATTGAGTCCGCCTTGGAAGTTGCCCAGAATGATGACACTGATCCACCAAGGAACAGTCTTTGGTCAAGCAGAACCTCGACCGTAACGAATACCCTTCCGTATAGACGAGTGACGACAGAGGAGATTTTGTGCAGTCATCAATGCTGTGATCCCAAAAGAGCCGGCAAAATGAAGCGCATCAGTCAGGTGAGACTTCTTTTGGTGGCTTTGAGTCCGAGGGTTCATGGCATTCTTAGGAAGCATATGAACAAATCAAACGGGACACCAGTTGTTCCTTCCATCCGGTCTTGACTCCGAAGGACGTGTGTACGATCTGCGTTGAGACGATCTTCAAAGGTGAAATTCTTCGACCTTTTTAACTTGCTGCAGCCAATGGTAACGTTCTGCATAGAGCGATTGTATCAAATCGAACATCCACGACTAGTCAACCGCTTTGATCAAACATATGATGTTGGAATCGATTGCGCGGGCTACTGGATATCTAAACAATGGCTAAAAGGTGGGCTATCGTGTACAATGTTATGCGAAATTCCGTTGTAAACCTGACTACTGCGATGATTTTAAAGACTGGAGATTGGTCAAACCCAAAATGCACCTTCCTTCCCGGGATGATCCCGCCCCTGATGCCCCTGAATATAACCATCACGTCCGCTGTGAACACGGAGGTTTATCCCTTAATGCAACATCACGCCGCCGAATTTCCGTCGAGGTCAGTGACATGTGCCTGTCGTAGAGCAAAACTGATCCTACTATCAGGCTTGTGAACTATTGACGACCTTGTACACATCTTGGGTTCCTATGTCGACTGATGCAGAACCTTGTCCGATATGCGATGCTTTGATTCACATCTCGAAAGAAGATAAACGGGAGATTCGTAAACGGGCCGAGGACGAAAAGGTTCGCATTTTCTTCCACTTCTTCTGCAGGACTTGACACGGACGACAGGCGAAATTGAAGCATATGCATGATAACACTCTCAACGGAAACATGGCACTTCTCGAGAACGTTCCTTGCGCCATCGTCCCCGCTCATTTCATACGGTCTTGGCGACAATGGTTGCTTCGTCCAACTGAAACCCCTCGGCCTGATGCAGTCGATAATACACCATTCATTTGTGAACATGATTTGCTTGCTTTCGACCCGAATTGTCCGACTGATCTAAACGCTTCTCTGGCCGTGATCAAACGAAGCGATTGGAATGCATTGGAAATGCTGTATGTATGCTTCATTTCCATATAGAACGGTTCTTAATTTTCTCATCAGCTATTCGGGGGGGCCTTTGATCGCCCTTGAAAAACGGGTTCAAGGCGACGAGGTTCACGCCAAGTTTGTTCACGATGTTCCCGTGTGTATTGATTGCCGCCAGAAAAGGTTAATTCAACGTCAGTCGGGCCTTCAAACAGTTGCTCATGTATCTGAACAGGAAGTCCGATTGGGACATAACTGAAATCACCGTCTGTCTATCTGGCGCCAATGAACCCCTCACTAAACCTGACTGTATCCAACATGCACCTGTGACATATGGCTCCCGCAAGGCTGGTGCGCGCCAGTCGAAGCGTTTGCGACAAGTAAAAGAACACGGAGAAAGACGAAAGTTGACCATATCTAAGCCCATGACGATTAAAGAGATCAAAATCATGGTTAGTTCGTTAACTACGTCTACGAGGCAAACATTGATGGTTATGCACTACCCAGCTTCAAGACGAACTGAGTATCCCGACAATATGCCAACGGTTATTTTATCGAGGCCAAGAGCTCGATGACAATGCGGCCACCGTTGCTTCTCTCGGCATTTTCGCCTACGACGTCCTCGACTTGCGGGAGGAACATGAAGTTGATGAGATCGATTCTGATTCTGAAAGAGCTCCAGCAAAGAAGAAGCGCAGAGAAGAGGAGAGGGGCTTCGGTGGTACATTGCTGGGTGGTACGGCTGAGCGATCTTCAAGCTCTCGTGAAGAAACACCCCCCGTTGCTTCCCCTGATCCTGTTAAGAAGTCCTGTTCTGCATGCACTTTTTCGAATCCGTGCAGTGCTCTCACTTGCGGTATGTGTGATACACTCTTCGAATGAATTTCAATACATTACATACAAGGCTTCTGTTTCTATCTCAAACCAATAAACACGGGGCGATGCAATCGTTATCTAGAATAAGTAAAAGGTACACGAATGGTAAACAAGTCCCATAAATAAACAACCCAAAGGAATGGAGAAATGAAACAGAATAAAATGTAAATTCATGGCAGTGACAGATATTCAGGAAGACTAGGAGGTAATGTATTTGGCATAGCAGCAAGTAAGGGTAAGGGCCTGGAAGGTAAGGTTACTGTCGTATGAGGTTGTGTTGGTTCTGTGGAAGCCTGTTGCGAGACATCAAGCATCCCTGAGGGACTTCCAGGCGCGCGAGCCTGCTCGTGCAGAATCGATGTAGCGGTCAGGATTATATCGACCTCAGTAGACGACGTTCCATTAATCTTCACAGCTTTCGCGATAGCGTCCTGCGTTGCAACCGACACCTCGTTCACAGTCACCTGCTGCATCGCGGTGGACTGGGCTGGCGAAATAGGGAGGCCGGCTACGGCAGCAGTTCGATCAGCGATGACCGTCTGCGCAGCTTGTACCACGACATTCTGAGCAGCAACAGCCAAGACACGATTCTGTGACTGCGGTCCTTCCGTCCGACCCGAGAGTTCCCCGCCATAGGCAGTCACTGTTTGTTCAAGAACATGCTTTTGCTTTACAAGATCTTCAATCTGGCCCTCCTTCGGAGGAAAAGAGGAGATCATTTGGGAATGTGTTTCTTGTTCCACGCGCTGGGCAGCGCTTTGCAATATCTGGATTACCCGAGCACTAGAGCCAGGACTCGAAGGGCCGATACCAGGCTGCCCACGTTGCATTGATCTAGGTGAGTGTTATCAGTTAAGTTTTATCACGGAGCGGGTGTTGACGAACCGTTGAGCGACTTGAGGTAAAACGGAATCGCTTGAGCTTCGCCTAGGAGGGTGATCAAAAGAAGGCCGTCGAGACTGAGAAAACGAGGAGTCGATTGTCGACACTGGCGCCATATTGAGACTAAAAGTGTGGGAGAGGTGTCCTTCCTGACCGTCTAGGATAAACTGATGAAAGGAAAATGGATGAATCTTCGTAATCAATTTCTAGGAGTTCTTTCTACTATACCTTGGCGTTTGCAGTGATCTTGCAACTCTCGGCATCCGGAGGCGGTATACCGGACAATACATCGTCCTTCCATGAGAGCCAGGCTGGAAGGGAAGGGGAACTGTATTGAACGGGAATGTTTTGCCAGGAAGCTTGCGGATCCCAAATACGGGGTGTCCATGACCACCGAAGACCGCAATACGCAACTCCAGGAGGCGACCCTGCCAGTTTGCGGTGAAAGGGTCGAAACTCCCATTTACCGTCACCTGCCTTTTTTGCTTCTATGTTCCAGATATGATTCCCTTTTGATTTCGCTTTCTTCCCGTCCTCGTTAAAGCGTAAAATGTATTGCTGTCTCCAAAGGTAATTGCGAATCTGACATCGAACCGAGGATTAGGACATAGATGTGTGCATTTTCCTAAGCGACGCACTTTTTTCATGGGGATTTTTTCTTCCGGATAACCCTGTCTGGCGAGCTGGAGACCGTGGGCCATTCAAACTGTGTTTCCTTAGGCTGTGAATTGCGCTTACCTCTTCCAAAAATGCGAGGGTGAAGGCCTGTATCCGGAATTTGAATGGACGGAAGTCCGGTGATTCATCCAGGCGCTGCATTTTCTTGGCCATCAACGTCTGATGTATCGGTTCACCCTTCGAGTCAGTAGCATCCACTATGAATACAAGAGAGCACGATTGTATCAGAAACACGATTGCGATACGCAAAAAAGACCCACAGTTGGAGCAAATTTTGTTAAGGTACTCAAAAAAGATTCGGTCCACTTCTAGTCGATACTCCTGTGGTATATCAGATCCACTAGACGGGCCTCCGGGATTATCCGCAGAAGGCTGCGAAAGGAACAATCGGTCTGATGATCTATGCGATCTAGTCACAAAAGACTCACAAGCTGATGAGTACCCCTCGAGGGAGATCCATCAGGATCATCCTCATCATCCTCCGCGTCGTCCTCGTCGTCAGTTGGTGGAGATTCAGACGCCGAGCTCGGAACCGATGATGTCGGTGCTGATGGGGCAGAACCTTCTAAATTTCCACCGTACCAATTTTGGGGAACAACAGGTGCAGATGTCGAAGCCACGGCGCTACTGACCTTCGACCACAATGAGCTCCCCGGATCCGGAGGACGGTCCGAATAACCATATGGGAAGGGATTTGTGAAAGGACCACTGATCGAGCCCGAACGGGACATCCTGCCCAATGGCGGGCCGATTGCAGAGGTGCCATTGGTTCCGGGTAGCTGTTGCGATGGTAATGGGTGTGGGGGCAATGCTTCTATGCCGGTCGACGTGACAGTAGCAGGTCCTGCCACTTTGATGCTTTGGAGATCAGTCAAATTTCCGGTTGCCGAACTTGAGGACAGCCCCCGTTGGTGCTGTGAAGGCATGACGCTGTCAGACCACGATGAACGGAGAGTAGGAGGGAATGGGGCCGTCGCGGGAACGACAGGGGTAGTTAAATTGGAATCAAAGTCGACGGGTGGAGTGAGTGGGCGCTCTGCTAAGAAAGGTAACGTAGGTGGACCCGAGGGTAGAAATGGAGAGTAATCGAGAGTCATGTGAGTCGTTGGAGGTTGGAGTTTGACAGG
>Ga0210402_10005022_pt1 | contig 11900 bp, 11 predicted proteins | sample IncBWC7MmetaG_FD_161055 | JGI IMG/M metagenome (GOLD analysis project Ga0210402, IMG submission 161055) | Forest soil microbial communities from Barre Woods Harvard Forest LTER site, Petersham, Massachusetts, United States - Inc-BW-C-7-M | ecosystem: Environmental > Terrestrial > Soil >...
ATGCGACAAAGGTGATCTGGGACACGTATTCGAAAGCGGCGGCCGATGTCGGCTACACCGCGGGACCGGAGAACTTCGGCTACCTGATCCGGGTGCACGTGCAGGACACCGAAGAGAAGGCGCTGCAGAACGCGCGGCAGTTCATGTGGATGCAGGGCGAATTTACCGGCCTTGCACATCCCGTGTGGGCAAATCCGTCGGGCTATTTCTCGCCGTCCGGGCGCCGCGGCTTTGTGGAATTCGCGGTGGGACGCGCGAAGAACCCGCGTGGCCAGCCGACCTTCGAGGAGCAGGTCGCCGACACCATGATCATCGCCGGCACGCCGGATCAGGTGATCGCGAGGCTGAAGCATCTGATCGAGCATACGCGGCCCGGCATCATGGGCTTGTGGGGCAACGACGGCACCGTGAGCATGCAGGATCGTCGACGCTGCATCGAGCTGCTGGTGAAGGAGGTAATGCCGGCGGTCCGCGAACACGGCAAGTCGCTGGGCCTGAATGACCCGTGGGAGGCCAACGCTCCGGTGCATCTGAAGTACTCGACGGACATTCCGGTGCAGAAGGCCGCCGCGGAGTAGCGCTTGATGCTGGTAAGGAACATCCTTACTTGGGGATGTTCCTCACCGAGGTTTCCCGTGATTACCAGCAAGCTGACCAGCAAGGCACAGACCACGATTCCGCAGCCGGTGCGTGCAGCGCTCGGCGTGGCAGAAGGCGACGAGTTGGCCTACACGATTGAGGACGGCCGCGTGGTGCTCACCAAGGCACCGCCCCGCCGCGGGCATCCGCTAGATGATCCGTTTACCACCTTCACTGAGTGGGATTCGGAGGCGGACGAACAGGCTTTCGCGAACCTCTGACGCATGCCTCCGGCGACCCGACCCATGCGGTATGCAACCTCGCGCGATTGCCACTTTCACCGGCAAGCCTGAGCGGGCGCATTTGAATGTGGCGTTCTCTTGCCAAGGCTGGCACGGTCATCCCGGTGGATGGCGGATTACGCCGCTATCAGTTCTGAAAGGCCACGTCATGCGCCAAATGGTCCTCGTCGGCTTCCTGCAGGCGCAGAACTGCACAACCCTAGCAAGCTCGTGGCGGCATCCGGACTCGCGCACCGACTTCACCTCGGCTGCCTACTACCAGAAGATCGGTCAGGTGCTGGAGGAGGGCAAATTCCAACTCGCCTTTTTTGACGACAGGCTGGCAATGCCGGACATATATGGCGGCAATCCCGCGGAGGTGGTGGCCAACGGCGTGCGTGTCGTGAAGATGGACCCGGTAGCAACGCTGCTGGCGATGGGCTTCGGGACGCGCCGGCTTGGCATTGGTGCAACCGCGTCCACGACGTACTACGAACCGTTCGACGTGGCGCGCCGGTTTCAGACCGTGGACCACATGTTGGGCGGCCGAGCCGCATGGAATGTGGTGACCTCGGTCAATGATGGCGAAGCGCAGAACATGGGGCGCGAGGTCCATCTTGCGCACGACCTGCGTTACGATCGTGCGGACGAATTCATGGAGATCGTGCTCGGCTGCTGGGATGCCTGGGAGGACGATGCGCTTGTCGTCGACAAACAATCCGGTCTGTTCGCGCATCCCGACAAGGTGCATCGCATGGAGTACCGCGGCAAATTCCTGACGTCGCGGGGCACATTCACGGTGCCGCGTTCGCCGCAGGGTCACCCTGTCATCATCCAGGCGGGTGCGTCCGATCGCGGCAAACGGTTCTCGGAACGGTGGGCCGAGACGGTTTTCGTCGGCTATCCGGATTTGGCGGAGGGCAAGCGGCGCTATGCTGATTTCAAGCAGGGCGTGGCGCAGCTTGGACGAGATCCAGACTTGGTAACGGTCAATACGATTGCCTATCCGGTTGTAGCGGCAACGAAGACCGAAGCCGAAGACAAGATGGCGCTGATTGAAACGCTGTACCGCGAGGTGGATGGGTTGTCGCTGCTGTCCGAGGCGCTGAACTTCGACTTCTCGAAGAAGGGCATGGACGAGGCGTTCACCGACGAGGAGCTGGAGGGCATGTCGGGGATGCAGGCGATGCGCGATCGGGTGATGCGTGTTATCGGCCGCAATCCGACGGTGCGCGATTTTCTTGAGGTGACACGGCGCGGCCGTCCGCGCGAGGCGATCGTCGGTGGACCAAAGGAGGTGGCCGATCGGTTCGAGCAGTGGTTCGTCGAGCGTGCGTGCGATGGCTATGTAGTGGGCGGCACGCATATACCGGGCACGTTTGAGGATTTTGTGAAGTTCGTGGTGCCGGAGTTACAGCGACGCGGGATCTTCCAGACGGATTACAAGGGCGCGACGCTGCGGGAGAATCTTGGGCTGCCGTGGCCACGGACGGGATGGTGGAAAGCGGCGGCCGAGTAGAGCCCCAATACAAACCGTCATGGCCGGGCTGGCCCGGCCATGACAGAACAGAACCAAAAGCGCGCGCTTACACCCGCTCGAAGATCGCCGCGATCCCCTGGCCGCCGCCGATGCACATCGTGATCAGCGCATACCGTCCACCAATGCGTTCCAGCTCGTAGAGCGCCTTCACCGTCAGGATCGCTCCCGTAGCGCCGACCGGGTGGCCGAGCGAAATGCCGGATCCGTTCGGGTTCGTCTTCTCCGGGTCGAGCCCTAGGTCCTTCGCCACCGCGCAGGCTTGCGCGGCGAATGCCTCGTTGGCCTCGATCACGTCCATGTCCGCCAATGCCAGTCCCGCACGCTGCAACGCCAGGCGCGTCGCCGGCACGGGGCCGATGCCCATGATCTTGGGATCGACGCCGGCATGTGCGTAGGCCACCAGCCGGCCCATCGGCTTCGCACTACGTTTTTCCGCCGTCTCGCGCTCCATCAGCACCACCGCGGCGGCGCCGTCATTGACCCCCGAGGCATTGCCGGCGGTCACCGTGCCATTCTTGCGAAACACTGTCCGCAGCTTTCCCAGGTCCTCGGCGGTCGTGTTGGCGCGCACGTGCTCGTCGGTATCGAACACTGTCTCGCCTCTGCGCGTCTTCAGCGTCACCGGCAGGATCTGCTGCTTGAACCGACCCTCGGAGATCGCGCGTGCGGCGCGGCGGTGCGATTCGATCGCCAGCGCGTCCTGGTCGCCGCGGGTGATCTGGTGGCTCTCGGCCAGGTTCTCGGCGGTCTCGCCCATGTGGATGTTGTCAAACGGATCGTGCAGTGCGGCCAGCATCATGTCGAGCATAGCCGTATCGCCCATGCGCGCGCCCCAACGCATGCCTGGCGCCATATACGGCGCGCGGCTCATGCTCTCGGCGCCGCCGCCAACCGCGATGTCGGTATCGCCGAGCATGATGGTCTGCGCCGCGGATACGACCGCCTGCAGCCCCGAGCCGCACAGCCGGTTCAGCGTCAGCGCCGGTGCGTCCTTCGACACGCCGCCGTTCATCGCGGCGACGCGCGCGAAATACATGTCCTTTGCCTCGGTGTGGATCACGTGGCCGAACACCACCTGGCCCACCTCGTCGCCGGCGACGTTGGCGCGAGACAGCGCCTCGCGCACCACCTGTGCGCCCATATCGGTCGGCGCGACATCTTTCAGCCCGCCGCCGAAATCGCCGATCGCGGTGCGCACACCGGAAACGACGACAACCTCGCGCTGCATGGCCATGTCAACTCTCCTTTACAATTTGATTGCGCAACGTGCCGATGCCGCTGATCTCGATCTCGCAGACATCGCCGTGCCCCATGTTCTCGGTGGCACCCTCGGTGCCCATCCATACCACGTCGCCTGGATGCAGAGTCAGGTATTTTGTCATCGCCACCAGGAAATCGACCACGCCGAAAATCATGCTGTTGGTGGGGAAGGCGATCAGCTCCTTGCCGTTCAGGCACACCTTGGTGACGAGGTCTTCCAGCTTCACGTTGGTCTCGATCCACGGGCCCATCGGCTTGAACGTATCGGTGTTCTTCGCCCGCCACAGCGTGCGGTCGCTCTTCTGCCAGGTCCGCTCGCTCACGTCGTTGCCGATCGTCCAGCCCAGCACCGCCGACAATGCGTTGTCGCGAGTCAGACGGCTGCACGTGCGCCCGATCACCGCGACAAGCTCTCCTTCGTATTGCACTTGATCGGTCGCATCTTTTGGGATCACGATCGCCGCACCGTGCGCGATGAGCGCGTTATTGGCGCGGTAGCCGATGTCCGCCTGCGTCGGCATGTTGGGCTTCTGGCCGACCTTCTCGGCAATTTCGCGAACGTGCTCGGGATAGTTCATGCCCGCGGCATAGAAGGTCGGCGGCACCACCGGCACCAGCAGCTTCACATCCGACAGTTTCATTCGTGTCGATGTTCGTTCCCAGCTGTCGAACGGCGAGCCGCGCACGGGCATGATTTCGTCGCCCTCGACCACGCCGTAGGTTGGCTTGCCGTTCTGCTCGAAGCGTGCCCAGCGCATGTGCGGTGTTCCCTCTTTACTGGTTTGTCACGCCGTCTGGTGTCCTGGCAAATCGTTGCGGTGGCCATTTCGCTGACCATGCCTGGTTGGTGCTCGGTGCGAAGCCGCCTTTGCCGATCATACACGCAGGTGCGTGGGCCCGCTACCGCTTGAGGATCTCCTCGCGACCGGCCGCCACATCAAAGGGCCAGCCTTGCGGGGTGTGTTTCAGCGGGATCGGGAACGCCCAATCATCCGTGCCGATCGACAGCGTGCCTCATCGCCGTGCACGTCGATCGCGTGCTTGGCACCATACGCCGCCATGAACTTCTCGCACCGGGCCTCGTTGGCGACCGGGTCGCCGGCGCTTACTACCCGCGATCCCCTCTCCCCGAACAGCGCGTGCAGTTGTGCGGAGTCCTGGGCGCGGACGGCCGTGACTAGCGCGTCGATCGCCGCGTCAGGTGAGGTGAAGTGCTGGACCAAATTTGGTGCGGACTGTAGCAAAGCCGGGGAAACTATGTGTGCACTCGGGAATCTCAATGTCCGCTTGATTTCTCGCCATCGCAGCACCGGCTTGGCGTTGGCGGTGGTTGACGGGAGGCTGCTGGCCGTGATGTGCCAACAGGGATGCAGGAGGCAGACGACGCATGACAAGCGAGCACAACTGGGCAGACAATTACACGTTCAAAGCCGTTCGCATTCATCGTCCGACCACGATAGACGACGTGCGCCGTCTGGTCGCCGGCTCGGCCAAGATCCGCGCGATCGGCGCGCGCCATTCTTTCAACGGCATTGCCGATTCACCCGGCGATCTGGTCGATCTGAGCAACCTCGACCCCGAGTTCGTCATCGATCGTGAACAGCAGACCGTTACGGTTGGTCCGGCGACCAGCTACGGAATGCTTGCCAGCTATCTGCAAACCCATGGCTGGGCGCTGCACAACATGGCATCGCTGCCGCACATCTCCGTTGCTGGCGCCATCGCGACCGGAACGCACGGCTCCGGCGACAAGAACGGCAATCTCTCAACCGCGGTTGCAGGATTGGAGCTTGTCACCGCAACCGGCGATCTCGTTGAAATCCATCGCGGCGCCGCGGGCTTCGACGGTATGGTGGTCGGGTTCGGCGCATTCGGTGTGGTTATTCGCGTGACGCTCGACATTCAGCCGACGTTCGACCTGCGACAGGATGCCTTCGCCGACGTGCCCTGGACGGCAGCTCTTTCCAACCTCGATGCGATCATGTCGGCGGCCTACAGCGTTAGCCTTATGACATCGTGGTCGGGCCGCACAGTATGTCGCCTTTGGCTGAAGACGCGCCTCGCTGATGGTGCGCCGATCGACGTGACGGAACCGTATCTGGGCGCCACTCCGACAGCCGATGCAACTGCGACCGGCGCGGCTGACGCCATCGGCCGGCTCAACCCGTTCAGCATCCCGGGTCCGTGGTCCGAACGACTGCCGCACTTTCGGCCCGGGGCGCAGCCGGGGCCTCTCGAGCAGATCCAAAGTGAATACATGGTTCCACGCACACAGGCGACCGCGGCGCTCGCGAAGCTGCGCGCGATCGGCGATCGCATCGACCAGCATCTGTATGTCACCGAAATCCGCTCGATGGCGGCGGACACGCTATGGCTCAGCCCTGCCTATGGTCACGACAGCATCGCGATTCACTTCACCTGGAAGCAAGAGCCCGACGCGGTGCACGCCATCACGACCGAGATCGAGGATTTGCTGCTGCCGCTCGGTGCGCGTCCCCATTGGGGCAAGCTGATGCATGCGCGTGCCGACCGACTCGCCCCGCTCTATCCGCGCATGCCCGCTTTTTGCGACCTTGCCCGATCTTATGATCCAAATGGGAAGTTTCGCAACGAATATCTCGATACACATGTCTTCGGGTGAGGTCGCACCGCGCCGAAATCGCGGGCGGTTTGCTGGTCTCATCAAATGGTCAGTCCGCGCTCAGCTCCCGTAACGCCTCGGGTTGAACGGTAATGCCACCGGCTGCTCACGCATCTCAACGCATTCAACCTGTTCAGCCACGACACACCGGAGGACCCCACGACCGGCGCCCGCGACGAGGAAGCCAAGGTCGTGCGTGAGCTTCGGAAGATCATGCGGGAGCCTGGCCTGCGTATCGGTGTGACGTGCGTGCGCGCCCCCGTGCCGCGGGCGCACTCGATCGCGCTGACAGTCGAATTCGAGTGGCCGGTCGGCCGGGCCGACGGGCGGGAAATCCTGGCCCCGGCTCCAGGCGTGCGGGGCGTCGATGACATGCTGCGCAATCACTTCCCGATGCCGCGCGAGGCGTCGTGGCAGGGTGGCGTGCTCATCGGGCGCGTTCGCCGGGACCCCAGCGATCCGTCCGGCTGCTCACTTACTCTGTTCGTGGCCGGCGATCAGCTGCTGAAGGGCGCGGCGCTCAATGCCGTGCAGATCGCGTAGCGGCTCGTGGCCTAGCCGCGCTTCCGGCGTACCCCTCCCCCCTCCCGCAAAGGGGAGGGGGGAGAAGTGTGCCTGGGGGTTGGGGCTAAATCCTCGCCTGGCTTTCCTCGATCACCATGACCGATTCGGTGACGATCACCGGCTCGTGCAGCCAGCGCGTGACGCCGCCGGCGATAATCGCACCGATGATCGGCGCCAGCCAGAACAGCCAGAGCTGAGCAACATACTCGCCGCCGCCGAACAGCGCCGGGCCGGTGCTGCGGGCCGGATTGACCGACGTGTTGGTGACGGGGATCGACACCAGGTGAATCAGCGTGAGGGCGAGACCGATGGGGATGCCGGCGAACCCGACGGCCGCGCCTTTGGATGTGCAACCGATGATGATCATCAGGAAGAAAAAGGTCATCAGGACCTCCATCGCGAAGCACGCGCCGAGGCTGTATTTGCCGGGGCTGAGGTCGCCATAGCCGTTCGAGGCAAACCCCGCCGGGACCCATCCGGGCTTGCCCGAGGCGATCCAGTACAGCGCGGCCGCGGCAACGATCGCGCCGACCACCTGGGCGATGATGTAGGGCACGACATCGGCGGCGCTGAATCGCCCGCCGGCCCACAATCCCACGGTGACGGCCGGATTGAAGTGGCCGCCGGATATGAACCCGACGGCGTAGGCCATCGTGAGCACGGTGAGCCCGAAGGCGAATGCCACGCCGAGGAACCCGATCCCGAGGGATGGATAACCAGCGGCCAGCACCGCAGCCCCGCAACCGCCGAAGGTCAGCCAAAATGTGCCGAAGAATTCAGCGGCGGCACGTCGTGTCATGTCCATGCGTTCCTCCACCTGGCAGCACGTCTGCTGGAGACAATGCAGTTGGAATAATTGGGGAACCGGAAGCAGAAGAGGCGGCAACGGCTTGCTGGCCTGCCATTGCTGTGACCGACTCCGTAGCGGCATATTCTGAGCATGCGGCTGCCCAAGAGGCAATCATGACTCGCCTGCCGGGATATGTGCCCCTGCGAAACTGAGCCGAAACTGGGCCAGATCGAATTGGTAAAAGTGGGGGGCTTCTGTTGCCCGGTGCCCCCCGAACCGCGCTTATCGCTTATGCAGCGACAGCGAGCGCCTGATTATCATTGGCACTTGTCATATGGCCCGATAACGGCGGAACCATGCCGAGCGAAAAGTGAGTCTTTACCGCGCGTGTCGAGCCTGTGTCGCCCCCGTCTTGGCTCTTTGCCCAAACTGGTGGAGGCGCCGGGCACTGCCCCCGGGTCCACTACGCTTATTCCACGCACCGTTTATCGCCGTAGCCGGCAAGCCGGCATCGGTAATATAGGCATTCGGCCCCCCGGCTGAAAGTGGAGTCGCGCATGCACCTGACCGAGGACCAGACGACGGAGATCGCCGCCCTCCGTGACCAAGGCCGGCAAACTCTTCGGCCGACCGTGCCGGCGTTGGAGGAACTGCTCTACCAGGCTATTCCGGTGCTGGACCATGGCTTCGTCCGCGTGATCGACTACATGGGCGACGATGCCGCCATCGTGCAGGCGGCGCGGGTGTCGTACGGGCGCGGCACGCGGCGGGTCTCCGAGGATGCCGGGCTGATCCGCTATCTCATGCGGCACAGGCACTCCACGCCGTTCGAGATGTGCGAGATCAAGTACCACGTGAAGCTGCCGATCTTCGTTGCCCGCCAGTGGATCCGCCACCGAACAGCCAACGTGAACGAGTATTCCGCGCGCTATTCGATCCTGGATCGCGAGTTCTACCTGCCGGCGCCGGAGCATCTCGCGGCGCAGTCCGCCGCGAACCGGCAGGGCAGGGGTGCCGTGCTGGATGGCGAGGAAGCCGCGCGGGTGCTCGATCTGCTACGTGGTGACGCGACGCGCTGCTACGACCACTACGCCGAGATGTTGAACGAGGACGGGATGGGCGCGGCTCGCGATCCGTCACGCCGGGGCCTGGCGCGCGAGTTGGCGCGGATGAACCTGACGCTGAATACCTACACGCAATGGTATTGGAAGATCGACCTTTACAACCTGTTCCACTTTCTGTCGCTGCGTGCGGACGCCCACGCGCAGTACGAGATTCGCGCCTATGCCGAGGTATTGCTGCGCACGGTGGAGGCCTGGGTGCCGGTGGCCTGCCAGGCGTTCCGCGACTATCGGCTGGGTGCGGTCACGCTATCTGCGCAGATGCTGGCGGCGGTGCGGCGCATGCTGGCAGGTGAGCCGGTGGACCAGCCAAACAGCGGGCTGAACCGGCGCGAGTGGCAGGAACTGATGGTGGCGCTGGGGCGGGATTGACATCTTATACGTGAGGTGCGTATAGGGGCGCAAATTGGCTCAGAAAACTCAGTACGTGACGGCGCATTGATTCTCTATTGTAATAGATTGGTAATATTTATGGAAACGGCGATACAGATGGCGTGCTTGTGCCCAGGGAGACCAGAAAATGCACTGGTGGCTTGCGGGACCTACAGATCGAGCCCGGCGATTTCGTTCTCGTTCGGTTGTTGATCGACGGATTCGACCTCGAAGCCATGTTCTACGTGCACCTGGACGGGCGCTTGGCCGTATTTCGTCGGTTGGATATTCAGGGCGCTGGGCCGAACACCCTCGGTCTGGCGGGATTGCGCGGTTTGGCGCAGTGGGCGCTGGAGTTGCTTGATGTCGACGAACTCCGAATTGAGGGCGCGGTTAGAACGTCTGGTGCCGGTCCGGGACGCCGACCCACCCCCCTCGTTTTCCGGCGACCTGGTCACCCTGGTACTGCGCCTGGTCGGTCCGCTCGATAAGCCGATCTCCGTGGTCAAGCGGATGCGCGCCGCGGGACTGACATTGCGGGCTGGACATGCGGTCATCAACCGACTGGCGGAGACGAGACTGGCGGTCTGTCAGATTGCCGAGGGCGCCGATATCCCCACCCTCGCAACCGATCTTTTGGCCATGAATGTGCACACGTATCGCCGTCGCCATCTCGATCCCTGCCTGATCGCGGAAGTGCGGGCACGGCACGGGCTGTCGCAGCGCGAATTTGCCGAACTACTCGGCGTGGAGATAGATACGCTGCAAAATTGGGAGCAAGGGCGCAACAGGCCGGACACCGCCACGCTCAATCTGGTAATGGCATTCGATAAGGCACCCGAACTGGTCGAACAGGCGGCGTTCGAGCCAGTAGCATGACCGCGCACAATCCCGAAACCACGAGTGGAACGAGCAGTTGCCGTTGCGATCTGATCAACCGCCCGGCTCGTGCGGTTGATTCCTGGCGACGCCCCTAGTCCGCGGCGAGCGCCATCTGCCGCCGGGCGATCGCCTTGCCGCAGTAATCCTCGACTGCCTCGGACACCTTGTCCGCATGGTCCGCGAACACGTGGTCGGCGCCTTCGAAGATCCGGTAATCGACGCTCACACCCTTCTGCGTGTTGAGCTTGTCCACCAGCTTGCGGACCGCCGATTCGGGAACCAGTTCGTCCGTGTCGCCATGCAGCATCAGGCCGCCGCAAGGGCACGGGGCGAGGAACCCGAAATCGTAATGGTTCGCCGGCGGCGCCACGCTGGCCCAGCCGGAAATCTCCGGCCGGCGCATCAAAAGCTGCATACCGATGAACGCGCCGAACGAATAGCCGGCAATCCACAGCCCGCCATGATTCGGGTTGACCACCTGCATCCAGTCGAGCGCGGCCGCCGCATCCCCGATCTCGCCGATGCCGCCGTCGTAGCGACCCTGGCTCCGGCCGACACCGCGGAAGTTGAACCGCATCACCGAGCAGCCCAGCCGCTGGAAGGACTGATACATCGCATAGGTGATTCGATTGTTCATCGTTCCGCCATGCAGCGGATGTGGATGAAGAATCAATGCCACCGGCGCACCAGTCTCCTTCGAGTGGTGGTAACGACCCTCAAGCCGACCATCAGGTCCGGCAAACATCACCTCTGGCATGGCGTCCTGAAACCGCTTTCCTACAGTGCCGGGCCGTGTCTGGGCTGGGTGTCCTCCCGACGCCCGGTCCCCACGGCCCCAAAATATGCAACCCTCGTCCCCGCGCCCGGTCGGGTTCAGATTAGAATAGTAACGCAATCCCCGCTTTTCAGTTCCGCGTGAATTCTTGACCTCTGCGGTCGGAATATCTAGGTTTCGCGGAACGGCACTGGTGCCGCAGGGATCTTTTTCCTCCACCCATCAGTTCGGCTCCCCGACCTGCCGTGCCCCAGGGTTGGGCTTTGGGACCCAGGGCAGCCTTACTGTATAGGGTTGGGGGCTGAACTTCCATAACGGAATTGTCGCATGGCTTTCATGTTCCTGCGTGAGACGGTCAAGACCTACCGGGAACGCGACCCCGCCGCGCGTTCTTTGCTGGAAGTCCTGCTCTGTTATCCCGGTGTGCACGCCGTCATGTGGCATGGGCTGTCGCACTGGCTATGGGAGCATGAACTGCGCCTGCTGGGGCGGTTCTCGTCCCATATCGCCCGGTGGCTGACCGGTATCGAGATCCATCCCGCCGCGCGGATCGGTCGCCGGTTCGTGATCGACCACGGCATGGGAGTGGTGATCGGCGAGACCGCCGAGGTGGGAAACGACTGCTATTTCTATCATCAGGTCACCCTTGGGGTGGCCCGCACCATGGGCGGCAAGCGGCACCCGACGGTCGGCAACAACGTGATCATCGGCGCCGGCGCCAAGGTGCTCGGCCCGATCACAGTCGGCGACAATGCGCGGATCGGCGCCAACGCCGTGGTCGTGGACAGCGTCCCGAATGACACGACCGTGGTCGGCATCCCGGCGCGGATGGTCGATCGCAAGCTGCCGCGCGATCGCAAGACCATGGGGTTCGACCCCTACGGCATCCCATGCGACGGCGATCTCGATCCGTTGCTGCACGATCTCGACCAGATGCATTGCGAACTGGCCGATCTGGAAGAGCGGGTGGCACGGCTGGCGGAGGCACAGATACAGCAGCGCCGGGCCGCCGTCGCGGAGTAGGCCGCGATGCAGCTCAGCACCCGCAGCCGATACGCCGTGATGGCCATGGTTGATCTCGCCACACGTCAGACT
>Ga0210402_10005023_pt1 | contig 11898 bp, 10 predicted proteins | sample IncBWC7MmetaG_FD_161055 | JGI IMG/M metagenome (GOLD analysis project Ga0210402, IMG submission 161055) | Forest soil microbial communities from Barre Woods Harvard Forest LTER site, Petersham, Massachusetts, United States - Inc-BW-C-7-M | ecosystem: Environmental > Terrestrial > Soil >...
TCGGAGCAGGGAGGCCGGAAGACTGCTTCCATTCCCTGGTGAATGGGCTGTACCTCAGCTTGGGCCTTGCGCCTTTGCTGCTGATCGCCGTTTGGTTTTTGCCCAGCTTCTTCGATCGCCTTGGCGTTGCTCCCGACGTTGCCGTCCTGGCCAGGCCGTACATGCACACGCTGGCGTTCGGACTTGTGCCTCTGCTGCTTTATTTCACATTCCGGAGGACATTGCAGGGGATGAACCTGGTGCGACCCATCGCCTTTGCGCTGATCACGGCGAACCTTATCAACCTGTTGGGCAACTATGTGCTGGTGTTCGGACACTGGGGATTTCCCACGATGGGGGTGGTCGGCTCCGGTATCGCCACGGCGATCTCGCGTGCTTACCTCGCGAGCGTGGTGATTGTTTTTCTCTTCTGGTACGACGCGCGAAACCTTAATGGCATGCGGCGGGCATCGTTGCGGCCTGATTTTGCGCGAGTCCGGCGACTGATTTCTCTGGGGTTTCCGGCGGCGATGCAGATGACCGCGGAAATTAGCGTGTTTGCGGCTGTGGCGGCCTTAATCGCTCGGTTGGGGGCGATACCGCTTGCCAGCCACCAGATTGCGATCAACACAGTCGCGTTCACTTACATGGTACCGCTGGGTATCTCTTCCGCGGCCGCTGTGCGCGTCGGCCAGGCCATTGGACGGCGCGATCTGCCTGGCGCGCGGCACGCGGGTAACACGGCCATCCTTCTTGGCGCATCGTTTATGTCGTGCATGAGCGTGGTGCTGCTGGTCTTTCCGAAATATATTGCGCGCATTTATACTGACAACCCGGTGCTTATTCATAATGCGGTGGTGTTGCTGGCCGCCGGCGCGGCATTTCAACTGTTCGACGGAATTCAGACGGTTGCCACCGGCGCGCTTCGCGGGACGGGCGACACGCGAACGCCGATGATTTGCCACTTCTGTGCCTACTGGCTGATGGGGCTTCCGTTCGGTGCATGGCTATGCTTTCGGCAAGGCTGGGGAGTGCTCGGCCTGTGGATCGGCCTTAGCGCATCGCTTATCCTGATCGGGATGCTCCTATTGACCTTCTGGCGCCGCCGGCTCCGCCACCTTCCCGTCTAGTTCGTCCGTGAATTCTCCGTGACCTCTGTGCTCCACCTCTGCGTTCTCTGTGTTATGTCTTTTTCTTTCCTAACTCAAAACAAAAACGGCACGCTTTAAGCCGTGCCGCTCTTCGAATCCTGTTATCTGATCGCTGCTATCTGCTATCCGCCTCACTCACATCTTGTATCTTCCGAGGTCCTCGTCGCTCAAGCCTTCCAGATAATTTCTCAGCTGCTCGTTGGAGCTTCGTTCCGCAAGCGCCGTCGCCACCTTTGAGTTTTTGAGCACGGCTTCGTCCACGAAGATCGGGCAATCCATCCGCAGCGCCAGCGCCAGGGCATCGCTTGGGCGCGAATCGATGCTGATCAACTCGCCTTCGCGTTCTACCCAGATTAATGCAAAGAAAGTGTCGTCGCGGAGATCGTTGACCACGATTTTTTGGACGTGTACATCCAGGCCCAAAAGCACATTTTTCAGAAGATCGTGGGTCATGGGGCGCGGCGTGGATACTTTCTCAATCTCGAGAGCGATGGCGTTGGCTTCGTACGCCCCCACCCAGATCGGCAGCACCGACTGGCCCTGCACATCCTTCAGCACCACAATCGGCATCTGCGTAACCGGATCCATCATCAGGCCGCGTATCTTCATTTCTACTTCCATCGCGCCCCCCTATCCCCTGCCGACTGCTTGCCCAGTGGCACAGGCACTATCGACTGTGCTGTTAGGTTCTTCTTTCTCTTCTCAGCGCACTCTGCATCTCTGCGAATTCTGTGTTAGGTCTATTCTTCTCTCTGCCCGCTTAACCTCTCACCGCCCAACCATCTCTCCCACCAAACTGTTCGGCAAAGCAGAAGTCACCTTCACCTGCACGTAGTCTCCCAGAAGTTCCTGCTCTGGTGAAGTAAAATTCATGATTCGATTCGAACTAGTATGCCCCGACCACTGGTTCTCGCGGCGGGATTTTCCGTCCACCAGTACCTCGAATGTATCGCCGACGAGTTTTTCATTCTGCATCCGCTGAATTTCACGCTGGTGGTCCATCAATATCGCCAGGCGGTGGGCCTTTTCGTCTTCCGGAATCGCGTCGGGCATTTTCAGAGAAGGAGTGTTTGGCCGCGGAGAATACTTGAAGGCGAAAACGCTGTCGTATTGCACCTCGTCCAACAAGCTCAGTGTCTCCTCAAAATCCTTTTCCGTCTCTCCCGGAAATCCTACAATGATGTCCGTGGTAATACTAATTGGCCGCTTCGCCGCCTTCATCAGCGCGATCTTCTCCAGGTACTCTTCACGCGAATACGTGCGCGCCATCGCACGTAGCACCGCGGTTGAACCGCTCTGCACCGGCAGGTGGACGTGGTCGCATATTGTTGGATGCGCATCAATCGCCTCCACGATGTCTTTCCCGAAATCGCACGGGTGGGACGTTGTGAACCGCACGCGACGAATCCCAGGCAGTTCCGCCACGGCAGTGAGCAATTCGGAGAAGCGCATCTTTCTCGCGCTTGGGTCCGCGTACGAATTCACGGTCTGGCCGAGCAACTGCACTTCGCTATAGCCTGCATCGGCAAGTTGTCGCACCTCTTGCAAGATTGAGGTGCTGGCCCGGCTACGCTCCGGTCCACGGGTGAAAGGAACCACGCAGTAGGAGCAGGCTTTGTCGCAACCTTCGATAATCGTCAGGTAGGCACGGAAGGGATTGTCCCGCCGCGTAATCTCGGTCTCAAACGTTTCGTCCGTGTCCGTATCGAGGCCGGTCACGCGGCGATTCCCTGCTTCCAGTTCCGCTATCAATTGGGGCAATTTTCGGTAACTGGCGCTGCCGCAGACCAGACTCACCCAGGGCGCACGCTCGAAAATTCCTTCGCCCTCCTGCTGCGCCACGCAGCCCAACACCCCAATAATCTTCCCCGTCGACTGTAGGCGCCGGGTCTTGACCCGGCCGGCCCTCTGCTCCAAATCTTCTTCCCCCGAAACGCCGATCTCGTGATCGGCCCGTTTCAACTCCAACTCCCTCTCCTCAATCCATTTGCGTTCCGCGTCCTCCACCGGCCGCAACTCTCCCAACCGCGAAAACACTTTCTGCGCCGCTTTCTCCCGGATCGAACACGTGTTGTAAAGGATCACCTTCGCCGCTTCCGGCTTCTCCACCTGCCGGTACCCCCGCCCCAGCAAAACCCCGGCCACCTTCTCCGAATCATGGTCATTCATCTGGCATCCAAACGTCTCCAGATAAAATGTCTCGCCATCTCCTACCTTGGTGCCGCCCCCTGCCGTTTTCAGGGTGGGGTTTTTCTCCTCGAACGAAGCGGTCATAGTTGCGCCGGCAACCTGCCGGCAAGCGTCCTGTAGGGGCGGCTTTACGCCGCCTTCTTGGGTCTCCACGATTCCGGGCGCACCCTTCCCCGTCAACCGTTCCAACCCAATATCAAAACTCTTTCCCATAGCTTTGCAGTTTACCATACCGCTATGGAAGCCAATCGGAGGCCAAACTCTGTGCACCTTCAGAAGCTGCGTTATACTCAGCAACCAAGATGACGATCACTAGCGGCAATAATTTCCACAACATCGAGAGCGGATTAATTGAACTGTTCAAGAATATTAGTGCGGAACTGCCGCCGCACGTTTCGCAACTCGATCTAGTGCAGCCGCTATCGCAGGATGACGGAATTACTGTGTTCCTCAAGCCGAGGAATCCTTCATCGGCTTCAGCTTGGTGCCACGCTTGGAATAACGTCGGACACATCCATTTCGGGTTTGGAGAATATAGCCCTGCGTGGGAGCTGCCAGGCGAAGGAGAAAACCCCAACGCCGACCAAGGAGAAATTCTCAGGGAAGTCGGCGAAATGTGCCGCGCAGTCATCAATGGCTCTTGTGAGCACCAGCGCCGCCTTATGGGGATTACCGCACGGCTCAAAATCCAGGGAAAGAATCGGAGCGTGACGGATCTTCTGATTTTCTGGCCTAGTCCCCCTCTTTGGGGCACGCGCAAATACGCCCCCTGGGATTGACGCGGATCCCGAGATCCGCTTCGTGCTCAATTCGTCAAATTCCTCGTCCTCACAAATGCTGCGACAAACAGCACTCCCAGCGTCAAATCCGTCGCCGCAAAGACCAAGTCCGCCCTGTGCATCCTGCCCTGCGTCACCAGCGCTACCACTGCCACGCCATAGGTAAACTTCTCCACCACCGATGGAATCATCATCGGACGCAACCTTACGGGGTTCGTTCCGATGATCAAAAATGCAATCTGCCATGCCAAGGCGCATCCCACAAAGCCGTAATAAAATCCCGGATGGCTAATCACCGGAGGATCGTTCTTCCCAATCAAATCAAAAATAAAATACAGGGGCGTAATCACCACCACTCCCCAAATCCCCGCCACCCAAAACACCACCTTCGCAAATTTCATCGTCCCATCCCCTCTTCTTACTGACTAGCGATTACTGATTCCCTCGCCCCCTCCACCCATTCAAACATCATTTCCTCAACACATACGCATCCTAATCCTTTTGACCATGCCCCACCCCTGTGCTACGGTGAAATTGTCCGTAAAATTTACTCTCTCCTAAGGAGACAGACATTCATTTTCTCCTGAACGCTATTCTCGTCGGCAACATTTTCGATATTCTCGCGCAAACCGGCTTGGTCGCACGCGCCGTGCTGGTCATTCTACTCTTCGCTTCACTCGTTTCCTGGGCCCTGATTCTTCAGAAATCGGGGCTCTTCAGCCGAATTCGCCGGCAGAGCGACCAATTCCTGAAAATCTTCCGCGCCACCAAAGGCGTTGCCAATCCGCAAGGACTCGTCTCCGCGGGCTCTCCATTCGCAAACGTTTACGCTGCTGGTTATCGCGAACTCCAATCCCAGGTAACCGGCACCGGCAATCCTACGCCGGCCAGGCTTAAATCCATGCAAGCGGTCACGGTGAGTATGCAGCTCGCTGCAGCGGAGGAAGTTCGCCGCACGGAAAAAGGCATGTCGTGGCTGGCGACCACCGCTGGCGTCGCTCCTTTTATCGGTCTGTTCGGCACTGTGTGGGGCATCATCGATGCGTTCTCTGGCCTGGGAACGTCCGGCTCTGCCAGTCTGCGTGCCGTCGCGCCGGGCATCGCAGAAGCCCTTGTCACAACCGCCGCCGGCCTGTTCGCGGCGATTCCCGCGCTGATTGCCTACAACTATTTCCTGCAGGACATTCGCGAACTAGCCCAGCGGCTCGACACGTTCGCGCTGGAATTCGCGGCCCAAATCGAAAAAACGTTTACGTGAATTATGAACGCTGCTATTCACCTACGCCATCGCAATCCATGAGAGACCGACCATGCCTCAACTAGCCAAATCCACGCAATCTTCTCTCTCAGAAATCAACATGGTTCCGTTTATTGACGTCGTCCTCGTATTGTTGATCATTTTTATGATCACCGCGCCCATCCTGCAATCCGGCATCGAGGTGGACGTCCCCAAAACGCACACCCTGAGAGAGATTACCCAGCAGCGTCTGGTGGTCACCATGGATAAAAACCAGCTTATCTATCTGGGGAACGATCCCATCAACATCCACCAGTTGGCCGACAAAATCAAAAAACAAGCCAAGCACCAAAATGACGTCATCTACCTCCGTGCGGACGAGACCGTTCCGTTCGGCGCCTTTTGCACCGTCATCGACACCCTACGCCAGTCCGGCATTTCCAACATCAGCATCGTCACCCAGCCGATCAACGACCGGAACCGCTGATGCTTGACGCAGGAAACACGGCGCGCAAGAATTTTGTTAGCTGACGTTCTAAGACCATGGACTACGCTGCCAACAACTACGAAGCGCCGTTCAAACGGTTTCTGGGCTACTCGGCCTGGCTGCATATTGGCCTGATCGCAGCGATTGGTTTGAGCGTGTGGATCCAGCGGTCCGGCAATCCCTGGGGCGGGATCGGCGGCGGCGACTCCGGTACCAAAGTGAATCTTGTCAGCAGCGCAGGCATTCCGATGCCTCATCCAGTCGTGCCTACGCCCAGTGATGTCGTCGATCCCACAAAGGGTCTGGCCAAGGAAGAGCCCAAGATCGAACCGCCCAAAGCCGATTCTACGCCCCTTCTCAAGTTCAAGGAAAAACAGCCGCCTCCGCCGCCTTCCAAGAAATCGAAAGTCTTCGAGCCGAAAATTAAGCCTCCTGACAACGCCACCCCCTATGGCAAAGGCGGCGGCCAGTTAGACGTCCCCACCGGTTACTCGCCAACGCCCGGCGCATCCGCCAGCGGCTTGGCCGTGCAGGGTCAGGGCGGGGGCGATTTCGCGTCGCGTTATGGCTGGTACATTGAATCCGTGAGGCGCGCGATTGGCCAGAATTGGATTCAGACGTCGATCGATCCTTCTGTTCGCGCGGCGCGTCAGGCGCACGCTGTCGCTGCTTTCCGAATCTATCGCGACGGCACCATCAAAAACATTCGCCTCGACTCCTCCAGCGGCAATCGTTCGATGGACGACTCTGCTACTCGCGCTCTCCTCAGCATCGACAAACTTCCAGCCCTTCCTGCCGATTACTCCGGAGCCTATGTTGACGTCACCTTCGATTTCGACCTCTCCTCTTCCCGTTAGAAATTCCCTTGCGCCTGTTCTCTGCGCATTCTGTGTTCCATCTCTGTGCTCTCTGTGTTAAATCTTTTCTCCCCTCCCTTACAATTTGTCCTAAACTATTTCTTCAGCCCAATTTTTACGGAGGAACTCTTGCTTCGAATCAGCCGTAGCATTCCCATCGGTCTTCTTTCGCTCCTTGCCCTCCTGTGTTTCTCCTCTCCTTCCCTCGCTCAAGACTGGTTCCGCACCGGCACCGGCCTGGGTGTCGACAAACCCCGCATCGCCGTAGCCGACTTCGCCCCGCGTGCTGACAACGCCAAAGCCCACGCGAATCTCTTTACCCAGACCGTCCGCGACGACCTCTCCTTCTCTGGCATCATCGAACTCGTCTCGCCCAGCTTCTATCCAACGCAAGTTCCTTCCACTCCCAACGAGCTTGCAAAAACGCTCTGGACCGATCCTCCACTGAACGCCAACTTTGTTGCGTTCGGCAATCTGACGGAAACCACTACTGAAGTCGCGATTCCCGCGTGGATGTTCGATGTGCGCAGTCCCTCGAATGAAGCCGTGGTCGGCAAGCTCTATCGCGGCGCTCCAACGGATGCACAGGTCCGGAAATTCGCTCACCAGTTTGCGGATGAAATCATTTCAAAGCTTTCCGGCGGCTTTCCCGGCGTTGGCTCCACGCAGATTGCGTTCATCAGTTCGCGCACTGGCAACAAGGAAGTCTGGGTGATGGACTATGACGGCGCCAACCAGCACTCGCTCACTTCGCTGCACTCTATCGCGCTGACGCCTCGGTGGTCTCCCGATGCTTCGCGCATCGCTTTCACCTGCTTCGCTCCGGCCAACAGCGTGGTCAGCGGACAGATCTGCATGTACTCGTTCGACTCCGGCAAGGTTGTGTCGTTCGCGCGCTACAAGGGCACCAACTCTTCTCCTGCGTGGTCGCCAGACGGCTCGGAGGTGATGTTCTCTTCCTCCATGCAGGGGACTCCCGCGCTGTATCTCTCGGACGCCAGCGGGAATCGTCCCAAGAGGCTCACGTTTTCCAATAGCGGGGCTGACACTTCGCCGGCGTGGAATCCCAAAACTATGCAGACTGTCGTCTTCGTCAGTGATCGCGGCGGCGTGCCACAGCTATACATGATGAATGCGGACGGCACCAATACGCAGAAAATCGATGTGCCCGACAAGGGCTACCTCATCGATCCCGCATGGTCTCCCAACGGCCAGCTGCTGGCCTTCAGCTGGCGCCGCCCCTCCGGCAATTACGATCTTTACGTGATGGACATCGGCTCGCGCCACATTATCGAAATCACCCGCGACTCCGGCCGCAACGAGCGCCCCAGCTGGGCTCCTGATGGCCGCCACATCGTTTTCGAATCCACGCGCACCGGCACGCGCCAAATCTGGACCATGCTGGCGGATGGCAGCCAGCCTCACCAACTGACGACTCAGGGACACAACGAATCGCCTAACTGGTCCTCCAAATAACGCCACAAGCCAATCGTGTTTGAGGGTGCCCCATCCTTCGTCCGCCGCGGGCGGAAAGGGTGGGCTCTTGCGACCCAACGCCACTCTTCTCTGTGTCCTCTGCGGCCCCTCTGTGATCTCTGCGTTGAAATCGTCGCCCCGGTTTTTTCTTTTCCGCTTGCGAACTGTAAACTGTAGACTGTCAACTAATTCCACCGAGGGAAAAACTTGTCGACTCCCACAAACCGAGTCATCTCCGGCATGCGCCCCACCGGACGTCTTCACATCGGCCACTACTTCGGCGCGCTGCAAAACTGGGTCAAACTCCAATCCGATCCCACCTACGAATGCTTCTACTTTGTCGCGGACTGGCACGCCCTCACCAGCGACTACACCGACACCTCCGCCATCGCCGAAAACTCCCTGCAAATCACGATCGACTTCCTTGCTTCCGGCCTCGACCCCGACAAATCTACGATCTTCCTGCAGTCCCAAGTCCCCGAACACGCCGAACTCCATCTCCTCCTGAGCATGGTCACACCGCTCGGCTGGCTCGAACGCATCCCCACTTACAAAGAGCAACTCGACCAAATCAAAAACAAAGATCTCCACACCTACGGCTTCCTCGGCTACCCCACCCTGCAAACCGCCGACATCGTCATGTACTCAGCTGCAGGCAAAGCTTTGTTCGTCCCGGTCGGCGAAGACCAGGTCTCCCACGTCGAATTCGGTCGCGAACTCGCTCGGAAATTTAACTTTCACTATGGATTGCGGATTTCCCCTGCTCTTTTTCAGGAGCAAAAGGGCGACAAAAAGCTGCCGGTCGCTTACGTCCTAGCCCACATCAAGGGCGTCATTGGAACTTCAAATCCCTCAGGATTTACAACGGACTCGATTGCCCCTCTGAGAAGCGAAATTGAGAAAATGATTCGGGACCACGCAATGGAAGTCGGCGTCGTCAACTTCCTGGAATCGATTGGCGAATTGCGTCAGTTCTTTACCTTCACGAATGTACTCACCGAACCCGGCGTCCTCCTCACCCCCACTCCCCGCATCCCGGGCTTGGACGGTCGCAAAATGTCCAAGTCCTACAACAACGCCATCACCCTTTCCGAATCCAACGACGACATCCGCAAAAAAACTAAAGTCATGGTCACCGACCCCGCCCGCAAACGCCGCACCGACCCCGGCAACCCCGACGTCTGCCCCGTCTACGACTGGCACAAACTCTTCTCCACTCCCGAACGCGACCCCGGCCGCCTCGACTGGGTCCTCCAAGGCTGCACAACCGCCGGCATCGGCTGCATCGAATGCAAATCCGCCATGGCCGAAAACCTGATCAAATGGATCGAGCCCGTCCGAGCCCGCCGGATAGACTACGAGCAACATCCCCAAAAAGCCCTCGAAATCCTAGACCAAGGCAGCGCCAAAGCAAGAGAATCTGCGAAGCAGACAATCGATCGCGTCCGCGACGCCATCTTCCACTGGCCCCAAAAACGCGCCTCCTTGTAGGGGCACGATACATCGTGCCCTCTTGGCTTCCCCCGGTTGCAACACACAACCCTTTCCGCAGCCCTCTCCCCCAATTCGTCAGTGACCCGAGCCACGCCGCAGTGTGCTCATCATTCCTCCCCAAGGTTTCGCCTTTGGACTGTTAACTGTAGACTGTCGACTGTAAACTATTCCCACATGGCCTCTCCCTACAAAATCAACATCCCTCTCTTCGAAGGTCCCCTCGACCTCCTGCTTGATCTCATCAAGAAGCAAGAAATGAACATCCACGACATCCAGATTTCCAAGATTACTTCCCAATACCTCGACTACCTCCACCAGCTCGAAGTCCAGAACGTCGACGTCTCCGCCGAATTCATCTACATGGCTGCTACGCTCATCTACATCAAATCCAAAATGCTCCTCCCGCCTGACCCACTCGCCTCCCCCGAAGAGCAGGCCGCCGACCCCCGCGAAGAACTAGTCCAGCGCCTCATCGAGCACGAAAAATACAAAAACGCCGCGCAGCTCCTCTACCAGAAGCAGCAGATCGAAGAACACGTCTGGTCCCGCCCCGACAAATCCCTCTACCACGACGAAGGCACCGAGGGCGAACTCGTCGTCTCCCTCGTCGATCTCGTCCGTGTTTTCCAGCAAGTCCTCGAGCGCAAAAAAGAAGTCGTCCGCATCGAACTGACTCACGACGTCTTCACCGTAGCCCAGATGATCGCGCAACTTCGCTCCCAAATCCTCGCCAGCGACACTTCCACGGTCAGCCTCATCCAATTTTTCGAAGCCTGCCCCTCCCGCCATGCCATGATCGTCGCCTTCTTAGCCGTCCTCGAGATGGTGAAACTCCAGGCCGTCCTCCTAACCCAGGAAAATCAATTCGCCGACATCGTCGTAAAGAAAGCTAAGGCCTTCGACGTGGCCTTCGACGAAAACGGGGCCATTCTGCACATCGACCAGGAATATCAGTAGGAAGTAAACAGTAATCAGCGATCAGTAAGCAGAAACCTGTGGCACAGGCATTCCCGCCCGTGCTCTTCGATCAAAGTCACAGCACCCATCAAATGAACTTGAGGGTGCCCCACCCTTGGTTTGTAAGGGTGGGTTCTTACGATCTAAGGCCACAGACTTCCGCTCTTCCTTTTTCTCCGCGTACTCAGCGCCCTCTGCGCTATTCTTTTCCTTAGAACGCACCAATCCGCCGCCAGCTAGATTCGCAAGCCCACCTATCGCTAAATGTTTCGTGGAATTCCTAAACAGCGGCGCTCTTCGCCGCTAGCCGCCCAACTTCTTCGACCGCTACTCTCCTCGCCTCCGCGTCGGCGGCCAGCACATCGGTCATCGAGGAGAAAGTTGTTTTAGGAGTCTTCTCCAAAACTTTCTCAATCACTTCGGCGATTCCCAAGAACTTTAGCCGGCCTTCCAGGAATGCCGCGACCGCAACTTCGTCCGCTGCATTCAGCGCGCACGGCCACGCCCCACCCTTCTTCATTGCCTCGCGCGCCAACTGCAAGCACGGAAACCTCCGCGTGGAAGCCTTCTCAAAATCCAGCCGCTTAAGCTTCGACCAGTCCAGTTGCACCTCCGCCGTTTTCACCCGCGCCGGATACGTCAGCGCATACTGAATCGGCATCCGCATGTCCGTGGGCCCCAACTGCGCCAGCACCGACCCATCCACATACTCCACCATCGAATGAATCGTCGACTGGGGGTGAATCACCACCTCAATCTGGTCCGGCCGGACGCCAAACAGCCACCGCGCCTCAATCACCTCGAATCCCTTGTTCATCATCGTCGCCGAATCAATCGTGATTCGGTTTCCCATCCGCCAGTTCGGATGAGCCAGCGCCTGCTCGGTAGTCACATGCGCAAGATCCTTCAGCGGCGTCTTTCGGAACGGCCCGCCCGACGCGGTCAAAATAATCCGCAGCACTTCCCCGGGTGTTCCGCCGCGCAAACACTGATGCACCGCGTTATGCTCGCTGTCCACCGGCAGCAATTCCTTGCCCGACTTCGCCACCGCCGCCATCACCAACTCGCCCGCCGCCACCAGCACTTCCTTATTCGAAAGCGCAATCACCTTCCCCAGCTTGATCGCCTCGTACGTAGCCTCCAGTCCCACCACACCGACAGCCCCTGACACCACAATCTCCGCCGCCCCATGCGTCCCAACCGCCAGCATCCCTTCGCGCCCATGATGAATCGCAGGCAGCGGCGCGATCCTCTTCTGCTGTAATTTTATCGTGAGCTCGCTTGCCAGCGC
>Ga0210402_10005024_pt1 | contig 11896 bp, 10 predicted proteins | sample IncBWC7MmetaG_FD_161055 | JGI IMG/M metagenome (GOLD analysis project Ga0210402, IMG submission 161055) | Forest soil microbial communities from Barre Woods Harvard Forest LTER site, Petersham, Massachusetts, United States - Inc-BW-C-7-M | ecosystem: Environmental > Terrestrial > Soil >...
TGAAGGCTTGCGTCACCGAAGCTTGCCCGCCCCGTTTCGGTTTAGGGACCTGTGGTGCAGCTGCCCGACAGGCCCGCGATCCAGTCGCTCACGAGCTGCGCGGCCTCGACGTGCTCCAGGCTCCGACCGATCTCCGGCATCATGATGCTCGGCATCGTCGACTGCATCCGGTAAAGCAGGATCGACTGGTCCGGATGCGCCGGGACGATGTCGTAGTGCTCGTTCGCGGCGGCCTTGCCGGCGGCCACGGGAGGCTTGCAGACACCCAACGCGTAGGCGTCGGCGTTCTGGTCGTTCGTGAGAACGAGACCCGTCGTTCGCGCCTCGCCGCTGCCGTTATGGCAGTAGTAGCAATTGGCCTCGAGGTACGCGCGCGCGCGCGCCGCCGTGTCGCCGGTCGTCGGGTCGTCCCAGACCGGGAGCTTGGGCGCCTTCGCGGGCGACGGGGCGCCCGAGAGGAGGCCGGTGCGCGACCAGTGCGCCAGCTCGTTCTCGGTTCCCCCTGGATAAGCGAAGTTTCGATTGAGCTGCGCCGCGCCGGGCCCGAGCGTGATCATGTCGCCGTCGTTCGCGTGGCATTTCTTGCACTGCGCCTGGCTGGGAACGAGGTAAGTCGGTGACTGGGTGTGACCCTCGGCGTCGATGAACGAGACGCTCACGATCTGGCCGCCCGCGCTGACCTGCGCGACCTTCTGCGCGTCGTCCCAGATGTAGCTCGTTCCCGTCCAGCCGGCCCTTGCGCGGATGAGGACGCGCGTCTCGATCCACTTCACGGGCGCCCCGGCAACGCGGAAGTCGGCCGGGAACCCGAACGACTTGGTGATGACCGTGCCGATCGGGAACTCGAACCGGCCCTGCACAGCGTAGCTCACCGAAGTGGACGGCGGGAGCCACACAGTGCGGTACTTGACGGCATAGTCCGAGAAGAGGGGCGTGTTCACGTCGTACGGCGTCACCTCGGCGCGGGGGACGACCGCGCCGCCGTCGATGGACACCATGCAATACGCGTCGACCGCCGGCGCGAAGTCGCCGCCCTTGTCCACGCCGGCGGCTCCCGGCGAGCACGATGGCCCCGCGTCGTGGCTGGATCCGCACGCTGCCGCGAAGACGCCGAGGGCGAGTGTTCCGCCGAGAGCGAGCGAGCTGGGCGAGCGACGAGCGCAGTGCAATGTGAGCCTACGGTGTGAGTCCGGGGAAGCTGACCGGCGGGAGCGAGGGCAGCGTGCAATCGAACGGCGTCGCGTCGCAGACGATGATCTTGGCCTCGTCGGGCGCGTTCGTGTCGAGCTGATCGAAGTGCATGTCGCAGACGGCCGAGGCCTGCGGCTCCTTGATGCAGAGCTGCATCGGGTTGGGGCCTGCGGGCAGGGTGGGGTCCACGATCCCGTCCCAGAGGACGTCCGGCACGTTACCGCCCGGATAGGCGGGTATTCCCGTGCCCAGCACGAGGCCGATCTGCGACGCGTAGTCCGGCATCGTCCCGTTGCTCATGTACGTGTTGTCGTGCAAGTACACCTTCGACGGCCACTCGTAGTAGTGCGCATCCGTGAACGGCATTTGCGCGAGGGCGTAGCTGATGATTCCCGAGCCCGAGTCCTTGTTGCTGACGATCGTGTTCTGGAAGACCTCCACGTCGTGGTTGGCCATCACGAAGAAGCCCGTGCCCCCGGGGACGAGGCCGACGATGTCGCCCATCGCCGCGAAGTTCTCCGTGTTGTTCGACCTGATGGTGTTCATGTAGATGCGGATGTTGTGGCCGCCCTCCTGCATGAGGCCCGGGAGGTCGAAGACCAGGATCCCCGCCGTGTTGTCGTGCGCGTTGTTGCCGTAGACGTCCGCGAAGAACGAGTTCTCGATCTCGATCCCGGCGACGTTTTTGAACGCCTCGTTGTTGCGCACGACGATCTGCTGCGACTGCCCGATATAGATCCCCGAGTCCGAGGCGCCGCTGATCGCGCACTTCTCGATGAGCACGTTCGTCGACTGAACGGGATAGAGGCCGTAGGCGCCGTGGCTCTTGCTGCTGGGCGACGTCCACTTGACCTCGATGGACCGGTACGTGAGCCCCGTCACAGCGAGGACCTTGCTGGCGTTGCCGGGGGTGTCCTGCACCGTGAAGTCCTGGTACGTGAGGCCCTTGACGGACTGCGCGAAGAGACCGTCGTCTCCTCCGACCTTCTGACCATGAAAGTCGAGGATGGTCTTTCCCTCGCCGGCGCCGACGACGGTGACGTTGTTCGCGGTCCCCAGCGCGAGCTGGTTCTTGAACTCGTAAGTCCCTGCCGCGAGGGCGAGGGTGTCGCCGTCCTTCACCTGGGCGAACGCGCCCGAGATCTCCGTCTCGGTCGCCTTGGCGGAGATGGCCACGCAGCGGCCGGACCGGGTGCAAAGGGGGCTACTCGAGGATATCGCTGGCGTGCCTGCGTCGAGCGAGGTGGAGGGCGAGGACGAGGACGTGCCGCTGCCGCAGGCGACGACCAGCAGGGCGATCGCACCGGGCAGCGCCCGATCAAGAGGGGCCATTTGTTTTTCAGTGTACCAAAGGCCCGGGGGGCGAGCCCCCTCCCGCGCGCCCGGCCTGCGGACGAGGTTGGCGCCGCCCCCCGGGGCCGTTGACGGACCCTCCGGCGAGCGAGTAGCTGGACGGAAGCCGCAGCGACCCCATGTTCTATACCGCTCGACGCCGGCAAGGCCTGATCATCATCCGATCCTAGGAGACCGCAATGCGAGAAGCCGTCATCGTTTCCACCGCGCGCACGCCCATCGGCAAAGCGTACAGGGGTGCCTTCAACAACCTCGAGGCCCCCACGATGGCCGCGCACGTCATCCGCGAGGCCGTGCGCCGCGCCAAGATCGAGCCTGGCGAGGTCGACGACGTCGTCATCGGCGCCGCCATGCAGCAAGGCACGACGGGATACAACATCGGCCGCGGCTCCGCGATCGCGTCGGGCCTCCCCGTGACCGTGGCCGGGATGTCGGTCGACCGCCAGTGCGCCTCGGGCCTCATGGCCATTGCGACGGCGGCCAAGCAGGTGATCTTCGACGGGATGCCGATCGTAGTGGGCGGCGGGCTCGAGTCGATCAGCCTGGTGCAGAACGAGCATCGCAACGGCTTTCGCAGCGCCGACCCCACGGTGATGAAGGTAAAGCCGGCTCTCTACATGGCGATGCTCGACACCGCGGAGGTGGTCGCCAAGCGGTACAACATCTCGCGCGAGGCGCAGGACGTCTATTCGCTCGAGAGCCAGCGCCGCACCGCGGCGGCGCAGGAGAGCGGCAAGCTCGACGCAGAGATCATCCCGATCACGGCGACGAAGGCCATCACGAACAAGGACACCGGCGCCGTGACGTATGAAGAAGTCACCCTTCGCAAAGACGAAGGCAATCGCGCGGACACAACGATGGAGGGGCTGCGCAAGCTCAAGCCCGTCCGCGAGAACGGGACGATCACGGCGGGCAACGCGAGCCAGCTCTCCGACGGCGCGAGCGCGGCCGTCATCATGGAGCGCAAGGTGGCCGAGCAGCGAGGGCTCGCGCCGCTCGGGATCTATCGGGGGATGGCCGTCGCCGGGTGCGAGCCCGACGAGATGGGGATCGGTCCCGTCTTCGCGATCCCGAAGCTCCTCGAGCGAAACGGGTTGAAGATGGACGACATCGGCCTCTGGGAGCTCAACGAGGCCTTCGCCGTCCAGGTCATCTACTGCCGCGATCGACTTCACATCCCCGACGAGCGGCTCAACGTCAACGGCGGGGCGGTCGCGATCGGGCACCCGTACGGAATGAGCGGCGCCCGCATGGTCGGGCACGCGCTCATCGAAGGAAAGCGGCGGGGCGTGAAGTACGTGGTCGTCACGATGTGCGTCGGCGGCGGGATGGGCGCCGCGGGTCTCCTCGAAGTCGCGTGACGGCCAGCGCCGTCAGGCGACGGGCCCGATCTCAGGGAGGGGGCTGGGCGAAGCGTGACCGCGGGAACGCCTGCGCTGTGTCCCGGAGCTCGTTCTCGGCGTCCCGGGGATCGCGCACCGGCGGGTCGATCGCGATCCCGCGCGACAGGAGCCCGTCGCGGTCGTCGTAGCGCAGCTCGGAGAGCGCCATCGGCGACGCGCTGGCGCGGATGAAGCCCGTCTCGACCACGCGCGATTCGCGCGTCTCTCCGAACTGCGTTCCCAGCCCTGGTCGGGAGGCCGACGCCGCTCCACCGGCCGACTTGCTCGGGGCCGTCGCGGGGCTCGGGCTCGGGGGAGCCTGCTCGGCGTCCTCGGCAGGCGGCGTCGGGGCAGCGCGACCCAGGGGGCGCGGCTCGTAGTGGACGACGGGCGGCGGTCGCTCCGCGAAGAACGCCACCCCGACGACCCCGACGTTGCGGGCATGGTGCGTGCGGGCGGCATACGAGTCGCGAACGGAGGAGAATCGAAACGCCGCCACCGTGTCGAGAGAGGTGCGAAAGCCATCGATGGTCACGTCGCCGTACGCGGGGACGATGTAACCCCTCTTGTTCAGGTTCGCGGGGCGGCCATCGACGGCGTCCAGCCCGTCGACGGAGACGACGGCCTCGACCCGCGACGCCGTGGGGTTGACGATGCGAACCTGGTACCGCTGGCCCATCTGGCCGAGCACGTAGCGGCGACCCGCCTGATCGAAGGCCGGGAGAGCTTGTTCTCCCTCGTCCACGAGCTCGATCCGGGGAACGGCGGCGGGCGGCGGCCGGTCGAGGACGGGGCCTTCTGACGCGCGAGGCGGGGGTACGTCCGCGTAGGCGCAGTGCAGACCGGCGAGGCCGAGACCGACGAGGAGAGCGAGGGCAGGCAGCGTGGGGCGCATGGCTCATCCGACGGGCGTGGCCGGGGAAAGATCTACCGCCTCCCTCCAGGTCGCGCGGCGCCTCAAGGCCCTGGCTCGGGCTCCCGCCTCAGGCCGCCCGATTCGCGCGCTTCTTCCGGGCACTCGCAACGCTCTTCTCGAGCAAGCTCGCCAGATCGATGGGTCGGGCTCGCGGCGGGGCGGGGACGTGTTGCGGCTCGAGAACCCCCTTCTCTGCTTTGCGCCGGATCGCCGCCAGGAGATCGTCGCGATACGTGTCCTTGTACCGGGCCGGCTCCCATGCGGCGACCATGCGGTCGATCAGCTGTTCGGCAAGAGCGAGCTCCTTCGCGGTTGGCTTCGAGGCCGCCACGTCCGGACCGGGTGCGATCTCGCGCAGCGGACGGAGCTCGTGCGCGAAGCGCAGGAGCTCGAGCACGAGGACATCGCCCTCCGCGGTGACCGCGCAGAGGTGCTGTCGCGTGCGAAGCACGACCAGCCCGACGGCCGCGAGACCCTTCTTGCGCAGAACGTCGCGGAGGACCGCGTATGCCTTCCTTCCGCTCCGGTCGGGCAGAAGGACATAGGGTCGGTCGAAGAACGCCGGCCCGATGGTCGACGCGTCGACGAAGTCCTGGATCTCGATGGTGTGGCTCGCCGTGACGTTGGCCTTCTCGAAGTCGTCGTCGTCGACGATCACCATTTGCCCCTTCTGGATCTCGTACCCCTTGGCGATGTCGCCCCACGCGACCGGCTTGCCGGTGTCCTTGTTGACGCGCTCGTACCCGATGGGAGCGTGGTCGCGCCGGTCGATCTGGTGAAACGTCAGGTCGTTCACTCGCTCGCGCGCCTGCAGCCTCACAGGGATCTGCACGAGCCCGAAGCTGACGGCGCCAATCCATACCGCACGGGCCGTAGCGCCCATCTCGTTCGCGGGGGCGGGCGGCCTCTTCTTGTCACGCGCCGGGGAGCGGCGGGCAGGCTTGCGTTGGTCGGGCACACTTGCCCTCGTGTTTGCGCTCATTTTGCACTCATGTTCGCGGGCGTTCCCTCCGTCAAGGGGGCAGGGCGGCCGCGTCCCCAAGGATCGCGCCCGTGAAGCGCGCCCGCAGATAGAAGCCCCGCGGAACGGTCTCGACGAGGCCGCCGTCCGCGCCGGGAGCGCGCGTGCGGACCCCGCCATGCGCCGCCTTCGGGCGGAGCTGCAGCCAGCGACCGACGCGTGCCGAGAGTCCCTCGACGCCCACCGCGCCAATGCGCCCCAGGATCTCGTCGAAGTCGTCCCTCAGCACCAGCTCCTGCTCGCTCGAGGGCGACCACAAGCGAGCGCCTCCGATCCGTCGCGATCCGTCCGCGTCGGTGCCGACCGGCACCCAGAGGACCCGGGAAAGCTTCGCCCGGACCCAAGAGGTCTCCCACTCGGCGCGCTCCGCTCCGAGGAGCGACACCGCGCAGACGAACGTCGACTCGCGCGGTACGCCTCGCGAATCGAGCGGGATCGTCTTGAGCTCGACGCGTAGCGATGGAAAGTCCCAGGTCGCGGCGGCGCCGCCGGTCGCGCCGAGCGCGCGCTCGACGAGCTCCCCTACCTTGCCCTTCGTGGAGACCGGCGCGCCATCTACGCGCACGCCCCAGTCGCGCGCGAGTGCGTCGACGGGGCACCCGGAGAGAGCGCGAGCCCGTGCGACGAGCTCCGCCTCGTCGCGCGGAGGAGCGGGCATGGGGCGGCGGCCCGATAGCGGGTCCATGGACCTCGACTACCTTGGGCGGGGGGTCGCCCTCGGCCTCCCGTAGATGACCCCCCCTTGCCGGGCGTACTCGCCCAGGACGGCGCTCGCCTCCTCGCGCCGGACGCGCTGCGTGACCGTGATTCCACGCGCCGCCAGCGCTCGAACCCACGCCTCGGGCTTGGGGCCCTCATCGAACCCGATCGCCTCTGCGTCTGCGGTGCTGGCGCCGCACGTCAGGTGCTCGATCCCCGACCAGACGAGCGCCCCGAAGCACTGACAGCATGGCTCCGTGCTCGCCACGAGCGAATACTTCTCGCCGGCCGGACGCGGCGAATCGAGAAGCGCCCGCTGAGCCCTCATCATCGCCACGATCTCCGCGTGCGCGATCGTCAGCCCGGAGGCGAGCACGAGGTTCACCCCGACCGCGACGAGCTTCGATCCAAGAAAGACGGTCGCGCCGAACGGACCGCCCCCTCGCTCCGCGTTGTGCCGCGAGAGAGCGATCGTGAGCTCCATGCGACCGTCTTCCGTCGCGAGCGAGCCTTCGAAGGTCGCCGCGAAGTCGTCGATCCACGACGGCACAGCAAGGACAACTGCGCTTTCGGTCATCGGGTTCACCCGAGAGAACTCTATGGCCTGGCACCGTTTCAGGGAGGTCTCACGATGTCCCCGCCGCAGATATCGCCAGTACACGCACATCGCGGGGCGCGACGGGGCGAGGGCGATGCCTTGACTCACCAGGATCACACCGCTAGAAGCAGCTGCACCGCGCAACCCAGGGGAAACGGAAAGGGAGCACGTCATGAAGATGGTTGTCGCGATGATCAAACCCCACAAGATCGATGAAGTGAAGCAAGCATTGTCGGAAATCGGAATTCAGGGAATGTCGGTTTCCGAGATCAAGGGCTTCGGGCGCACGGGCGGCAGGACGGAGGTGTTCCGCGGATCGGCCTATCAGGTCGACTTCGTTCCCAAGGTCAGGATCGAGGTGGTCGTGACCGACAAGCAGGTGCACCCGGTCCTCGACGCGATCGAGCGAAGCGCCAAGACGGGCAAGATCGGCGACGGAAAGGTGTTCGTGCTGTCCGTCGACGAGGCGTTGCGAATCCGTACCGGCGAGCGCGGCGAGACGGCGCTGTAGCCCCGTCTGTCGTCCGCGGGGGAGGAGATCGCCCTCCCCTGCGGCACGCCTTATTTCCCCGCGGTCCCTCCCGCGGTAGCGTGTGCGCATGAGCAAGCGACCGGAGCCGAGCCTCGTCGATCGAGGCTTCCAGCTCGCCTACGTGTGCGCGTATCGCGCAATGCGAACCTACTGGAAAGTGCGCCGGCCGACGACCCATGGCACGCTCATCGCGCTGTGGAATCGCGACGAGGTCCTCCTCGTGCGCAACTCTTACGTCCCCTACTATTGCCTGCCGGGCGGATATCTGCGACGAGGCGAGACGGCGCGCGACGCCGCCGTGCGCGAGCTCCGCGAGGAAGTCGGGATCACGGCGGACGCCGAGACCCTCGAGCTCGTTCTCGACCGGACGCACGACTGGGAGGGCAAGCAAGACCACGTCCAGATCTTCGCGCTCGATCTGCCTTCTCGTCCCAGCGTCGAGGTGGATCATCGAGAGGTGGTCGAGGCGGGCTGGTGGCCGGCCGAGCGCGCGCTCTCGCTCGAGCTCTTTCCTCCGCTGCGCGAGGTGATCGAGCGGCGGCGCGATCGGGCAGCGACGTCGACCGGCCCGGCGTGACCTTCCGTCAGAGCGCCGGCGGTCGACCCCTCACTCGCAGTCGTCGAACGTGAGAACGCGGATGCGCGTCGACTGCGCGGTGTTGCTGGACTCGCGAAATATGATCTTCTTGCCGTCGAAGCTCCACTGGCTGTCGGCCACGACCTGCTGGTCGCTCGTCAGCGAGTGGAGGTTCATGCCGTCTGCATCCATGAGCGTGAGCTCGGTGGTGTAGCCGGCCGGCGGGTGCAGGAACTCGAAGAAGATCCCGGGGATGATCCAGAGAAAATCGAATGTCGGCGAGATCGCGCCGTCGTTGAGGCGGAGCACGCTCGCGGGGTGGAACCGGCTGCTGATCCAGGCGATCTCGCGACCGTCCGGCGAGAGGTGCGCGTGCTCGTCCCAGGCGGTGTTGTTCGTCAGCCGGATGCGCGCGCCGGTCGCGATCTCGATGGCGTAGATATCGGTCGACTGAAAGCCGGCGCGGGTATTCGTGGTGATGACGTACTTGTTGTCGGGCGTGAAGCCGTGCGTCTCCCACCACGACGTGTCGTGGACGAGGGGCCTCATCGAGACCAGGCGCATCCCGGATGCATCCGACGCGAAGTCGGCGACCATCACGTCCCACGCTCGCGCCTCGGTCCGACCCCAGACGACGTGCATCCCGTCGGGCGACCAGTTGACGTGGTAGTTCGTGGCCCATATGTGACTCTGGGTCAGGCGAGTGGGCTCCGAGCCGTCGGCGTGCATCGCGTACAGCTCCTGACCGAAACCTCCGCCGGCGTTGCCCGTCGCGTAGGGATGATCTCGGTCCGAGATGAAGATGATCTCGCCACCGGCACCCGGCCGCCAGCGCACGCCGTCGTTGTTCCCGCCCTGCCCGCAGGTCAAGCACACGACGCCCGTGCCGTCCGGATTCGCGGTGTGGATTTGCGTCTTTCCGCTCACCAGCAGCGGGAACGCGATCTTCGTCCCGTCCGGCGAGAAGGTGAGCCCGTCGGTGCCCGTGACGCTCGATCCGCTCGCGACATCGTCGATGTGGAACTGCTGGTACTTGCACTTCGGCGGAGGCAGACTCGCGGTCGGAGTGAGCGCACCCAGCGGGAGCGATTCTCCCGTCACCAGCTCGGCTTTGGAGAAGTCGAAGAGACGGTTGTTCGTTCCCGGCGCGAAGATGTCGATGAGGAGCTCGTCGGCCGAGTCAGGCTTGCCGTTCTTGTTGCGATCGAGCCAGCCTCCCTTCGGGCAGTCGAGCGTCGCGTTCGGAGCGCATTTAATCGTGGGATCCGCCGGCTCCGAGACGAAGAGCGCGTCCTGCGCGAGCAGATGCTGCCGCATCGAGTCGAGCAAGGGTGGCAGCGCAGGCACGGTGTCGCCGGCGGGCGGCACCGGAACCGGCTTCGGTTTGAACTCGGCTTGCAGGCCATAGCTGATGCTGTCGAAGAGGGCGGCCATCATGTGGGCGTCCCGGGTGGTCCAGCGCCCGCGGATCTCTCCGTTCACGATCGGATCGGCGGCGTCCCCCATGACGAAGGGAAGTTTCGGCAGGTCGAACTCGCACTGGCGAGCGGTGACGGTCTCCGCCGACACAATGGCGTCGTCGAGCAGCTTGTTGGTCTTGTCGAGGTTCTCCTGGTCGCCCGGCATCGGGGTGAGCGGGCGCCGGTAGCGTGGCAGAAGGAACGTGTTGATCTCGTCGACGACGAACATCCCGCGCGCGATGAGCTCACAGTACCGAGCGTTGCAATCGGTGGGACTGGCGGTCTCGGCGGAAAGGCAGCTGGCCAGGGCGCCGGACCAGTCGCCCTTGCCCAGTGCGGTGATGGCGCTCGCGACGTCCGCGCCGCCTGCGTCGACCCCGACCGGCTTGCCGCCGCCGTTGCTCGGGGAGCAGGCGGCGACGAGCCCCATGACGGTCACGGCCCAGACGAATCCCTTCGTCGCCGGAGCGCTGCGCGCACCGAATCGCATGCGTTCACCTTCTTTTGGACTGCCCCGCGGCCTGACGGCGCGCGGAAGGCCGGGACCTTCGCATCCCTGGCCCCACCGGTCTACGCGTTTTTCGGATAGAGACGCACGCGAAGCGCCTGATCGCGAACGAACTTCGACGAGTGCGCAAAGTTCCGCGCATCCGAGTCCCTCCGCGCGGGGAGGGTCGGACGGGGCGGCCCATGCCTAGCTCTCGCGATGAAGGGGATACCCGTCGGCCTCGAGCACCGCGCGGGCGATGCGGCGCTTGGCGGCGATGACCTTGCTGGGCCAGTCGATGCGTAGCTTCCCGATGGCCTCGAGGTGCCCGGGCAGCGACTCGGGGTCGCACACGTCCATCAGGATGTGACGCGCCGTGTGCACGCAGAAGCTGTACGCGGGCGGCGCGAAGGCCGCGAGCAGGTCGCGCGCCACGGCCTTGCGCATCTCGCTGCCGCCCTCCGCGATGAGGCGGACCCGCGCGACCGCGCTGTCGAGGGCGTAGACGTGGCTGATGATATCGGACAGCTCGCCCAGGATCTCCTGCTCGTCGGCGATGTGCACGTGGTACGTCTCGGCGGCGACGGCCAGCACGTAGGTGGCGATCCACTTGCAGAACTCGACGACCTGACTCACGACCCCGAACTCGCCCTCACCGGCGCTCGGCGCTTGCCCCTTCGCCAGCGCCGAGCGGATGAACGCGGCTCGCTCGATGAGCGGGGCCTGGCCCTTCAGGGCGCGCTTGAGGATCGTCGCCGGGACGATCAAGCGGTTGATCTCGTTGGTCCCCTCGAAGATCCGATTGATGCGCGAGTCTCGCAGAAGCCGCTCGGGCGGGTACTCCTCGATGAAGCCATAGCCGCCGTGGATCTGGACGCATTCGTCCGCGCAGTAGTCGAGCACCTCGGAGCCGTAGACCTTGATGATCGACGCCTCCACGGCGAACTCCTCGATCGCGTCGACGTGTGCGTCCTCGCCCGCCCCGGCGGCGAACCGATCGTCGATGAGGCCCGTCGTCCTGTAGCCCATGCTCTCGCCGACGAAGATGCCGATCGCCATCTCGGCGAGCTTCGAGGCTACGAGGCCGAAGGCCCCGATGGGTTTGTTGAACTGGTGGCGCTCCTTCGCATACTTGGCAGAGACTTCGAGCGCGCACTTGGCGGCCCCGATCGTCCCCAGCCCGAGCTTGATGCGCCCGACGTTGAGGATGTTGAACGCGATCCGGTGACCCTTGCCGATCTCTCCGAGCAGGTTGGCGCTGGGCACTTTGACGTCTTCGAACGAAAGCGCGCACGTCGACGAGCCCCGGATGCCCAGCTTGTGCTCCTCGGGGCCGATCGTCAGACCGGGCGAGGTCCGGTCGACGATGAACGCCGAGAACTTGTTCCCGCCGACCTGGGCGAACACGGTGAAAACATCGGCGAAACCGGCGTTGGTGATGAACTGCTTGGTGCCGTTCATCACGTAGTGCGTGCCGTCGTTCGAGAGGTCTGCCCTCGTCTTCGCGGCGAGCGCATCGGACCCCGACGAGGGCTCGGTGAGCGCGTACGCGGCGAACTGCCGGCCGGTCGCGAGATCGGGCAGGTACTTGCTCTTCTGCTCGGGGGTCCCGAAATAGAGAATCGGCATGGTCCCGATACCCGTGTGAGCGCCGAGCGAGACTGCGAAGGAGCCGAGCAC
>Ga0210402_10005025_pt1 | contig 11892 bp, 10 predicted proteins | sample IncBWC7MmetaG_FD_161055 | JGI IMG/M metagenome (GOLD analysis project Ga0210402, IMG submission 161055) | Forest soil microbial communities from Barre Woods Harvard Forest LTER site, Petersham, Massachusetts, United States - Inc-BW-C-7-M | ecosystem: Environmental > Terrestrial > Soil >...
TCGAATTGGCTTGCGAGGACCTGCTTTCAAACGAGATCGTTGGTGATCCAGCGCGTGACCGACCGCTGTGTGGGCGACCAGCCGAGATCGGCGGCAGCCTTGCCGCGCACGCGGCTGTTTGAGCCCAGCGAGAACACCGCCATGTTTCGCCCCCAGGCTGCGATCGCTTCCTCGGCGGACCAGGATTGCGCAGCGCCGAGACCAAGTCGGGCCGCGATTGCGCTGGCGATTTCACGTAATGTCTCCTCCCCGCTCTCGACATACATGAATGTGCCAGCGGGCGCTTTCGCGAGGGCCAATGCATAAAGCGCCGCAACATCGGCGACATGCACATTCGACCAACGGTTCAGTCCGCGTCCGACGTAACGCGCGATCCCGGATGCCTTGGCTTGACGCACGAGGGCGGGAATCTGGACGCTCTGCGCCGGCGGGCCCAACGAATTGCCGTAGATCATCGTGTTGCAGAGCACCACCGAGCGGATGCCCGGGGCGTCGAGCACAAGCCGGTCTATTGCTACACGAGCGGCCTTGGCAGGTTCCGGCTCGATTGGCCTGCCCTCATGAAAGATTTGATCTGAAGGCTCGCCCATGGCGAGATCAGCCACGATGCTGCTGCCGCTGGTATGGAGGAGGGGTTTGCCGGAGCCGGTTAGGCCGGCAATCAACGCCTCAACCGCGCCGCGATGATCGCTGCTGGCCGCATTGACAACAGCATCAGCAGCGTGGGCTTCGGCTTGCAAAAGCGCCGCGTCGTCGAGCGACCCGACGACCGCTTGGACGTCGTGGGCCGCAACCGCGCTGGCCTTCGCCTTGTTACGAACCAGGCCGCGAACCTTATGACCCGCTGCGATAAGGGCTGCAGCAACTGCGCCGCCGATGAAGCCGTTCGCGCCGGTGAGGAAGATTTGCATTTTGCCTCTTTCCTGACATGACAGCGCGGTTCCTCAACCTGAGCGACCATCCGAATGCAAAGTTCTCCTTGGGTCGGATTGTCCGCGCCCGACGAAACCTCCGCGGGAGATCGTAAATCGTCTACACGGGGTCGCTCAAGACGCTCTGACCTCGAGCAGTGTATGTTGATGCCGGGGGTCGACCTTCCCCAGCGATAATTGGCAGTAGGTTCATGGATCATGCAGACAAGTCGGGAAGAGTGCCGTGGGGACGCATTTTGCTGCTCGGCTGCGTTGCTGCTGGCGGACTGTATTGGGCGTTCTTCCGAACCGATGTGGTCGAGGACCCCAAGCTGCCTATTGCGCTGATCGCGGGTTGGGATGATCTGGGGACCTGCTCCAACATGGCATCACTCGACGGTGCCAGGGAACTGAAGTTTTTCGAAAACCAGAATGCTGAAATGTGGGACCATTCCTCGTTGAAAGAGGGCGAAGGCGATATCGCTCAAGGTGTGTAGAGCTATGATGCGGCCACAAAGCGCTATGCGCTGACGCTGAAAGGAGAAACAACGACGTACACATTGCTGTCGCGGGGCGACCCGGTAACGTGCATCCTGTACAAGGGCGATCTGGACTCGGCTGATCTCCGCCCCAGTTGGTTCTCATTTCCGACCAGCGAAGAAAGCCCGGACTGATGGAGATTTTGGGCAACACCAGCACTCTGGCAGTGATCCTCTCAAGGAAAGTTGCGCGCGCTTGGGATGCCAAAACAGCACTCGTAGCAAGCTCTTGCCCCGATGTGGCGACTCTGGCTCCACTTTTATGGAAGCGGTTGTCTAACATGAGAAGCAGGAACGGTGACCATGACCAAGGAAGATGAGGATGCAATCCGAGAGATTGAATTGCGGTTCAACGAGGCATGGGGAAGGCACGACCCGGACGGCATGGTCGAGTCGCTCTCCGATGACGCGCAGTTCGTCACGGTCAACGGCGCATGGGCCAAGACCCGCGCGGACTTCCGGGACTTGATGCGGCGCCTGCATGGCGCCAACGGGCCGTTCCGATCGAGCACCCGCGAGACGCCGGAGATGCATGTGCGCTTTCTCGCGCCCGACGTGGCGATGATGCATACCCGCTTCCACATCTACGGCGATGTTGACGAAAGCGAACGCACCAGCATTGGTATCCGCGTCGTGCGCAAGCTCGATGGGCGATGGCGGACTGTCGCCGTGCACAACACTGACGTACGCGCCGGCCGGAGGCACTAAGGAGCCGCAACGTTATTGAGATCGCGACCTCGACTTGGTTGATTACATAGTCATTCAGGACGATCGCGCTGTGGGGCGCATCTACGAGGACCGCCAAACCCTGCCAGATCTGCGCTGGTTCTGGTCCATCACGATCTACGTCAATCCCAAGCAAGGCATCACTACGAGCGGGCGCGCCGCGAGCCTGGAAGGGGCTAAAGCCAATTTCTATCGGACTCGCAGAAGTGCCGCGCCGGCTCGACTCCCTCGGGTCAGCGCTCTACCTAGCTCCGACCATGTCGTTGCGTCCGCGCGGCACTGCCGGCGGGGTTTATCGCGGTGACTCGACAAGCAGCATAGGAGGGGCGCAGTCTAGGCGCTGACCCGCTTAGCGCCCGGCCGCAGGAGATCAAGGACGTTCTCCCCCCACGCACCTAAAACGTCGCGCGTGCCACGATTCGGTCAGCCATCGAGCGCATCTCGCCTCTCTCGCCCAATATTCCCATCCGCGGCGCATGGCGTTCGTTTCGGGGGTCAATGGCCAATCTGGCATTCGCCACCGCCCTTCTTCGCCACCGCCTGCAACTCCTTGGCAGCTTCCTCCGGTCGCGCGATCGACTGCGTCAGCCTCACGCGGTCGATCGCGGCACCCTGCCAGAAGTCGGTATAGGTACGGGTGTTCGCCACGGTTCGATTTGCCGTGGACCGCTGGCGTATGTGACATTGAGAGGATCGGGCCATCGACGGAAGGTCGGGTACGACTCTCAGAGTGATGGACTGGCCAATAGGGTCAAAGACGGGGGTATGGCGGTGCTTGATCTTATTCCGCGCGCGGAAGGCGCTGAACTGGACAACGGCGAGTTCGACGAGACATTTGATGTTGTTGTCGTTGGCTATGGATTCGCCGGCGGCGTTGCTGCGATTGAAGCTGCCGATCACAAGGCGAAAGTCCTTATTTGTGAAAAGATGCCGCTGGCGGGCGGCCTTTCGATTTGTTCGGGTGGAGCAGTTCGCTGCGCGACCGATGCTGCCGACGCCTTCGCCTATTTGAAAGCCAGCAACGCGGGCAAGACACCGGATGAAGTGCTTAAGGTCTTGGCCGATGGCATGGTCAATGCGAAGGCTTATGTGGAGCAGCTCGTAGCATGCGTAGAGGGGGCTGCACTGAAGCCAACAGAATTCTCCGGCAAGGGTGGTGGCAACTATCCCTACCCTGGATGGCAAACCTTCTATCACACACAAGTTGATGTGCCGCCGACTTTTGACCGCGCAAAGCATTTTCCGAAAGTCAGGACACGTCCCAGTTCGGGCGGGCCTGGCATGTTTTGGGTCATCGATACCAATGTCCGAAACAGAGGTATTGACGTGCGAGTTAGCGCGCCGGTCAAGCGGCTAATTCGTACGGCAAGTAATGAGGTGCGCGGCGTCGTTATCGGCGGCCCGAATGGAGATCGGCGCATTCGAACGCGACGAGCTGTTATCCTCGCTTGCGGCGGGTTCGAAGCCAATGAAGAGATGAAGCGCAACTACTGGGAAGGCACGCCTGTCCTAATTGCGTCGTGCCGCGGAAATACAGGCGATGGAATTCGAATGGCTCAGGCTGTCGGCGCTGATTTGTGGCACATGTGGCATTTCCACGGCTGCTATGCCTTCAAGCATCCCGATACGGACTTTCCGTTTGCTCTGCGGGTCAAGCGGTTGCCCGATTGGAATCCTGCCAAGAAAAATGAAGCTGACGTCAAAATGGTGTGGATCATCGTAGATCAGCGCGGAAGACGCTACATGAACGAGTGTCCACCCTATTGCCAAGATACGTCACATAGACCGATGCACTTCATGGACTCCGAAACGATGAGCCATCCTCGAATCCCTTCTTACCTCATCACCGACGAGCGAGGGCGAAAGACATATCAACTCGCAGACGTCAGAACTAACGATCACCAATACGCCTACGATTGGAGTGAGGATAACACGAAAGAGCTTGAGCTCAAAATTCTGCGACGGGCCAATTCGATCGAGCAGCTTGCCGCTGAAATCGAGGTCGATCCGCTGGCGCTCAAAAGCTCAATCGAACGATGGAACGCACTTTGTGATCGTGGCGTTGATGAGGATTACGGCCGTCCTGCTGGGACTATGATGAAAATCGACCAACCACCTTACGTTTTTGGACAGGTCTGGCCGACGGTGTCGAATACGCAAGGCGGCCCGGTTCACAATGCGAATCAGCAAATTATCGACATAGCTGGTCAGCCTATTCCGCGACTCTATGCGGCCGGAGAGCTTGGCAGCAGCTTTGGTCACCTATACTTGTCCGGTGGAAATATTGCTGAGTGCTTCGTCACAGGATGGGTCGCAGGCCGTGAGGCCGCTGTTCTGGAGCCTTGGGGTTGAGCTCAACGATCACACAATCCGAGCGGATCCAAATTCGCGCCGGTCAATCGGTAATTCCATGTTTCAGAAAATGATTCGCGCAGCAATAATTATTTGTGGTGTTGGAATTCTCTCTCTGACGTGGGGTGCGCTATCCCAATCGTCCGCAGAAGGGTTCGATACGAGCAAGGTCATCACTATGGTGATCGGCTACGGTGTCGGGGGTGGCTATGATCTCTATGCACGCGTGCTTGGCCGGCACATGGGTCGACATTTACCAGGCAATCCCACGTTTATTTCTCAAAACATGCCTGGTGCCGGCGCGCTCAAGGCTGCCAACTATATGTATTTTATTGCGCCAAAGGACGGCACCGTCATCGGAACATTCGCGCAGCCTTTGCTTCTCGCCCCCCTTATTGGAACGGCAACCTACGACTCTCGAAAGTTTTCGTGGATCGGAAGCGTAATGAAGGAAGCACTTACGTGCGTGTTCTCCGCAAAATCGCCGATTTCGTCTTGGGAAGACATGCTCACCAAGGAGCACACTTTGGGTGGTCAAGCTCGCGGCGTGCAGATGGATGCCTTTGCTTCAACCCTCCGAAGCCTTTTCCATACAAAGACGAAACTTGTCACCGGCTATAACGGGCAGAGGGAAATCATGCTGGCTATTGAAAGGGGCGAGGTTGATGGCGTTTGTGGCCAGTCATATGAGGCATTGATTTCTGTCTACGCCAGTCTCCTGTCCGAGCACAAACTAAGAATCGTTCTCCAAGCTTCGAACAAAAATTGGGCCGACCTTCGAGACAATTCCGAATTTATTTAACCTTGCGACAACCGACGAACAGAAGAGCATTCTGAACTTCGTTCTCGGCTCCTGCACTATGAGTAGAATCATCACGGGACCTCCGGGAGTCCCCACGGAGAAAATTCACGCGTTGCGCGACGCGTTTGACGCGACGATGAAGGACCCTGAGTTTTTAGCCGAGGCCCAGATGCTCAACCTTGATGTGAGTCCTCTGAGCGGCGCGGAAATCGATATGTCGCTGGCGAAGATCTATGCCGCTCCAAAGGAATTAATAAAAAAAGCAATCGCCATTTCCGAATTGAAATAGACAAGCGGTAATTCCGCGCGGTCTGCAAATTGATGACCAATTCGAATTTGGTCGATTGCAGAACGGGAAGGTCAGACCCCCTGACCGCGATGCGCCCTTTGGGTAGGATACGAGGCGACCCTCGGCTGGTGGTAGCAAATGCGTTCCAATGATTTGAGAAGGCGGGAGTTCATCACGCTTCCTTGGAGGCGCGGCCTCGGCGTCAATCGCCTGGCCCCAAACCCTTACATGATCGAGCGAAGCGCTGCAGGAGAAGTTCCACAAAGATGACGAGACATTATCTAGGCCCGGCACCGGAGACGCTTCACGGATATTTTTCCCGCGAGCTCGAGCCCGCGCTGATCATCGATTCGGGCGACGTGGTTACATTTCAGACCCTCGACTCGGGTTGGGGCGCGATCGAGCAGGAACCCGGTTTCAGCGAACCGCATGACTTTACGCCGCGCGATCTGGCGCACGACGTCGCTCATGCCCTCGCTGGTCCGGTTGCGATCAATGACGCCCGGGCCGGCATGACCCTTGAAATCCGTGTCCATCGCATTCGCACCGGACGATGGGGATGGTCGTCCGGGCCCGGCGCGCCCACGCAGCTCGATCCGTATCTGGCACTGGGTCCGGGTCCGGGAGGACCTCCTGCCATAATCACCGTGCCGCGCGGGGATCATGCCACCGTCTGGGATCTCGATCCGGATGCCGGAATCGGAATCAGCCGCGCGGGACAACGGGTTGAGCTTCGACCATTCATGGGAATCATGGGCATGCCTCTGGATCAGCCGGGCATCCAATCTACGTTTCCTCCCACTAGGTGCGGCGGCAATCTCGATTGCCGCGAGCTAACGGAAGGCACGGCGCTGTTCCTGCCGATCGCGGTCGATGGCGCGCTGTTCTCGACGGGTGACGGACACGCGGTGCAGGGCGACGGGGAGGTCGCCGGGCCGGCGCTCAACTGCCCCATGGAGGTGGAGATGGAGTTCCTACTGCATCCCGAGTTGCGCCTGTCGCTGCCCCGCGCGCGCCTGGCCAGCAGCGGCTGGTTGACGTTCGGCTTCAGCCGCACTCTGGACGAAGCGGCGGCGATCGCAACCGTCGAGATGGTCAAGCTGATGGGCGAGCTGTACGGTTTCTCGCCCCGGCAGGCCTTGTCGCTCGCCAGTCTGGTCGTGGACCTGCGCATCACGCAAATTGTCAATGGGGTCCGTGGCGTGCATGCCCTGCTGCGCAGCGACGCTATCGAACAGGCGATGGAGCCGAAGGCATGAAAGCGGCTTTCTGCAATCCTGTTCACTCAGCCAAGGCGGCGAGCACAGCACTCCCCCGCCGCACTGGCAGCTCGTCACGCACTGGAGCAACGCGACGTGCGCGCCAAGAGCGAGGCTGGCGAGCGGCATCACTGCACGCTAATGTGTGCCTCCGTGATCACCTTTCCCCACAGCTTTAACTCGTCAGAAAAGAACTGTGCCGTCTCCTCCGGGCTGGTGGCGCCCGGATCAAGCTGGAGCTCTTGCAACCTGTCGCTTACCTTCGGGTCCTTGAGGATTTCGACTGTGTCCCGATTGATCTTGGCGGCGAGCGGCACAGGCGTGCGGGGAGGTGCCACCAGCGCGAACCAGGTGATGGAGCGAAAACCGGGCAGGCTCGCTTCCTCCATCGTCGGTATTTCCGGCAGCGCCGTTATCCGCTTCGTGCTTCCCACGGCAAGAATCTTCAGTTGACCGCCACGGAACAGCGGCACCGACGTTGTAGCCGTGTCGAAAAACATATCGATGTGCCCGGCAATGACGTCGTTAAGCGCGGGTAATGCGCCGCGATAGGGGACGTGCAGCATCTTGATGGCCGCAATCTGTTCAAGCAAAGTGGAGCTCAGTTGCGCCGTCGATCCGACGCCCTGGGACGCATAGGTCAACTTGCCCGGGCTGGCCTTGGCATAGCTGATCAGCTCCGCCACCGAGCTGACGGGAAGGTCCTTGCGCGCGTCGAGCACGTTGGGCGCCGTTGCCAGCAAGGTGATCGGTACGAGCTTGTCTGGGTCGTAAGGCAGGTCGTGGTACAACAGCTTGTTGATGGTCAGCGGCGACGGGGGGCTCGACAGCAGCGTGTAACCGTCGGGATCCGCACGCGCGACCCGTTCGGCGCCGATGTTCATGCCAGGGACATTTTCTACGACGACTGCCTTGCTCCATTTTCGACTGAGCTGGTCGGCAACGATGCGTGTCAGGGTATCGGTTGTCGACCCGGCGGGAAACGGAATGATGATTCTCACAGGCTGCGAGGGATAGACATTTTGCCCGCGTGCGATACCCGCCCATGCGCCAATGATGGTCATCAAGACAAGTAGTCCGAGTTTTCGCATTTCAGCGTCTGTCCTTTGTCGCTCCGCTTACGCGCCTCATGCCACAGCCGTCGTTTGCGTGGCTTCCCTCTGAAACGGCTCGATGATTTCTTTCTGAACCATCGCAATCTGCTCCAGATTCGGCACGAGCTTGAACAGGAACAGTTCGATGCCGAGGTCCCGGTAGGCCCGGAGCTGATCACGGATCAGTTCGGGCGGACCAATGCAGCCGGCTTTCATGGCCGGTGCCACTCGCTGCATGATCTTTCGCATGTCAGCCTCCGATCCGTCGGAAACCAACAGCCGCATTGCGCCCGCCTTGGCGTTCGCGACCGAGTCGCCGAAGGCGACGAAGGGATTGAATGCGTAGCGAACCTTGCGGCCATAAGTGGCCGCCTTCCGATCCATCACATCAATCGAGTGCCGCAGGCTGGCCATCACGTCCTGCACCGTCTCGGCACCCTTGTCGAAATCCAGGAACCACCAGTCGCCGGCCTTGGCCACCATGTCGAGACCGCGCGGGCTGCGGCTGGCGGTGAAAATCTCGGGCAGCGCAGGGCTCGCCGGCTTCAACAGCAGTTGCGCGCCATCCACCTGGTAGAACGTGCCGTGATAAGAGAACGGCGTCGAGTTCCACATGCCGCGCAGAATGTCGATGAACTCCTCGGCGCGGATATAGCGGTCGTCATTATTCACCAGCGTGTCGCCACCGAACATGTGGTGCTCTTCCACGTTCCATCCGGTCACCAGATTGATTGCCGTGCGTCCGGGCGTGAGCCGGTCGAGCGACGTCGCCATCTTCGCCACGAGCGTCGGATGCCAAAGGCCGGGATGCACGGCTACCATGCTCTTGATCTGCGTGGTCCAGGAACTCACCGCCGCGGCGAGAATCCAGGCCTCGAAGTCGGTACCGAGATGGCGTTCCGCGAACAAGATGATATCGAATCCCGCGCGATCGGCGGCGCACAGGATCTCCTTCGCCAATTCAAAGGCGGGATCAACCTTGGCTGGCGGCAACGGCTTCAATGCTCCGGCGATCGATTGCTCGATTGCCTTCGACCCGACTGTGACATGCGGGACAGGTGCGTAAAGGCCGAACTGCATTGCTGATTCCTCCGGCGTCTTCATCGGTACGCCAAATTGATCAAGCTTAGGGCTGCTTATGGCACGAAGTGTGATGCTCCTAAAGGTGGCCGTAATGTTCCCGTCTTGGGCGGATCGGAGCAAAGGAACTACATCGCATCTTGCCCGACCTCGGTCGGTTTGATTTGATGTTCTCCCTCCAACGATCCGCGATTGCGTGGGATCGTGCCCACGAACCGCAAATTCTCCGGGACATCAGAGCGCAATGATAAAATGGCTCGGATTGCTGCTCGCGCTTGTGCTCCCCGGCGCGACGCTCACCGCCGCGAACGCGCAGGCGTCATATCCGACGCGGCCGATCCGGCTCATTCTGCCGTTCCCGGCCGGCGGCGCGGTGGATCACGTCGCCCGCCTGGTGACCGCCCGGATGGCGGAGGACCTCGGGCGCCCATTCGTAATCGAGAACAAGGCTGGTGCCGGCGGGGTGATCGCGACCGATGCCACCGCCAAGGCGACGCCGGACGGCTACACGCTTCTGCTCACCACGCCCAATCACACGATCAGCGCCGCGCTCAATGCCAAGCTGCCCTACGATGCCGAGAAGGACCTCGTTCCGGTCTCGGTCGTGGCCGAGGTGCCGGAATTGCTCGTGAGTCATCCGTCGGCGCCGTTCGAGACGTTTGCGGGCTTCGTCGAATACGCCAAGAAGCATCCCGGCAAGTTGAACTACTCCTCTGCCGGCAACGGCACGCTGCCGCATGTGACGATGGAATTGCTGCTGCGCCACACCGGCGTCGGGGTCGCCCATATTCCGTACCGGGGCGCGGCACCGGCGATGACCGATCTGTTGGCCGGACAGGTGCAGCTCAAGATGGATACCTACGCGACCGCGAACCAGCACGTCGCGCAGGGCAAGCTGCGCGCGCTCGCCTTCGCGAGCCGCGAGCGGTCAACGCTGATGCCGAACGTGCCGACCGTAGCCGAGATGGGGCTGCCCGGATACGAAGGCATCCTGTGGATCGGCATCGTGGCGCCGGCCGGAACGCCGAAGCCGGTGATCGAGAAGCTCGCGTCGGCGTTCCAGCGCGCGGTGCGCACGCCGGACCTCGCCGGGCGGCTCAAGCGCGACGGTGTCGAGCCCGTGGGCGGCACGCCGGAGGCGTTCGGCGCGCTGATTGCCAAGGAAGTCGCACAGTGGCGGGATTTGGCCCGGTCGGCCAAGATCACGCTCGATTGACCAATCATCGCTCGACTGATTTGTCGGGAAGATGCCCGGCGGCCACGCGGTCAGACGACGACATGACGCAAGGGTTGCCGCGCGCTACCCAACGGCAGCATGCTGGTGCGTCGGCTCCTCGTATACGCTTTGCTGCACGCTCATGTTGACGAGCTCTCTCGCCTCGCAAACGTCTTCCAGGAAGCCCCAGCTCTTCATCCAGTCGAACGTGCGTTGCAACTCTTCGGCCGGGATCGGCGCCGGGTCGACCAGATAAATCCGGCTTTCGCGCAGATCGTCGATCGTGAGCTTGGCAAGCTCGGGGTCCTTGTTCTTATAATAGTCGATGAAGTAGTGGAGGTAGGCGCGCTTGTTGGCGTTGATGCGGCGCACTGCCTCGCGCACCGCGCGGTTGAATGCACCGTAGGTCTCGGCATCAATCCGGTTGGACGCAACCTCGGTGCCGTGATGAAAGGCCGAGATTACGAGCCGGCAGCCTTTCTTTTCGGCAAGCGAGATATAAGGCTCCGTCAGTGTGGTGGCGTCGATTTGGCCGCTCATCAGCAAATTGAATCGATAAGGCGAGCCGTTAGGTACGCGCCCGAGCTTGATCTGATCGCGCGGAACGAAGCCCTCCAACATTTGAAGCGTCAAATAGTGCGTGCCGAAGAAAAATGGCACGCCGATCTGCCGGTTAGCGAATTGCTGCGGGGTCTGCACCGGCGAATCTGGCCGCACCACCAATGCCGCGAATGTCACAATCGAACGGCGACCGACCTGGCGACTACCAACCTTGGTGCTTTCGACGCGGGAGTAGTTACCCCATTCGCAGGCGTTGTAGAGATCGGCCTTGCCCTCTTCGAGCAGCCGGCCGTGGCTGGAGAAGCGGTTGACACCCTTGCCCGTGGGATCGGTCACCTCGAGATGCGGCGCCTTGTCGACGCCCTTCTCGCGATCGATCCACTCGATCGTCAGCCCCTCCTTCTCAAACAGGTCCTCGTCATAAGCGACCAATTCCGCCAGTCCCTGGAACGGCGCTGTCGTTTCCAAAACCAGCCTTTTCATGGTTCGTGCTCCTATTTCACCGGACCCGACATTCTTCGGTCACCCCTGAGTCTCGAACATTAGAATAATTGTTTTGATTTCTGCGACGCAAGCGCGATCCGACCTCGCCCCTCCCGGGAGAGGTGACGCTGGCAACGAGAGCGCGCGAACCCCTCAAGATCATCGACATCTGCTTGCGGCACTTCGGCGTCATTGGGTCGGCGACATTCCCTTGAATACCAGTTTCTGCATCCCTGCGGTGGTCTGGGCGAGATAGATGGTGCCCTTCGCCTCACGGCCGGAGTGCCGGAAGGAGCCGCCAGCTTGATCCACCAAGACGCCTGAGGAGGGAAGGGCGTTGGCTATCGCCCCCTCTTTGAAAGAGGATTCACCTTGAACTCGACTCCTTCAGGCCGCACGAGCAGCAGCAGGCACATCGAGCCGCAGAGCGCCTGGTGGCATTCTCGCAGCCCGGACGGCCGACGCGAGGTTGATCGCCGGCTTGGCCACATAGGTCACGTTGATGCCGTCTTGCGGGAATGTGACCTCAAGTCCTGACTTGAAGTCCACCGCGTAGCGCGTCAAGACACGCGCGATAGCC
>Ga0210402_10005026_pt1 | contig 11892 bp, 15 predicted proteins | sample IncBWC7MmetaG_FD_161055 | JGI IMG/M metagenome (GOLD analysis project Ga0210402, IMG submission 161055) | Forest soil microbial communities from Barre Woods Harvard Forest LTER site, Petersham, Massachusetts, United States - Inc-BW-C-7-M | ecosystem: Environmental > Terrestrial > Soil >...
AGAATATCCAAACAAAATCAGTCACAACCTGAACAGCGATGCGGATGTGGCACCGCCTCGAAAACTGACGCCTGCGTTTTACGGCTGTTATGACTGGCATTCTTCGGTGCACGGACATTGGCTGCTCGCACGGTTGGTTAGAACTTTTCCGAGCGCCTCCTTCGCCTCGCCTGCCCGCGAAGCCCTGCGGCAGAGCCTCACAGCCGAGAACATTGCGCAAGAGGCCCTGTACATGCGGGCTGAAGGTCGAGCAAGCTTCGAACGCCCCTATGGTCTGGCGTGGCTGCTCCAATTGGTCGCGGAGCTACGGGAATGGGACGATCCTGAGGCTCGCGAGATGGCGTCGAACCTGCGACCGCTGGAACAAGCTGCACTGGAGCGGATGCACGACTGGCTGCCCAAGCTTTCGCACCCGGTGCGGATTGGAGAACATTCGCAGACCGCCTTCTCTTTGGGCCTGATGCTGGACTATGCACGAGCCACGGGCGATTCGAGGTTTGCCGACCTACTGGAATCCAAAGCCCGACAGTTCTATCTCGGGGACAAGGATTGCCCATCGGCATACGAGCCCTCGGGCGAGGATTTTCTTTCGCCATGTCTTGGGGAAGCCGATCTGATGCGGCGGGTGCTGCCGAGTCAAGAGTTCGCCCTCTGGCTCCGAGCCTTTCTGCCCCAGATTTCCCCGGCGAGAAAGGATTCTTGGTTAGCACCCGTGGTATCGCCCGATCCCAGCGATCCGAAGTTGGCGCATTTGGATGGACTCAACCTGAGTCGGGCGTGGATGCTCGAGGGAATTGCCGCGGCCTTGCCTAAAGGCGACAAGCGCCAGCCGACGATCATGTCTGCTGCTGAGCAGCACAAGAGTGCAGGCCTGGCGGCGGTGACGGGCAGGCATTATGAGGGCGGACACTGGCTGGGCAGTTTTGCGGTTTATCTGGTCACGAGGCGGGGTATCTCACAGAAGTGAGTCGTTGCCGGCAAACATGCCTCGGGACACCAGGGATTAGTAAACGGTAAGACTTTGTCAATGCCCGACGCAGTTGAGACGCTGGCCTTGGTCTCGGCTACTCCGCCGGAACCCGGATGGGGTGGCTTGTTCGTCGGCGGCAAGAAGTCTGTGCGCTCACTCCTTCTTCTGCAAGGACGTGCAGCCGTGTGGTTTCACGCAACTTGAATTTAACGCAGAGGGAGCCACCATCGGCATCTACCTGCATGCGCTCGTGACGATCCCGGGTTACAAATTCCGAACAAATGGAATCCGGTGTGCTGCAGAGCCAAAAGATTCGTTATGGTATTGGGGCCACTCTCGCCTCGCTCCGGTCCCGCAAGGCGTTGATGCCTTAAGCTGCTCTCCGTCTTTTGCTGGACCGTGGGCGCATGAATTCAGTCCCATAAGGGGGATATCATGGGGAGACCCGTAGCGCAAATACCTTCGTTGGCATCCGGCTTGAGACGCGCTTTCCAACTGTGGCCTTACCTATTCGTTGCTGTTTCGATTGCAGGTTTGGCCTATATCGCGGTGAATGCCGCCCGCTGAAGAGTCGACAGACTCATTTTTCCGAGGGCAACGCGTATGCAGGTTAGAATGCACGCGCGCGGCCTGAAACTACCAATGGACAAAAAGGAAATCAATTCTCCGAGGCTGACTGCGAATTTTCTATTCTGGATCGCGGGTGTGGGCGGCGTCTTGCTCGTGGCTCCTCTACACTATGTCTGGAGAGTCTTTTGAGGCTCGAAGCCTAACTACCGTGAACGGGAGCATTCCCGGGCCGACTCATCGCGCGAGATGGTGGCGCTCACGATTAAAGATCCCCGCACATCTCATCCCCTAAAAACGGAGAACGCCGGGACCTGACCAGCCTGCGCTGAGCATAGTGCCGCACCGGCAGATGGTCAAGCCAGCTTGCAAATACGCTCAGAAGGGACGAGCGCCCCTCAGGCTACGCCCCCCCTCGACCGTGATTCCGGCTTGCCTGTCAAGGCGAATAATATGGGGGAAGGTTATGCCCACTGAGCCGGAGTGCGACGAGAGATGCGCTCTACTTTACAACACTGATCTTCCCGGATCAAATGCGCTCCCGTGTTCGCAATTTGTAACAGACAACGATCAAGATTGCGGCTTGCACATTTAAACTACCGATCACGCTGTAGGGGGCCGGTTGCCATTTACGCTCAGCTGCTTCCGGTATTGCGTCCCTTTACATCACGGGGTACCAGTAGGGCTGTAACTGCGGCCCTCCTCGGCAATGGTCGCCGCCAACTGTATTTTTTTATACAGTGTCCCTGAAGGTGTAAATAATACCGTCGCCAGTCCGTCGGAGGAGGTTACTGGATGACTTCGAAAAAACGATCCCAAAAACATGAACGAGTCGCCACGCTATTGCGGCGGTGTGTTGGGAATCTCGTCGAAGACTGGTTAGCAAGGGCAAAGCAAAGTAGAGAACTCAATCACCTAATGCTTAGCGACGACGACCGTACCGGGCATCTCCCTAAGCTCGTCAAAGACCTGATTGCGCGGCTGAGCAAGCCGAGCGCCGCCGCGAAGGATAGCGACGCCGTCTCCTCGAACACAGCGATAGCGCATGGCAAAATCTGATATGAGCAGGGCTACACGCCCGCGATGCTTGGTGCACGAATCAGGAATACTCCAGGTGACCCTGTTCGAGACGCTACAGGACAATCTCAGATTTCTGAATGTCAGTCTGTCAGTCCGCTATTGACTGATGTCGCAACCATCGCAGATGAAGTTGATGCGTAGTCGGCGCAGTCGATGGATAGCTACATGAGCGCCATGCGGCAGGCAACGGCAGCGTAAGGCTGTCGAGTTGTCCGCAGCCGCGATCGCATGGTCGCAGCGGGGAAAGCGCTAACCGCGATTCTCAGCTATGCGCCAGACAAAAACGGATTGACAGCAGACTGAATTGGAAGACAGTTCAAGAATAGGGTTCTGCAAGGACAAGGACGTATGTGAGCTGCTTGCACCACCTTCTAGAAGCGGACTGAGAGCGGATGAGGTGAGTAACGCAAGCGCCTTAGAATGATGGTGGCCTGGGACGGAATTGAACCGCCGACGCCAGCCTTTTCAGATTCAACCAGCCTATCTCCTCTGTCGGTCAATAACTTAACCTGTCAGGTGGCCACTGTTTTGTGACCACTCTGTGACCAGCGCCGATGTTCGCCTAAGCGTCGGCCCTCCCGAATGGACGAGAGAAGCAATAACTTAAGAAGAAGTTTGCTGGAAGTAAGCGGGCGAGAACACCATTCGAGCCACGTTCTGGGTCTTCGAAATCGAGCCTGTGAAATCCGCCACCAGACTTGGGAACGCACCGGACCGCACGTGTCGTCTTGCCCTTTTTGTCGGGTGGCAAGTGATGGAACATGAACGTGTTGAAACATGAACGATGAGAAAACGCGGACGAAGCTCTCCTCGGCCCTACGCTGAGCAGAAATGGAAGGGTCACTCTTTCAGGTTCTCTTCAGGCATGAAGGAGCACAATATTAGTGCGGCCACGCGGGTTTTCTCAAACGTCGAGCCCGCAAATGGCATCATCAAACGGTAAAGTGCGACGACACCTTTTTCAATTCGGTGCGTTTCTGATTCTCCTCGTTTGTCTTTGCGCCCAAATCGCGGAGACTTTTGACTTCTGGGACCACACATTGCAGACAGGCAACGACATCGAATACAGCCTCGTCATTGTGGCCTTGATCGCCGGGGCCGGTTTTGGACTGACCCATGTGGCGGCCGTGGGGATGCGCGGTGTATCGCTGACAATTTGCCTGATGTCTTTCTTTGGCGCTTCTTGTTTGCGGGCGTCTCCGCCAGTCGCAGGTACAGGTTATTCCCCGCCTCAACCTCTCCGAATCTGATCTCCTCCCGCTCGATGCCGGTGGTCTGCCGGCTTATTCCACTCACTTTCTTTGGTCGAGGGCGGGGATGCTTTCATTTGGAATACGAGACTGTCTGAAATTGTCGTCCGCAGGCGTGGTCTTTCTTGCTCTTTCCTTTTCTTGTCCCGCACAGACCTCCAGGGTTGCGGGTGACATCCAAGGAAGCATTTCGGACCAGAGTGGGAGCGCTATCGCCGGCGCGAGGGTAACACTACGCAATCAGGGCACAAACCAGACACGAAGAATGTTGACTGACGCACAGGGCTTTTTCCGAGCAACTGAACTTCAGGTCGGTCAGTACGAACTTCATGTGGAATCGCCCGGTTTCTCTACCTACGCAAATAGCGCGATCGTGGTTTCTATCGGGAGAGTTGTTCAGGTAGCAGTCCAGCTGACACCTGCCACGGTACAACAGCAAATCACGGTTTCGGAACAACCCCCGTCGAGTGATCCGAACGAAACTACGGAAGCCACGACCATCGACCACGACCGAATCGAGGAATCTCCTGTCGTCACGCGCAACTACCTCGACTTTGCGCTTTTGGCTCCCCAGCTGACTCGGTCGAATATTCAAGGAGCAACCGGCGGCAAAAGCGTCCTTGCTGACAGCGGTTTCAGCTTCGCAGGTTTACGCTCTCGCAGCAATAGCCTCTACATCGATGGTGTTGAAAACAATGATGAATTCACGGGCTCTGCGCGCACGGAACTGTCTCCTGAGACGGTGCAGGAATTTCAAGTGGTCAATAACGGACTCTCGGCCGAATCCGGGGGAGGGGCGAGCGGGCCCATAAACGTCATTACGAAGAGTGGTGCGAATACCCTTCATGGGGACGCCTTCGTGTTTGTCCAAAACGGTGCTCTAAATGCTAGAGAGCCGCTTGCGAATGAGAATGGTGCTCCTGATTTGAACCGCTATCGAGCGGGGTTATCCGCCGGAGGTCCGATTGTACCCAATCGCACATTTTACTATTTGGCCAGTGAGCAGGAAGGAGCACACGGTGACGACAGCTCATTGATCTCGCCTTCTGTCGCGAATGCGATCAATGGCGTGCTCGGCTTAGGTGCGTTCCCCAGGATCGCAACCCGCTCAATCAATCCTGGGTTATTTCGAATCGCACGCGCCGAGACCGAACTCTCTGGCAGACTGGACCACCAGACCGGGAGCAAGCATTCCCTGTTGCTCAAGTATGCATTGACGAACAATCGCGAGGCGGGAGACGCCTTCCATACGGGAGGTCTCGTCGATCCGAGTGGACGGGGCAGCACCTTCATCGAAGACCAAGGAATAACTGGCTCTTTTACTTCGGTGCTTAGTAGCAGAACCCTCAATAGCGTCCGATTCCAGGTGAGCACCCGCAGAGCTGCACTGCGAACCGCCAACCAGATCGGGCCGGAAATCAATATTGCTGGTCTCATCGATTTTGGCCGCCCTTACGACGGGAACGACAAGAGGCGAGAAAACCACTACGAGTTCGCTGACCTGGCATCTTTGGCGAAGGGTCGGCACCTGATTAACTTCGGGGGAGACGTCGACTGGATACATGAAAACGTCTCTGCTTATGACGGCTTCGGTGCCGTCTACATATTCCCCACTCTCGATGACTTTCTGAGTGCCGAGCCTGATCAGTATCGACAAGCGTTCGGGAATCCGAGCACTCGGTTCTCATCACCCAGGTACTCTGGCTTCATCCAGGATCACTGGGCACTTACCAAGCGCCTTACGATTGATGCCGGCGTCCGCTACGACTTCGAACACCTGCCCGATCAATTCAAGCACGATACAAACGACTTCGCTCCCAGAATTGGTCTGGCGTACAGCCTTTCACCGGAGTGGGCACTTCGGGCTGGGGTTGGTTTTTTCTTTGACCGCTACCTCTTGGCCGCGGTCAACACTGCACTTGAGAAGAATGGTCTCCGAGCGTTTGAGCAAGTCGCGAATGGGCAGGTGGCGACCCAGATCTTCCGGTTGGAACTCGGGGGAAGTGCCGGAGGTCCGTTTCCCTCGATCAATCCGTCAATCTTTACCGCAGATCCAACCTTGCAGACATCGCGCAGCGAAATTTACAGCGCCGGAGTGGAGCGTCTGATCACGAACAATCTGACCGCAAGTGCAACGTTCTTGTTTGCACGCGGCGTAAGGCTTTCTCGAACTCGCAATTTAAACCTTCTGCTACCCGTCCTACTTACTCTCGCCAACGCTGCCAGCCTGGGGATTCCCAATCCCTTTCCCCAGCAACTTGGGAGGCTGGTGTTCCCACCGGCACGACTCTCATCTCAATTCGACAACATTTATCAGTGGGAGAACCACGCCAGTTCGGTATACCACGGCGTGTCGTTGTCCCTGAATCGAAGGCTCTCCAACGAGATTTCGTTTTCCGGGAGCTACACGTTTTCCAAAGCCATAGACGACGCTTCCGACTTTGACGAACAACCGCAAAGCCCATACTCGCTCCACGCCGAACGGGCTTTGTCTTCCAACGATCAGCGGCATCGGTTCGTATTCAGCGGGACTTTCGACCTGCCGTTCGCAGATGAGGAAGGGGGTAAGCAGCCCTCTGGGATGATCGCCAAGATACTCGGCAACATTGAAGCGGCGCCCATCTTGATAATCGGAAGCGGCAGGCCAATCAATCCTTTGACTGGCTTCGATGCGAACCGTAGCGGCGCATTTCCGTTGTCTTCTCGTCCGCTTGGGTTTGGCCGGAACACCCTTGTTACTCCCAGTCAGGTGCAATTTGATTTGCGCCTACTGAAGTTCTTCAAAATGGGTGAGCACGGAAAGTTGGACTTCGTCGTTGAGTCTTTTAACTTTCTCAACCATACAAATGTCGTTGCCTTAAACCAATTCTATGGTCCAGAAGATTCACCGATTCCAGGATTCACGACACCGAACAAGGCAGGCATTCCAAGACAATTGCAGTTCTCAATTGACTTTGAGTTCTGATGAGCTTGCAGATGTAGCTGGGGGTTCTCAAGGCGAGTCTTATTATAGACCTCTCCTGTTAAATTAGCCGGCTAGTGAACGGTCACGATCGCATCAGTACCCCTTACTGCCCGATTTCAGAACTCCGGGGCGCCAGGTCGCGGTCATCGTTCCTCAGGACCTTCCACGGGCCAAGGGCGGGAAGATCGATCAACTCGCCAAGGTCGTGGTCGCAAATGCGCATCGGCAAGTATCGCCACCGCTGCCACGGAAGAAAGGCTGACCAAACAACAACGGGAACAAAACGGCTGCGACGAAGGCGTCTCAGTGTGGCCTGGGCTGTGCCTGTGGTCACATCCATCCTTCCACCTCGTGGAGATCCGTGCCCAGCGCCAGGCAGAGCCAGGTTCAAGGCTGTCACAGCTCCCTCCGCCCCTGCTATCATCCAGCGGGTGTCTCAATGACAAATATGTCCGGTGTAATTCAGTTAAAGAAAGAGCGAGTACGACTTGAGGATCAACTGCATCGTGTAACGGCTGCCCTGACCGCGTTCGGAAGGGTATACATGAACGGCACCGGAACGAAAGCTGTCGCGGGCCGCAGGGGCCGCAGGAAGGGAACCACGTCTGCCGCCGCTCGCAAGAAGATTAGCCTGGCGCAGAAGGCACGATGGGCAAAGCAGAAGGCGGCGGGTCACGCGGCGAAGCCGAAGCGGACCATATCGGTGGCGGTAAGGAAGCCGATCGCGGCGGCGCAGAGAGCACGGTGGGCGAAGATGAAGAGCGCAGGACGATAGTCGAGTAACTGTCGCGCAGACCAAGAACGAATGCACCGCCATAACAGCGGTGTCCTTTTTGCCATCCAGTTTTGCTATTCGGCCTTCCAGCTTTCCGCAGCTAACGCCCGCGGGTGCTCAGTTAATTGTTTGATTGCTGACTCGGCCAAGTCGTGAACCGCGGCGAGCCGCCTCGCGACCTCGTGCCCTGTTCGATCTTTTCGTTCAGCAGGTCGCAATGGCCGATGATGGCCGAAAGTGTATTGACCAGATTGTGTGCCACTCTGTACGCTGGCTCGTGACGCTCTGCTGTGTAACCCATACTGCTGGCATCCCTCTCTCCCTCCAACAAAAGCGATTGTAGTCTGGCAGATCCCCTGGATCATCCTGGTTGCTGCTCGTGCCGTGTTACGAACTGCGAACGACTCGGCAGCCTTACGCTGCCGTTGCCTGCTGCATGGCGTTCATGTAGCTATCCATCGATTGCGCCAACTGCGCATCTACTTCATCTGCCATGGCTGCGACATCAGTCAATAGCAGACTGACATCCAGAAATCTGAGATTGTCCTGGGGGGCTTGCCTAAATACGCAGCCGTCGTGCAAGACATAACTTTTTGCGGGTTGGTTTGTGGTTTGGCACCAATGTTTCCGTTCGGTAAGACTGACCAGACCAAGCCCTTCATAGCGTGCCTTTGACGAGGAGAGTCCCCTCTCCACCTCTCTTCGGTCTGGTTATCATCCCGAGGAATCGCGTGTGCAATTTTGACCAGATTCCGGAAGCACTGAATGGGACAATTCGGGAACCCTGCTCTGCCGCTTCCGGGAGGATTTATGTGGAACCCTTCAAAACATTCAAGACAAGTAGCACTCGAGCATTCCCAACTCGAATCAGTGATTCTGCAACGCACAGCCGAACTGCAGAGCCTTTCGCAGCGGCTTCTCAAAGTACAGGATGAGGAGAGGCGCAAGTTGTCTCGCGACCTGCACGACAGCACTGGCCAAACGTTGGCGGCACTGAAAATCAGCATCTCGCTTCTTCAGGAACACTGCAGGCAAAACCCGTCGACTAACGTTCTTGCCTCCGAGGCCGCCGCCTTGGCCGATCAGGCCATTGAAGAAATTCGTACCACGTCCTACCTCCTGCACCCACCACTGCTGGATGAAGCCGGCTTTGCTTGTGCTGCGGAGTGGTACGTCGAGGGCTTCGCCAAGCGAACCGGAGTCGACGTGAAGTTGGATATTACAACTGCTGAAGAGCGACTTCCCATCGAGATAGAGATTGTTCTTTTCCGTGTGCTCCAGGAGAGCTTGACGAATGTACATCGGCACTCTGGAGCGTCGGAGGTTAGCATCTGCCTTCAGCGTCAACGTGAAAAGGTAGTTCTGGAAATACGAGATGATGGATGCGGCATACCGGCGGAGCGACTGGATCACCTTCGTGGAGCGAGCGCAGAAACGGGCGTCGGTTTGGCTGGAATGCGCGAACGTATGCATGAACTCAACGGTAAACTGGAGATAAACTCGCATGGCCAGGGAACAACTTTGCGGGCCACAGTTCCCTGCACTGCAGCAATCTTATCCGGTCTGCTCGGCGGGCGCCGGCCAGCGATTGCATCCTCGATTCGCAGAGTCACGCAGCAGCTTCCAGATTGTTGTATCTGCAATAGCCCCGTTCCGCTTGAGACCAGTAAGACAGATGAGCACGGGCAGGCTGTCCACGAGGAGTGTTATGTCCTGAAGGTCTGCTTAATGACGGAGGTTCTCAATGACGCGGCATCTACATCGAGTCCAGCAAACAGGCACGCGATCTGGCAACCTTGCGAAGTCGCGACGCCGAACGTCTCGGAATCGTCGAGAGCCAGGCAGCCGGACTCGCGGGCGACCATACTTAAACCGCGAGCACAACGCTTTTCCCAGCAGAAGCGCCCGTGGAACATGGACTTGGCAGCCGTTATTGCCGTCCTTGTCCTAACTTGCTGGATTGCCTACAGCGACCGCCACGCACCTTCATTCTTGGGATCTTTCGAACTGCACAGAACGACTGCCATCGAGGAACAGGTATCACTGCCACTCGCAAAGGCGACGCAAGCGGAATACAGACCCAGACTCCAGCCCGTGCCGATTCCAGCGGAAGAGGCGAGGACCACCACACTCCCCCGGCGGGTAGGGCTCGCGGAGAATGGAGTTGTTCATTTCGGAGACGATGTGACGGTGCGCTACTTCACGATCAAACCAGCATCGCCTAGGGTTCCCGTCGCGCAGTATCAAGTCGTTCACATGGGAAGAGATGTAACGGTGCGCTATTTCACGCCCGCCAGCCGTAATACCAGAAACTAGGACCGAATCGATTCAACAAAAGGTTGGCGCCCGAAAGGCGCGTTGAACAGCCACGAACACAATCAAATTTCACTCGTTGAAACCGTGCTCATTTGTAGATCGAAACCTCACCAACCGTTTTCCGGGCGGGTACTGTAAGGAATTTCCCCAGAGCATGGTCAGAGCGTTTCGCAGTTAGGAATGGGTTTCTTAGAGCTGACAAGGCACCATTTAAAGCTATAACAACCATCCCTGGAGGGCAATGCGGTCGTGCTTCTCCTGATGTTGTCTTTGATCGGAAATGAAGTTGAAATTCGATCGTTCGTCCACGAAAGATTAAAACACCCTCCGCCGGTCGCCACTCGCGGCCGCATCCGTTTGACGCCTTCAACTTCAGTGAGGCGGGTTGAGGTCGGCGCGCAGTTCCGGCATTCCGACCTTAGTTTTGCTGGAGCTTGCAGCTTTCGTGCCTAGCTCTTCGGCGAGCTTGTGGGCGTTCATGGAGTGCTCGTGCGCCTGTTTGCTGAGTTCGTGAGCGGTTAGATGATCTCCCTTGCCGTGAGCCGTGGCGGCCGCGGCGTGGGCATGGGCAGCAAGGTTATGGAGTTCTGCGGCTCGATCGTGCGTGCTCTGTGGCATGATTTGTCCCCGGCATCCTGGATGCTACCGATCGCCGCTACTGCGTCGGCTAGGTGTAGTGTGCACTGTGTGCATACTCTCGATATGTACTTTGCCTTGAGTACTTCTGCGGGCCGTCCCGTGGCCGATCAGCAGGATTTCTTCCGTCTTGCACCACGGTTTCGTACTTCGCAATGCTGTTTTTGGCACTCTCCACGGCGGGCAAGACGATGACACCACAACCTACAGCCGCTGGGACTCGTGATCCCTTGCTTCAGACGGCACTTCGTCTTCCGCTCAATAAGTTAATGACGAGAACCACCAACCCCACTACCAGAAGCAAGTGGATGAGGGCTCCGCCAATGTGCAAACTGAAACCCAGCAGCCACAAAATAAGCAAAGCAACGAAAATAGTCCAAAGCATGTTAGCCTCCCGGCCGACCTAAGCAAGCTGAACTTGATGAAGCCCTTCTTGGTCTCGCTCGCAAATGACTTCACCACTGTTCACCACTGAGTTTCTCATTTCGCCAATCTCAAGTCTGGTCAGAAGAGCTCGGTTTGGGCATGCATCTTAAACAGCGCAAACAGTCCGTCGGATACAGAAAAAAGCCGAATCCGCGTGATCCCCGCCCTGAAATGCGCAGGTCCGGGTAACAGCACGGTGAACCAGTCGTGAGGGTCTGAACGTCGGTTTACCGACACTAACCCATGACCGCCTCTGAAAGAGACACAGCACGACCGGCTTCCGCTCGCGGCTAACTTCTAATACGACCGTACTCAAGCCGTGATTCTGTTTTCTTGGAACCCGTAAGGATTTTCACCGCAGATTCGAGTGATCACCGGCAACAAGCGGCGGGATGCCTCGTTCTTAGAAACGAAAGCATCCATCACATTCAATGCGGGTTCCGGAACTGCATCATCACTGGAAACCATGACTATTGGTATTTGTGGCTTGAGGCGTTTTATTTCGGTCGCGAGCTCATGACCATTCATCTCGGGCATGTGGTAATCGACGACCACGGCAGCAACCGAGCAGATTGCCGCAATTCTTAAGCCTTGTCGGGCGGAGGTGGCAGTGAGCACCTTATATCCACGTCTTTCGAACAGCGCTTTTTGGTAACGCAGCGTGCCGTCATCATCGTCAATGCACAGAATTGTTTTGCGCCCGGGGTAATTGAACACGCTTACGATCTCCCCACACCAGCGCGATGGTCTCCGATGTGCGTCGGCCACGGCTGGTCAAATTTGCACACTTTTCGCGACAGTTGTTGTACAGGTTGGTGCGAAGCGCCCAAATGCGATGAAATCAGCTATCGTTGAGCCCTCGGTTCTCGGTCGCGCAGGACTACAGGAGCTTTTTCCGGACGGGGGC
>Ga0210402_10005027_pt1 | contig 11890 bp, 6 predicted proteins | sample IncBWC7MmetaG_FD_161055 | JGI IMG/M metagenome (GOLD analysis project Ga0210402, IMG submission 161055) | Forest soil microbial communities from Barre Woods Harvard Forest LTER site, Petersham, Massachusetts, United States - Inc-BW-C-7-M | ecosystem: Environmental > Terrestrial > Soil >...
CAACAGACCCAGCTTCAATTTTGGAAAGACTTGTTTCGAAAGACGTTCGTACTCTTCCATCGCCGCCTTCAGCTCGAGTTTCGATTCTTCAATCACCGGATAAACGATGTACGCCTGATGACCGGCCGCAACTTCCCGCCGCAGCGATTCCCACACTCCAGGTAGATGAGATTCGCTGGTCATTCGCGTAACGATTGGTGTACGTCCAGGCGGCAATTCGTCAATCACGGAAACATCCAGATCGCCATAAAGCGTGAGCGAAAGCGTGCGGGGGATTGGCGTTGCGGTCAGAACAAGTACGTGCGGCGCATGGCCGTGCGAAGCGGCTTTATCCATCAAACGTTTGCGCTGCAGCACGCCGAAACGGTGTTGCTCATCAATCGCCACAAAACCAAGCCGCGCGAAAACCACGTTGTCTTCAATCAATGCGTGCGTCCCGATGACTAGCTGCGCCTCACCGCTCGCAATTCTCGCAAGCGCTTCGGATTTTTCGGAAAACTTCATTCCGCTAATGAGCAGCTCGACCTTGTAGCCGGCTTTTTCCAATATCCGACGGGCGGATAGAAAATGCTGCACGGCGAGAATTTCCGTCGGCGCCATCAAAGCGGCCTGGCATTTGTTTTCCATGGCAATCACCGCCGCTTGCAGCGCCACAATGGTCTTGCCGCTGCCGACGTCACCTTGCAGCAAGCGATTCATGGCGACCGGCTTCTCCAGATTCGCAGCAATCTCTGCCAGCACACGCTTCTGCGCGACCGTAGGCTTGAAAGGCAGAATGCGTTTCAAAGCATCGCGCACGCTGTCTTCCCTTACACGAAATGCAATTGCGTTTTCCTTGCGAGTTGCGCGCCGGTCCAGCGCCAAGCTCAACTGATACAAAAACAATTCTTCAAAAATAAGTCTCTGTTGCGCGGGCGATCGGAACTGATTCAGCGCATCGAGCGATTCCTCGGGCGGCGGAAAATGCGTTTGCACTACGGCGTCGCGATGCGAAGGAAATTTCAGTTTCGCGCGAAGTGCAGCTGGCAATACATCTGGCATGCGTGAATCCAGCTGCTGCAGCGCTCCGTAAATCGCGCGGCGAATCGCGCGAGAGCCAAACGTGCCGATAGCCTCATAAATCGGCACAATTCGCCCGACTTCCGTAGAATCCAACCCCTCGCTGCTGATCAATTCCATCTGTGGATTGACCATTTCAATTCGCGCGGGCCGTTGTTTGTCCACTTCCACTTTGCCGTGAAGAATCAACTGCTGCCCGGGCTTTAACCGACCTTCCAGATAGCCGCCATGAAAGAATTTGCAGGGGAGCGACCCTGTCTCGTCCTGCACCAGCAGATGATAGATCGCGTCGCGGCCGCGCATGGTGCGTACGGCCTGTCCGCTCGCTACTGTAACTCTCAAGGTGTAAACCGCATTCGGTTTCACATCGCGAACATGGGAAAACTGAATGCGATCCTCATACCTGAATGGCAAGTAGGAGATCAGATCCTCGAGGGTGTGAATGCCACGCTTGGCGAGCAGCTCCGCCCGCTGCGGACCAACGCCTTTGATCATCTGCACGGGAGATTGCAGTCCGTCAGCCATAAGCACCTTTTATATCATTACCGAACACGATGAGCCGGATCAGAGATAATAGGCAGTGGGTCAGTTTGAATTTTTGACCTTTTGTGTCACTAACTAAGAAAATTCAAACTGACCCGCGATAACTTGCGCTTGCGGCGTGCGTATTACTACAGTGAAGACTCCGCAGGTCTCGTACCGGGAGGAGTCTCTTGTCCAGCAGCCAGTTAACGGGGTCAGAAAAGCGCGCCTTAATCTTCTGGGTCCTCGCCGGAATCGTTGGCCTCGTCTTTGCCCAACGCTATTTCTTTCGGGCCTTCCCGGAAGCTTCCGTGGATTTCAAGGTTTCCCGCTCGCAGGCGACCACACGCGCCAAAGAGTTTCTCTCCGGCATGGGGGAGAATGTCGCGGGCTATCGCAACTCGGTTGAGTTTGGCGTGGAAGAAAATTCCAAAGTTTATCTTGAACGCGAGCTTGGCTTGCAGCAAGCCAACCAGCTGATGTCTTCCGAATTGAACCTTTGGTATTGGAATGTCCGCTTCTACAAACCCCTACAGGAAGAAGAGTTTCGCGTTCAGGTAAGCCCTTCCGGAAAAATCTGCGGCTATACGCACGTTGTGCCGGAAGCGACGGCCGGAGCCACGCTGGAACGCGCCGCCGCGCAAACGGCAGCGCAGAACTTCCTGACGAACAAGCTGGGACAGAATCTCGGAGACTGGAATTTCCTTTCCGAGCAGGCAGCTTCGAAAAAACTTCCCAGTCGCCTTGATTGGGACTTCACCTGGGAAAAGCGCGGCTTCAAAGCTAAAGATGCTCCGTACCGCGAAACGATTCACCTATCGGGAGACAAACCGACTTCCGCGTCGGAAGTTCTGCAAGTCCCCGAAGAATGGCAGCGCAGTTACGAACGGCTCCGCTCCGGAAATAACACCCTGGAAATCATTTTCCTGGTTCTCTATCTCTCGATTCTGGGAATAGCTGTCCGGCTTGCCTTTATTCTGACAAAGAACGGTCAAACAAAGTGGGCGTTGGCGATCAAACTGGGCGCGATTGCCGCAACCTTACTTTTTCTCCAAGAGATAAACAATTGGCCGCTTTGGGGCGCGTCTTACGACACGAAAGATTCCTACGCTGGATTCTTTTTGATGCAGATTCTCCGCGCGCTCGGCCTCGCCATCGTCACGGTGCTGACGATCACCCTTGTGCTTCCCGCCGCAGAGCCTCTCTATCGCGAGTCGCAGCCAGACAAGCTGCGTTTGTCTTCCGCGTTCACTCTTCGCGGCATGCGTACGAAAGAATTCTTTTCTTCCGCGGTCGTTGGCATCTCCATGGCAGCGGCGCATATCGGAGCCCTTGTCGTCTTCTACATGATCGCAACGCACTACGGAGCCTGGGCCCCGCAGGAAGTGAACTACTCCGATTCCGTAAACACGGGCTTCCCCTGGATCGCGGGAATTGCCATCGGCTTGCTGGCTTCGATGAACGAGGAGTTTACTTTCCGCCTTTTCGCCATTCCCTTTTTCACCCGAATCACGAAGTCGCGTTGGATCGCCGTCATCGTTCCCGCGTTTCTATGGGGCTTTCTGCATAGCAATTATCCGCAAGAGCCTGCCTATATTCGCGGCCTCGAAGTTGGACTGATTGGCATCGTCGCGGGACTCGTCATGCTGCGCTGGGGCATTCTCGCCACTCTCATCTGGCACTACACGGTGGACGCTTCGCTCGTAGGGTTGCTGCTGATTCGCTCAGACAATCTTTATTTCAAAATTTCCGGGGTCATCGTCGGCCTCGCCGCCGCCGCTCCGCTTCTCTTTTCGCTGGTCTCTTATTTGAAACGCGGACAATTTGAGCCCGCGGAGGACTTGCAGAACAGCGCCGAACCGCAACCGCCGATTTCCTTCGAGACGGCAGAGGCACCCGTCAGCCAAGCGGTTGTGAGCGGCCGCTATCAGCCCCTCACCGCAGGAGCAATCGCGATACTTGGAATTTGCCTTGTTTTGGGCACGGCCGCAGCGCTCAAGCTCAAACAGGAGCGCATCGGCGACTACCTGAAACTCACGGTGAACGCGCGCGAAGCAGGCTCAATAGCGGACAACACGCTCCGCAGCCGAGGGCTTAATCCAGACGACTACCACCAGGTATCCCTGTTTTTGAACAACAGCGATCCCGCGGCAAATGAATTCCTACGCGAAAAAATAGGCGCGGCCGCTGCGAATCGGATTTACGAAAACCAGATTCCGATAGCTCTGTGGGGCGTGCGGTATTTCAAAGATAGCGAACCAGAAGAGTATTTCGTCGTTCTCAGGTCGGATGGTTCGTTACATTCCGTCCATCACACGGTGGCGGAAAAGACAGCCGGCCCTTCGCTCAGCAAGGAAGAAGCAGCAGCACTCGGCGAGAAATTCCTCAGAGAAGAAAAGAAAGTTGACCTCTCCAGTTGGTCTCTCGCCGAATCTAAATCGAAAAAACAACCAAACCGAACGGACCATACCCTCACCTGGCAGCAAAATTTTTCGCTCACACCTAGCAAGGATCTATCCAGCCAAGCTTTTGCGAGGATGGAACTTCAGGTATTAGGCGACGAAGTGACGAGCTATCGCACATACGTGAAAATTCCCGATGAGTGGACCCGCAAACAGGATGAACAAGGATTGTCGCGGACGCTTTATTCCGTCGGTACCATTCTCGTGTACGTGGGTATTGGCGCGGTGATGCTCATCATTTACTTCAAGAACTTCCGAGCCGAAGACGCGCGGGCCATCCCGTGGAAGAGAATTTCACGCTGGGCCATGTGGTCCCTCGCTGGATACGTACTGGTGCTGATTTTCGGAGATCGGTTCGCGCAAATTCTGCAGCAATATCAAACGGCAATTCCCCTAAAGGCCATGTATCTCGTGGCCGCGATCAGCATGGTGTTGGGCGGCGCGTTCAGCGTTGCCGCGCTCATTTTCGTGTTCGGGCTCGCGTGGTTTTTCTGCCGGAAAGCCTTTGGCGAAGAGCGCCTTCCAAACTGGTCCGGGATGCCCGGCGCATACTACCGCGATGCACTACTTATCGGTACCGCGGGCGTGTGTGCACTGCTCGGCCTTGAAAGCGCCATCGGCTGGGCATCAGCACATTGGCCCACCGCACATCGCTCGCTCGCGGCAGCCTTCGGTAACGATTTCAGCGCAAAAACTCCGGCTGGTGCGGCCATTGGCGGCGCGATAACCCATGCCTTGTTCTATTCCGCCTTGATCGCGGCCCTCGGTGGATTCATCGCATCTCACGTAAAGCAATGGTGGTTACGTTTGCTTCTCTTCCTAATCGGGGCCGCAACACTCGTCGGCGACTGGGGCAGTCCCAGCGATTTCGCGAAAAAATATTTTCTGAACGCCATTTTGATCGGCGCGGTTGTTATTGGCGTGCGCTGGATCGCAAAACTCAACTTGCTCGGCATGTTTCTGACTCTAGCTGCATCTTCCTTGCTCGGAAGCGCTCTCACTCTGCTGAAGCAGCCGAATTCCTTCTACCACGCCAACGCGTACGCCATTTTCGCCGCGCTAGGCATTTTGCTGCTTTGGCCACTGCTCAAGTGGCAGCTGTCGCCGCAAAGGACTGATTCTTAGCAGGCAACCCGAAGCAGCCTTTAATAATCCGAAACAAAAACCCTCCTTTACTCGTTGTAATAGAAGGAGGTGGCTGCTCACCCGAAGGGTCGCGGTGCGTCAAAATGGGTGAGGTCGTGGTCCTCTACGTCTGGCCGTACGCGTCTATTTAGGCTAAATTGTTCCTGCTCAACAGGCAGGACAGCCGGATACGAAGAGAAAGCGAATATGCCACTGTTCCGATGGGGTTTGGCTTTGGCCGATAGCTCTGGCCGGACGAGCGGTTCCAATGCCGCTCTTGCGACGGTGACCTCTTTGCCCAGTCTCGATGAGCGGGTCCTCGTATCCGAGGCTCAGGCGGGCAATCGTGCCGCTTTTGAAGAACTAGTCCGCCGCTTTGACCGCGACGTCCTGCGCCTTGCCCTGAACTTGATGAAGCGCCCGGAAGACGCTCGCGACGTTTATCAGGAAGCCTTTCTTAAGGTCTATCGTAACCTGCATCGTTTTCGCTTCGAGTGCAGCTTTTACACCTGGCTCTATCGCATTGTCACCAATGTTTGTCTCGATCATCTTCGCCGCCGCCAGGCTCGCCCCGAGGATCAAGCCCCCGAAATTCATCCGAACCGCATGGAAGAGGGCCCGCGCGATTTCTTCGACTACCAAAAGGAACATCGGCCTGCGCTCGATCCGGAGCGGACTTTGTTTGGAAAAGAAATTCAAGCGCGCATTTCTCGCGCCATGGAACGTCTCTCCCCGCGCGAACGAATCGTTTTTGAAATGAAGCACTACCAAGGCTTGAAGCTTCGCGCGATCGGCGATGCCCTCGGCACTACGGAAGAGACCGTAAAGAATTCTCTTTTTCGCGCCACGCGGAAATTGCGCAGCGAACTGGCGGGCCTTCGATGAGCAACGCCCCCAAGCTCGCTCGCTGTGAAGATGTAGCCCCGCTCCTCGTTTTCTACACTTGCGACGAACTCACCGCCGAAGAGCGCGGACAGATTGAAGCGCACCTTGCAAACTGCGGCGAATGTCGTCAGCAACTTTCCGAAGAGGACGCCCTCCACTCCGCCATTGATGAAATGCCCCAGCCGGCGGATCGCCTCGAATCTTCCGGTGTTTTGCTCGCCCAATGCCGCAGCGAACTTTCTGAATCGCTAGATGAACTCTCCGCGCCAAAAGTGGACGAGGGCTGGCAGCCGTTCGGTTTTGTGCGTCAGTGGATGGCATTGCGCCCAGGATGGAGCGCCGCCGCTTTGCTGCTCGTCGGAGCAATTGTGGGAACCCAGGCGTTTCAGTGGCTACCGTTCAGCACCGGCGCTAGCACAGGTTCCCCCGTCAACGTCCTTGCCGCGTCGAAAATTTCGGACGACCAGCTCAGCAAGATGGAAGTTTCGGGCGTAAATTTCTCCCGGCCCGGCGGAACAATCCAGGTTCAACTCCAAGCTGAACAACCCTTAACGCTTACGAGCGGCGAAGATGACGCTGACGTCCGGCGCGTTCTCACGTTCGTGATCAGCAACAGCGATCGCTTTGACGCCGGAGTTCGCCTCGATTGTGTGGAAGCGTTGCGTGCTGCCGCGATGGACCCGCAGGCCCGTGGCGCTCTGCTGGCTGCTGCGCGCAGGGATCAGAATCCCGCGGTGCGGCTCAAGGCGCTGGACGCGCTTCGCGATGTGGTTGCGAATGCCGACGTGCGCGACGTTTTGCTGGAAACTCTGCAGCGCGATCCGAATCCCGGCGTGCGCGTGGAAGCCGTGAATCTTCTCGTGCGTTCGCTTGAGTCCAGTGACGATGCACCTGAAGCGCTGCCAGATGTTGTGGGACCGGATTCTTCCCCGGATGGCGTTGCGCTCCCGTCGTTGCCGGCGGCTGGAAAAGATTCCGAACAGCGTATTCTTCGCGCATTGGACGAGCTTCGCCAGCATGACTCCAATCGCTACGTTCGTTTGCGGAGCGCCGCAGCTCTTCGCCAGATTGGCCTGCAGAATCTGCAGTAGGTAGGAATGCGCTCCTTGGAGCGTCGCGGAAAGTTTCGAAAACATAATGATTCAAAGTAAGAAAAGTGGAATTGGGTCGCGGAGCGCCGTCTGGATTCGCAAGTACGCCAGTTTTCTGACGCTTTTGCTTGTCCTGTCAGCTTCCGCGGCAAACGCCGGTCATCCGGCTAGCCAGCGCGCTTCTCTCGACCGCAGCGGCGTATTGACCACTCGCGAAGGACTCACGCTTAAGTTCATCGCTGATGAAGGGTCAGTAAGGATCGTCACGCTGGAGCGCGGCGCGGCGCCCGTGGTCCGTTATTCGGTTCACGTGGAAACAGACATGAAAATCAATCAGGCGCAGCAATTTCTCGAGCGCTATTCGGTTAGCGCGCGGTCTTCCCCTTCGGGCGTAGAGATCGTTAGCGCGCTCCCTCCACAACCGCCCCACGGAGCACAATTCTCTGTCCATTTTGAAGTTGCGGTGCCCGCAAATTACAGCCTGGACGTAAACACCGAAGTCGGCGATATCGAGACGACAGACATCGGCGGAACCGCTTCGCTCATCACACAAGGTGGAAATATCCGCACCATGCGCATCGGCAAAAGCGGAATGCAGAACGCCATGCTCGGCAGACCCGTGGCGAAATTGGTCACCGAAGGCGGCCACATTCAGATTGGAGACGTGATGGGGGACGTCTCCGCCTTCACTGCGGGCGGCCATATCATTGCCGGTTTTATTTCCGGTGAAGCCAATCTCCACACTGGCGGCGGCCACATTCGCGCCGCGGGAATCGGCGGACGCGCCGAACTGGCGACGGAAGGCGGTAACATCTCCGTTGGAAAAGCCGCCAAGTTCGTCGCCGTCAAGACCGGTGGCGGCCAAATTGATTTCGGTGAAGTGGACGGCTCCGTGCGCGCGCAAACGGGCGGCGGCGGCATTCGCGTGATGTACGTCGCGGGCCCCATGGAAGTGGAATCCAGCGGCGGAAGTATTTGCTTGACGCGGGTCGCCAGCTCCGTCAACGCTGCCACCGGCGACGGAACAATTACCGCGTGGATCAATCCAGAAGCCCAGCCTTCCGGGGCAGTTCACTTGGCGGGCGCTTCGCAGCTTTCTTCCGGTTCGGGCGACATCGTTGTCTTCTTGCCGCGCAATCTCGCAGCAAATATCGAAGCCATTGTAGAAACCGGCGGCGAGAAGCGATTCGAATCGGACCCCGCTCTTGCGATGCAGTTCAAGAATTCCGGGCAAGGCACAGTCAAGGGCTGGTTGTCTCTAAATGGCGGCGGCGCACCACTCAAACTGAAAACCACCGCTGGAAAAATCAAGCTTCAATTCATCGATGCCGAAACCGGCCTTCGCGATTCGCTGATTCGGGAACAGCGCGAACGCCTCGCTATAGAACCTCCTGTTGCTCCCGGCGCTCCCGTATCGCCGCTTCCCGCGCCGGCAGCCCCCTGCACCGAAATCGAATACACCTGGGCCAGAAGATTAGAGCTCTCCGTCCTCGGCGGCGTTCGCGAAGATTCCGACGCTTTTCAACGGTGCCTGACCTACAAGCCTTCTCCAACCTATCCGCCTACCGCCAGAAAAGGTGGCGTGGGAGGAAGAGTGCGCCTGCAAGTTCGTCTAACGCAGGACGGACGCGTTCAAATAGAAAAAGTCGTGGAAGGTTCTGAACCGTCGCTCGTGGACGCCGCCATCGCCGGAATTAAGCAATGGCGTGGCAAGCCGGCATACATGAACGGCAAGAAAGTGGATTTGATCTCCACGGTGACAGTCGAGTTTCACCTGCACTGAGATTTCGTGGGTGCTGAGAGTTTTTTTTGTACGGGGTCCCGGGGTCTGCAGTTAGTGGTCAGAATCGTTCGCAGATTCGGTCTCGAAGGGGGTATTCGCAATGCTTCGAAAGAACCTGTTCGTTTCTGCTTTATTTGCGCTGGTGCTCGCGGTATCTGCCGTTCCTGGATTCGCCATCTCCAAACAGTTCGATCAAACCTACCCGCTCCAGCCGGGCGGCTCGTTTGAACTGCAAAACGTAAATGGAACGGTGGAGGTGGAGGGCTGGGACCGCGACTCTGTGGAAGTTCAAGCCGTGAAAACAGCCAAGCACAAGGAATCGGATTTGGACCGCGTCACCATCGAAGTGGCCGCCAAGCTCCAATCCGTTTCCGTTACCACGCACTACCCCCAGGATGAGGGCGTCGAAGTCGCCGTGGACTACGTCATCCACGTTCCACACGGTGCTCACGTCGAACACATCGGCACCATCAACGGATCGCTGCACATTGCAGGAGTGCCTTTGGTGGAAGATCTGCATACCGTGAATGGCAACATCGATGTGTACGACGGCGGCGGAAATGTCCATGCGCACACCACCAACGGCAACGTTCATCTCGAACTGGCGCATTTCAGCGGCGGCTCCGGCGCTTCAGCCGCAACAACCAACGGATCGCTCGTCCTCGCCCTGCCCAGTGATGTCCAGGCCGAACTAGAGACGCGCTGCCTCAACGGCAATTTCCTCTCTGAACTGCCCATCTCCATGGAAAGCACACTTCGCCCGCGCGAAATGCATGGGCGCTTTGGCGCCGGCGGCGCTCCTATCAAGCTGCGTACCATCAATGGCGGGATACGGGTGATTACTTTGCGCGCGACAGTTTAGCCGAGCCTGCGTCTAACTCGGGCAGAAAGGAAACAACCATGACCAAACGAAATTTGCTCATCACAGTTGGAACTGCAGCGCTGGGACTTTCGCTTGTTGCATTGCCCGGTGTCTCCGGCCAGCCTCAAACTTCGCAGGACAACACAGTTGCGTCACTGAAACGCGAGATCGCGCAACTCAAGGCAAGACTCGCCGCGCAGGAAATAGCCCCAGATCGCGAACGCATCGAAATTTCCGGCCCGGAAGTACTCGAGATTCCAGAGGAACCACTTCTGGATGCGCAAGAAGAACTTCAGGAACAGGAAGTTACTCCCCCAGCCGCTCCCAATCTGAAAAATTTTGTCATGTCGTTCGACGGTGAAGGCGGCAGTTGGCTCGGGGTGGAAACGCAAGAAGTCAGTTCCGAAAAAGCCAAGGAGCTCAAGATTTCCGCCGACCACGGCGTTTTTGTCGGCAAAGTGCTTCCCGACAGCCCTGCATCCAAAGCCGGCTTGAAGGACAACGATGTCGTTACGGAAATCAACGGCCAGCGCGTCGAAGGCGCGGCTCAATTCCGCCGCATGATCCGCGAAATTCCCGCGGGCCGCACTGTGCAACTCTCCGTTTTGCGTGACGGCAAGCAGCAGACGCTGACCGCTACTCTCGGTAAGTCTGAAGAGCAGCACCGCATGTTGATGAAGGCAGCACCACAGGCATTTGCTTTCCGTGTCCCACAAATGCCAAACATTCCTGACGTTCCCGGTTTCGAATGGAATGGCGGAATGCTCGCCGGCGGAAAACCACGGCTCGGCATTGACGCAGAAGATCTAACCGGCCAGCTGGGAAGCTATTTCGGCGCGCCGGAGGGCGAAGGAATTCTCGTCCGCAACGTTAACAGCGATTCTCCAGCCGAAAAGGCGGGGGTCAAGGCGGGTGACGTGATTACCTCGTTCAACGGCGATCGTATTCGCAGCGCAGGCGAACTTCGCGAAAAGCTCGCAGGCGTGGAGGCTGGCAAGACCGTAAAGCTTGGCGTGCTTCGCAACAAAAGCAATGTCACGCTTACCGTGGAATTGCCGGCGCCCGTTTCAAAAGAAAAGAGAAAGATCGCATTTCGCACTAACATCTGATTAGTTTGCAGACCGAATGGCGAAGGCCCCCGCAGATTGCGGGGGCTTTTGTTTTGGTACTAGGTTTTCCCGTCCTGCCCATACTTCTTGATCAGCCGGAAAGGCCTTCGCGCTGCATCCCAGAACCACGAACGGTTTGTTTCCGCTCCTTCGACCCAGTCTTCTTCCGTGGGTGAAAGAGAAAGCCGAAACAAGTATCCAAGCCCAGCAAACAACCCGCCGCGCATCCCCATCCGAAATCGCGCGCGCTGCGCGAGCCTTGGCGGCGCATATCCTGCGTATGGCAGCCACTGGCTGATTCGCTTGCAAATCGCAATCGTTGCGCGGTCTCGGGTCACCGCATTTCTGATCTCCTCCGGAGTTTCCGTGTGCAACAACTCCTGAACCAGCTGAAGAGCAACATGCACCATCCGTTCCGCTCCAACAGCCTTCGCGGACTCCGAAACAATTTTCCAATCAAGCCGCGTGCCACCCGCCGCCATCGCGGCGACGTCCGCAACCCACATCAGCCGCTCCCAAAAGTGTTTCGCACCGTGAATGCAAATCAGTACAAATTCGTCTTCCGCGGAAAGTGCTGGCACGTGGTTACCATCCAGCGCCACTTCGGTTCGACGCGCGAAATAATCTTCCATGGGAAGAGGGCGTGGAAAATAACGGAACGTATGTTCCGTATGCAGCTCCACCAGTAATCGTGTTCCGGGCTTCGTGAAAAGATATTCGCCGGGAATCTTGCCTGCTTCGATAGCTTCGATGGGAACGTCCGGATCGTAGCCCGCACCCGTGAGCGCGCGTGTCGCACTCAATAAATCACGCGCGCGAATCAGGAAGTCCAGGTCAACGTACTGCCGCAATCCAGGATCGCCATAGGCCCGCATGGAAAGCACAGGTCCCTTGACGACAATTGCTTCCGCCCCAGCGACGCGAAATTTCTCCAGCAAGCGAAAAAGCTCCGCAGTCATGCTCAGCGTAAAGAGCAGCTGTGCTCGATGCCG
>Ga0210402_10005028_pt1 | contig 11889 bp, 7 predicted proteins | sample IncBWC7MmetaG_FD_161055 | JGI IMG/M metagenome (GOLD analysis project Ga0210402, IMG submission 161055) | Forest soil microbial communities from Barre Woods Harvard Forest LTER site, Petersham, Massachusetts, United States - Inc-BW-C-7-M | ecosystem: Environmental > Terrestrial > Soil >...
AGCGCCGGACGTTTCTGTTCGAGCTACTGTGCTTTGCGGGCGAATATGCGAGGGCCGACAAGCAACTCGAGGTTCTAGGGCAAGCGGGACCGACGAGCGAAATGGGTGTGCTTCTCTATCGCAGTGCTCTGTTTGCCGAGCGCCAGCGTCAGGATTTGTTCGCCAAGGGCGACCTTCCCAAGGTGGCGGATGCGGCGGCAGACGCTCGGGTTGGAACCTTGAATGGCAGAACTTTTCGCGCCCTCTCCGACGCCGATCCGCGGATCGGAGCGCGGCTGGAACTGTTTGCCGCCGGCAACTATCTGTTGCTTCCACTCGAACACATCGCTTCCATTCGCATTCAGCCTCCGAAACGGCTGAGAGATTTGATCTGGACTCCCGCTGCGGTTCGTACTTCTGCCTCGTTCCAAGGCACGGAGCTGGGGGAGGTGCTGCTGCCGGTTCTCGCGCCGGGTTCCTGGCAACACGCCGACGATGCCGTCCGCTTGGGTCGGGCCACGGTTTGGGAGGAGCGCGACGGCTTCGAAGATTTCGTCCCCGTTGGCCAAAAGATGTGGCTCGTCGACGACGAGGAGGTTCCGTTTCTTGAACTGCGTTCTCTCGAGTTCAATTCCGCAACCGTGGCCGCTTGAGGAGACATGCCTTTCCCCGATGAGTTGCTGATTCCGATCGACGGACCCAACCCTAGCGGCGCCAACCTTCGCTACGACCCGATCTTCGACAAAATCAAGGAAGCACGGCGGGAGGAGGACCAGCCGCCGCCGGGGATGACCGAGCGTGATCGCAAGATCGCCGATAATCCCCTGGTACTGAAGCTCGCAACCGACGTACTCACCAAGAAAACCAAGGACCTGCAGATCGCTGCTTGGCTGACCGAGGCGTCGCTCAAGCAGAAGGGGTTCGCCGGCCTTCGCGACGGTCTCTTGCTGTGCCATGGCCTGATCGAAAACTTCTGGGACACGCTGTACCCTGAGATCGAAGATGGGGATGCCCAAACCCGTTCCGCGCCTCTCGGGTTCGTCGGAACCAAGCTGGATATTCCGGTGAAGTTTGTTCCTCTTGTGGAAAAACTTCCATATAGTCTGCTCGACTATCAGCAGAGCCGGGAGGTTGGCTATGAAGAGCAGGCCAAATCCGACGAGGCCAAGAAGAAGCGCGCCCAGCAAGTCAAAGAAGGGAAGCTGACTCCGGAGACCTTTGACAAGGTCTTCGACGAGACGCCCAAGAAGTTTTATGTCCAGACGGAGAAAGATCTGGATGATTGCCTGCGCCTGCTGCATCTGCTGAAGGAAGCATGCGAACCCAAATTTGGTGAGGACGGGCCGGCGTTCGGGCCGTTGCGCACGGCCCTCGAAACAACTCGCCATGCGGTTCACGGCTTCTTACAGAAAAAACGAGAGACGGATCCCGATCCGGTCGAGGAGGTTGCGGTCGCGGCCACTGAGTCCGGGGAACCTGGTGCCGAGGGGACTGTACGGACCGGCGTTCTCATTTCTCTCGACGGCTCCTCGGAGCCGCCCGATCGCATCGACGCCATCCGCAAGATTGCGGAGGCAGCGGCATTTCTGCGACGCCGTGAGCCGCAAAGCCCGGCGTCCTACCTGATGCTGCGCGGGTTGCGCTGGGGCGAATTGCGCGCGGCCGTGGTGCGGGCCGACCCGACCCAACTGGAAGCGCCGCCCACGGAGTTGCGCCGGCACCTGAAACGTTTGGCCCTCGACAAGAAGTGGGAGCAGCTTCTCGAGGCGGCTGAGAGCGCGATGGCGTTGCCCTGCAGCCGGGCCTGGCTGGATTTGCAGCGCTTCGTAGTAGAGGCGTGCGACGCGTTGGGCAGTGAGTATGAGGCGATCGGCAGAGCGATTCGCTCAGAGTTGAAAGCCCTGCTGACGGATATTCCCGAGTTGCTAGACGCCACGTTAATGGACGACACGCCGGCGGCGAATGCCGAGACGCGGGGCTGGCTGAAATCTCTGGTATCGGTTGAGGCGGGGATCGGAGGGTCCGAGGCGCAGAACGGTAACGCGGCAGCCCACGACGAGTTTGCGGTGCGTTGGCCCGGTCAGGCCAAAGACCTGTACCAGACGGCGCTGCAAGCATTGCGCGAGGGGCAGGAACGAAAAGCGTTCGAAATCATCCAGCAGGACATCACCCGGCAGCGCTCGGGGCGGGAACGCTTCCGCCGCAAAATGCAGTTGGTTGAGATGTGCGCGTCAACCAGCAAACAGAGCATTGCGCAGCCCATCCTGGATGATTTGGCAGCAGCCATCGAGAATCACAAGCTCGACGATTGGGAAGATCCAGGTATGGTAGCGAGCGCGCTTTCGCGGGTCATGAACCTGAGCCAGCGGATCCAGAACGACAAGGCGCAGCAGCAGAAGCTTTTTGAGCGTATCTGCCGGCTCGATCCGGCGCAGGCGCTCGGAAATGGGAAGTAGGCCGTGGCGAAACGGGATTCAAGCGGTCCAGTCACGCTTTCCGTTTTGGACCGACTCATTGATCGTGATCCCAAGCGCAGCGTAGAAGCGCCGCTGACGCGGGCCCAATCTTTGCGCGAACTCAAAGCCGCGGTCAAGCGCGATTTGGAATGGCTCCTCAACACGCGGCGCACCATCGAACTCGCGCCCGATTCTGCGCGTGAAACGGTTCGTTCGGTGTACCACTACGGGTTCGCCGATCTATCGTCCAAGTTCGTTCTCTCCAGCCGGGATCACGGTGATCTCGCGCGGGAAATGGAAGCCACGATCGCGCAGTTTGAACCTCGCCTGAAGCGCGCCAAGGTTCGCATGGAGCCGGTGGAGGGGAACTACCGGAGTCTGCGCTTTGTAATCGACGGAATGCTTTGTATGGATCCTTCGCCCGAGCCGGTTCGCTTTGACACCGTCCTTGAACTGAGTAAGGGTGCTTACGAAGTTAAGGGAGATGACGGTGCGTAATGAACTGAGGAACTACTATGAAAGCGAACTCACCTTCCTGCGCCAAACCGGCACGGAGTTCGCCGAAAAGTATCCCAAGATCGCCTCTCGCCTGCTGCTCGAACCAGACCGTTGCGAAGATCCGCATGTGGAACGAATCATTGAAGCCTTTGCTCTGCTGGCCGCCCGAGTGCATCTCCGCATCGACGACGATTTCCCGCAGATAACCGAGTCTCTGCTCAATATCGTTTACCCGCACTACCTGCGCCCAGTGCCGTCGATGTCGGTGGTGGAGTTTCACTCGGATCCGGAGCGCGGCAAACTGACCAGCAACCTGCCTGTTCCTAAGGGCACCGTCCTTTACTCCCGCCCCGTGGAAGGCGTTCCCTGCAAGTTTCGAACCTGCTACGACACAACCCTGTGGCCGATTAAAGTGGCACAGGCCCGTTGGACGACGCCGGATCGCCTCAACCCGGCCGTGCGCTCCAGCGAGGCTGCGGTTTTGCAAATCGGCCTGGAGTGTTTCGCCGACGTCAGTTTTGAGAAGCTCGAAAACCTAGATACCCTAGAGTTCTATCTGAGCGCCGAAGGCTCCGTCGTTCACTCGCTTTATGAGCTGCTCTGTAAGAACGTGGCCCGCATCCTGGTGCGGGATCCCGAGAACCCGAGAGCCGCTGCGCGGGAGATTTCTGTTCGCAATCTCCAGCCCATGGGGTTCGCCGACAAAGAAGACGTGCTGCCGTATCCGCGGCGTTCGTTTATCGGCTACCGCCTGCTCCAGGAATACTTCGCTTTTCCCGAGAAGTATTTCTTCTTTCGGCTCAGTGGGCTTTCCGAACTGCAAAGGGCCGGCCTCAAGTCGAAGACAGAACTCTTGTTCCTGATCTCGCCTTTCGAGCAGGATGGCAGACAGCAGCGGCTCGAAGTTGCGGTTGAGGCGAAGACGCTGCGACTGGGCTGCACTCCCGTCATTAATCTATTCGCACAGACGGCAGAACCAATCCTGACGGATCAGACGCGTTACCAATATCCGGTCGTCCCGGACGCACGCCGGCACCAGACGATGGAAGTCTACTCGGTGGATGAGGTTGTCAGCAGTGACGCTGAGACCCACGAGACGGTGACCTATCAGCCGCTCTACTCGCAACGACACTCGAACCAGGATTCGAGCCCCGCCTATTGGTACATCACCCGCCAGCCTTCGACGCGGCGGGGCGACGACGGAACCGATGTTTCTCTCTCCTTGGTGGACTTGTCGGGCCGCCCGATGGATTTGGACTACGACACGGTGACGGTGCGCTGCACCTGCACCAATCGCGATCTGGTAGCGCGCTTGCCGTTTGGGAGTGAGACGGGGGACTTCGAAATGGCGGGCGCTCCTGCCATCCAGCGTATCGTGGCCCTGCGCAAACCCACCAAGACGCTGCGGCCTCCATTCGATGGCAAAACGCTCTGGTGCCTGACATCGCATTTGTCGCTCAATTTCCTCTCCATCGTTGACGATGGCCGCGAGGCCTTGCAGAAGATCCTGGAACTGCACGATTTCTCCGATTCCCCGGATGTGAAGAAGCAAATTCGTGGCATCGCGAGTCTCGATTCAAGCCGACACTTTGCGCGCGTGATTTCCGATTACGGAGTTGGCTTTGCCCGGGGAACACGGGTCCAAATGGAATTCGATGAAGAGCAGTTCAGCGGGAGCGGAGCGTATCTTTTCGCCAGCGTGCTGGAAAAGTTTCTGGGTCTGTACGTTTCGATCAACAGCTTTACCCAGTTGGAGGCAAAAAGCCGCCAACGAAAGGAGCTTCTGGGAGCGTGGCCTCCGAGAGCGGGACGAACCATCCTGATCTAGACTCCACCCTGGTGGGCGCCAAGCTCGCCCAGGAGCCGCATCGCTTCGATTTTTTTCAGGCGGTGCGGTTGCTGGAAAAGCTGTTTCCCGAGCGCACACCGGTGGGCCGGTTTGCCCACCCGGCCAGCGAAGTCGCGCACTTCAGCGCCCACGCGTCCCTGGCATTCCCGGCCAGCCAGATTCAGGAGATGGATTCCTCCGGCGATGGGCCGCCAAATATGACGGTGAATTTCATGGGCTTGACTGGGCCGCTGGGAGTCTTGCCTCATCCCTACACCACGCTGATCATCGAGCGACTGAAGGCCAATGACCGCTCGATGCAGGACTTTTTTGACATTTTCAATCACCGTATCATTTCCATTTTTTATCGTGCCTGGAGGAAATACCGCTTCGATGTGGCCAGTGAACGGGGGGAGCGTGAACGCTTCTCGCGGCAACTCCTCAGCCTCGTGGGGCTGGGGACGGATGGCCTGCAGGATCGTCAGGCGATTCCCGATGACGCTCTGGTTTTTTACGCCGGGCTGCTGTCGCAGCATCCGCGCTCGGCGCAGGCTTTGCAACAGATTCTGACGGATTACTTCGACGTGCCGGTCGAGATCGAGCAGTTCGTGGGGGAGTGGTACAGCCTCGACCCAGACACGCAATGCATGTTCGCCGAGGGCACCAGCGCCAGCGAGGAACTCGGATTGGGAGCTGTGGTTGGCGACGCGGTATGGAACCAGCAGTCCAAGGTGCGGATCATCCTTGGCCCGCTCAGTCTGGAACGCTACGTCGAGTTCCTGCCCGACGGATCGGATTGGGAGCCACTGCGGGCCTGGGTCCGTTTTTTTTCGAACGATGAATGGGATTTTGAAGTCAAGCTCATCCTTGAGCGGGACGAAGTTCCGGTGTGTGAGCTGGGGGCGCTAGAGGCGTCCGGTCCGCAGTTGGGCTGGGTGTCCTGGGTGAAGTCTGCGCCGTTCGAGCGGGATCCGGACGACACGGTGCTCGCCGTAGGACGGGCAGAAGGGAAACAATCGTGAACCTTAAAGCATTGATCGGCAAAATGAACGATTCCACTCGGGGTGCGCTGGAGGGCGCGGCTGGACTCTGCCTCGCCCGTACACATTACGACATCGAGGTGGAACACTACCTCACCAAACTCCTTGACTCCCAGAACAACGATCTGGCTGCGATTCTTCAGCATTTCGAGGTAGATTCGTCACGGTTCTCGGGCGAGTTGGCGCGGGCTCTCGACAAACTCAAGTCGGGCAATGCGCGGACGCCGACTCTCAGCCCCACCATCATCAGGATGATGACGGAAGCCTGGACCCTCGGTTCGATCGACTACAACGCCGGACAGATTCGCAGCGGCTTTACCATCCTCGCGCTCGCGACGAATGACGAACTGGTCCGCCTGATGCGCGAGGTGAGCCGTGAATTCCAAAAGATCCAGGCGGAGGCCCTGCGCAAGGACTTCCTCGCCATTGTCGGCAACTCCGCGGAAGCGGCGCAGGCTATGGTGGCGGAAGCAGGCGGCGCGGCGGCGGCGGCCCGGCCGGCGGGCGGAGGGAAGACACCGAACCTCGACCAGTTCACCGTCAATCTAACCGAGAAAGCCAAGACCGGGAAGGTCGATCCGGTTTTGGGACGGGACTTTGAGATTCGCCAGGTCATCGACATATTAATGCGCCGCCGGCAGAACAATCCAATCCTCACCGGGGAAGCGGGCGTCGGCAAAACGGCGGTCGTCGAAGGTTTTGCGCTGCGGGTTGCTCAAGGCGACGTGCCCCCGCCGTTGCGGAATGTTACAGTGCGCACGCTGGATCTTGCTCTGCTCCAAGCCGGGGCTGGTATCAAGGGAGAATTCGAAAATCGTCTGAAAGGATTGATCGAAGAAGTCAAAGCTTCCCCCCAACCCATCATTCTGTTTATCGACGAGGCCCACACGATGATCGGAGCCGGCGGGACGGCGGGTCAAGGCGACGCAGCCAACTTGCTCAAGCCGGCCTTGGCGCGCGGCGAATTGCGCACCATCGCCGCCACCACGTGGTCGGAATACAAGAAGTACTTTGAAAAGGATCCCGCCCTGGCCCGGCGCTTTCAGGTGGTCAAGGTGGAAGAGCCCATTGAGACACAGTGTATGACCATGCTGCGTGGAATCGTTCCATCCCTGGAGAAGCACCATGGCGTCCGGATTTTGGATGAAGGCTTAAACGCAGCCGTTCACCTCTCACACCGTTACCTCGCCGGACGCCAACTTCCGGACAAGGCGGTGAGTGTTCTCGACACCGCCTGCGCGCGGCTCGCACTGGGACAAAGTGCAACTCCCCCTGCCATCGAAGACCGTGTCCGCCAGATCGACGACTTGGCAGTCCAGCGCCGCATCCTCGAACGTGAAGCCGCGGTAGGTACAGATCATCGCGAACGCCTGCTGGAGATCGAAAGCAAGAGTCAGGAGATTGAATCCAGCCTGGCAGGCTTGCGTACCCGCTTCGATCAAGAGCGGACGCTGGTTACTACCATCCGTGAGCTGCGGGCTCAGTTGGAAGCCGCCGCGGCACTTCCCGACGCGAAGGCTGCTGATGCTGGTTCCGAAATGCGGGGGGTTGCAGCCAACGGAACGTTGACCGCTCCTGCAGTTGCCGACTCCGCGGTTGCCGTCGCTCCCCATGCCGTCAATTCCGACAGCTTGCGCACGGACTTGGCCAAGGCGGAAGCGGAATTGGCCGCCTTGCAGGGCGAGACTCCGATGATTCGCGTAGCCGTGGACGCTCAGATCATCGGCGAGGTGATCTCGGCCTGGACCGGAATCCCGGTCGGGAAAATGGTGAAGAACGAGATCGCCACGGTGCTCACGTTGCCATCCCTGTTGGGCCAGCGCGTCATCGGACAGATGCATGCTCTGGAACTCATCGGCCAGCGTATCTCCACATCACGCGCACGCCTCGATGATCCGAGCAAGCCCATTGGTGTCTTCATGCTCATCGGACCGAGTGGCGTGGGCAAGACGGAGACAGCTCTGGCGCTTTCCGACCTGCTCTACGGCGGCGAGCGCAACCTCATCACAATTAACATGTCGGAGTTCCAAGAGGGGCACACGGTGTCCACCCTGAAAGGCTCGCCTCCCGGATACGTTGGGTACGGCGAAGGCGGAGTTCTGACCGAAGCAGTTCGCCGCCGCCCCTATTCCGTTGTGCTGCTCGACGAGGTCGAAAAGGCCCACCCCGACGTTCTTGAACTCTTCTATCAAGTCTTCGATAAGGGGACGATGGAAGACGGCGAAGGCCGCGAGATCGACTTTAAGAATACGATCATCATCCTGACCACGAACGCCGGAACCGACACCATCGCCAAGCTCTCTGCCGACCCAGAAACGATGCCCAGCCCGGACGGCCTGATTAAAGCTCTTAAGCCCGAGCTGAACAAGATCTTCAAGCCCGCTTTCCTGGGTCGCATGGTTCTCATCGCCTATCTTCCGATTCGAGACGAGAATATGAAGACCATCATTAACCTCAAGCTCGGCAAGGTTCAGCGCCGCATCGCGGAGAATCACAAAATCCAGCTTACCTACGATACCGCAGTCGTGGAAGAGGTAGCCCGTCGCTGCACCGAGGTCGAAAGCGGGGCGCGCAACGTGGATAACATCCTCACGAACACGTTGTTGCCGGAGATTTCCCGCCAGTTGCTCGGCCATATCGCCGAAGGCGTAGCCACCGAGCGAATTCACGTAGGCATTGGCGGCAATGGAGAGTTCGTGTATCAGTAACGGGAACGCGGCTTTGGTCACGATAGATCGACGGCCACCGCCTCAGATGCGTTCAGTTGCCACTGTTCAGTTGCCACTCTAAGGAGGGATGAATCCGTGCCTGATCCGTACAGTCAAGACCACAGGCTCATCAGCATCGACACGCCTCTCGGCAAGGATGTCCTGCTGCTGCAGGACATCGCTGGACAAGAGGGAGTGTCGCGCCTGTTTCGTTACACCTTGACTTTACTTGCCTACGAGAACGACTCCATATCGTTTAAGGACATCGTGGGCAAGAAGGTTGGCATTACGATTCAGCTCCCGGACGGCTCTCCGCGCTACGTGAACGGCTATGTGAGCCGGTTCACGCAAGGGGGAACCGATGAACGCCTTTTCACGCACTATCAGGCTGAAGTCGTGCCTTGGTTATGGTTTCTTACCCGGAACGCCGATTGCAAAATCTTCCAAAATTCTACTGCCCCGGAAATCATCAGCAACGTCCTGCATCAGTTCAGCGATTTCAAGGATTTTCGCGTGAGCTTGAACGGCACCTATCCCAAACTGGAGTACTGCGTCCAGTACCGCGAGACCGCCTTCAATTTCGTCTCCCGCCTGATGGAGGAGTACGGCATCTTTTATTACTTCGACCATACCGTTGCAGGCAGCCACACTCTGGTGCTGGCCGATCAATCGAGTGCGCTTGCCCCTTGCCAGTCTTCTCCTGTGAGCTACGACACCGAAGTGGGCGGCTTGGACGATCCAGAAGTCGTGAACGAGTGGCACATTGGACAGGAAGTCCGCACCGGCAAGTACACCGTCACCGATTACAACTTCGAAACGCCCTCCACGAACCTGCTGGCGAACAACCCGACAGTGGTCAAGCTTGCCGTCAGTCAAGGCTTTGAAATCTACGACTATCCCGGTCTGTACACCGAACTCGACCAGGGTGAGACCGTCGCGAAAGTGCGCATGCAGGAAGAGGAAGCCGGCCACATGTTGGTGACGGGAACGGGCAATTGCCGAGGAATGATGAGCGGCTACTCGCTCGAACTGAGGAACCACTACCGGGCGGACCTGAACTCTACCTACATGTTGACGGAGGTGCAGCATGTCGCCTCCGTCGGGCAAACTTACACAACCGCTGGTACCGATGGGGGAGAGAGATATTCCAACCAGTTCCGCTGTATCCCTTCCTCCGTGGCCTATCGTCCGGCTCGCTTGACTCCCAAGCCCTTTGTCCAAGGACCGCAAACGGCCTTGGTGGTGGGCAAGTCTGGTGAGGAGATTTGGGTCGACAAATACGGGCGCGTGATTGTGCAATTTTACTGGGATCGGCTGGGGCAAAAGAACGAACAGAGTTCCTGCTGGGTACGCGTTTCACAGCCCTGGGCCGGCAAGAACTGGGGGGCTATCTGGACCCCCCGCATCGGCCAGGAAGTCATCGTCAGCTTTCTGGAAGGCGATCCCGACCGCCCGCTCATCACCGGGCGTGTTTACAATGCGGAACAGATTGTTCCCTACGAGTTGCCCGCCCACCAGACCGTCAGCACGTTGAAGTCGCGCAGTTCCAAGGGGGGTGGCAGCGACAACTATAACGAGATCCGTTTCGAGGACGACAAGGGCTACGAGCAGATCTTCATTAACGCAGAGAAAGACATGGACGTGCGCGTGGAGAACGACTCGCGCGAGTACGTGGGCGCTAACCGGAGCTTGATCGTCACGGCCGACCAGAAAGAACGGGTCGATGGCGACAAGCATGGCAAAGTTCAGGGGGATCACCTGGAAGCGATTGGCGGGGACATGTCGCTCAAGGTTGGCGGCAACCAGAATGAAAAGGTCAGTGGCGGCCTCTCCCTTGACGTGGGGCTGTCGGTCGACGAAAAGGTAGGCTTGAAGAAGGCGGTCGATGCCGGCATGGAAATTCACCTGAAGGCCGGAATGACCGTCGTTATCGAGGCGGGTGCGCAGCTTTCGCTGAAAGGTCCCGGTGGATTTGTCGACATCGGTCCGACGGGCGTTACCATTCAGGGAATGATGGTCCTGATCAACAGCGGCGGCGCAGCCGGCAGCGGGAGTGGCGCCAGCCCGAAATCGCCAACGGCCCCGAAAGATCCCGACCAGGCCGACGACGGCACGAAGTTTACGAAGAAATAGACTTACGAGGGAACACAGACTATGCCTCCTGCAGCCCGCATCACCGACATGCACACCTGCCCGCTGGTCACGGGAGTCGTCCCCCACGTGGGTGGACCGATCCTTCCTCCGGGGATGCCGACGGTGCTGATCGGAATGCTGCCTGCCGCCCGCATGACCGACATGGCTACCTGCGTCGGTCCGCCCGACATGATCGCCATGGGATCCCCCACGGTTTTAATCGGCAACCTCATGGCGGCGCGTATGGGCGATCCCACCATGCACGGCGGCGTCATCATACTGGGGGAAATGACGGTGATGATTGGCGAAGTGGGGATGGGATCGCCGGTCATCGACAACGCGAATGTGGGGGCGGCGGTGCCGCCCATGGTCGCCCTAGCCAATGCAATGAATTCAGTGCCGGCGCAGGCCTTGGCCCATGCGGCGTTTCAGGGGACACCGTTCATTGAGCCGTGTCCTGGTTGAGAGGCACTACCCGACGCGGCAGGTCCTGCCGCTTAGCTAGATCGGTGCACGAAAATTTCGTCAAAGTGGAACAGTGCGTATGGCGCTGCGAGTAACTCTGGAGGTCCAAACCGGAAGCTCCACCGGCCAGCAGATCGTGGTGCGGACTGGCGAGTCCGTCACCATAGGCCGGGCCGCCCCGTCCGACTTTACCGTTTCCGACGACACGCACATGTCCGGGAGGCATTTCCGCATCGAGTGCGGCGAACACACCTGCACCCTCCGCGATCTCAAAAGCAGCAATGGCACAATGCTGAACGGACACGGCGCAGCCATCGCCCTGCTGCGGAATGAAGACACGATCATCGCCGGAAAAACAAGCTTCTCCGTCCAGACGGTTCAGGAAGGGGTTGAGCGGCCTATGGCCACAGTTGCTTCTCCTGGCGGGAGCGTGACTCCTCAAGACCGTCTCCTGTCCCTGTTTCGCAACGAGTTCCAGCCTCTCTATGCCCTGCTGGACGCTGCCGTGGACCCTTCGGTCCTGAAAGTTCTTCTGGAGTCCAAAGAACAGTATCAATCGCTTTATCAAGGCTCCTCAGGCGCGCAACTCACTCACTTCGCTCCTTATCTCGTGCGTTTACCGAAAGAATCGGGATTGTTGGAGACGCTGGTGAAGCAGGGTTGGGGGAAGAACTGGGGCGTTTATCTGACTTGCGACCAGCCCCTGGATGAACTACGCAAACATTTTCGTAGTTTTCTGATGGTCGCGATGCCAGATGGTAAGAAGGCTTACTTTCGTTTTT
>Ga0210402_10005029_pt1 | contig 11889 bp, 7 predicted proteins | sample IncBWC7MmetaG_FD_161055 | JGI IMG/M metagenome (GOLD analysis project Ga0210402, IMG submission 161055) | Forest soil microbial communities from Barre Woods Harvard Forest LTER site, Petersham, Massachusetts, United States - Inc-BW-C-7-M | ecosystem: Environmental > Terrestrial > Soil >...
GTGACGGAGACGAGTCTTAAGGTCTGCAGTCGGTCCGCAGGGGCCAGTTTCTTGCGGTTAGTGTGAGGAATTATGAGATTAGAAATTGTATGGCGTAATCCGTTGCCACGGGCGAAGACTGAATGGCGGGTCGAGGCAATCAAGGTCGACGAGTTTAGCGCACAGTTGCCGTGCGCAGCACCGACAAAATAGCTGCGTTTGAAGTGATGTTGGGTGGCGCTGCCTGAGTGGAAAAGCCATCACGGCGTTACGGGTTGGTCTTTCCACCAGTCAACCAAGTTTTGGGCAGAAGGAGCGTTATGTACAAGAATTCAGCAGTCCTCGAAAGCAAGACGGGATCGCGGGCGAATGCGGTGTCCGATGTCCAGCTCAGAAAGAATGCGGAAACGTGGCCATCGTCGCATGAAGAGCTATGGCGGCAGGACCTTCCCCCGATTGGCAACGGCCTTTCGCAACGACGTATGCGAGCGGACTCCCTCGAGTGGGACGGTTATCAGGTTGCCCTCATCGCCCCAGAAAGCCATGTGGACCATGCCGATTCGAGCGCTCCTGCGCTGGCCCGCCCGGCTCACGTCCTTGTTCTGCCCCTGACTTGGAAAGACCTCGCAGTGCTCATGCGGGCCGACGCCAATTCGAATTCTACGGACGCAAACAGGATATTTCGGTTCGGCCAAGTGGGCGTCGACTTTGGCGGAATGAACGTCACCCGGGCAGGCAAGCTGGTCGCCCTAACCTCGATGGAGTTCAAGATGCTTAAATTTCTGGTTCAGCGGCCAGGACAAGTGATCTCACGAGATGAATTGCTAAATGAGGTCTGGGGTTACGACAATTACCCCAACACCCGCACCGTAGATAACCACATTTTGCGGCTGCGTCAAAAACTCGAGCCAGACCCGGCGAACCCGGTCCATTTTCTCACCGTACATAGCGCCGGCTACAAATTTGTTCCCTGAGCAGGAGACTCCTGATTCGAGACCGCGAAGTGACCTTTGGAAACTGGGGTAATGTCAAATTCGGCACAATTCGCCACCGGGTGCGCCCCCGACGACGATCTGGCTCTCGTTCACGCAAGCCAGGGTGGAGACGTCGCCGCGTTCGAAGAACTGGTTAGACGATACGACCGCAAACTTCTGCGCATTGCCCAACACGTGACGAATAACCTGGAAGATGCTGAAGAAGCTGTGCAGGAGGCATTTCTTAAGGGATATCGGAAGCTAAAGCAGTTTCAGGGAAATGCAAAATTTTCCACCTGGCTGATTCGCATCGCCTTAAACGAATCCATCACGAAGCTGCGAAAACGGCTTAAAGCCAAAGAGTTGTCTTTGGACGAGACTGCTCAAGCCGAGGATCACGATCTCCCACGCGACGTGGCCGATTGGGCTCCGAATCCTGAGCAACTCTACGGGGCATCAGAGCTCCGGAAGATTCTGATTGGGAGCTTGCAGGAATTGGGGCCGGGACTGAGAACGGTCTTCGTTCTCCGCAACGTCGAAGGACTTTCGACCAACCAAACAGCGGAAATATTGGGCCTGAACGAAGCCGCCGTGAGGTCACGCCTGTTTCGAGCCCGGTTGCAGCTTCGCGAAAAGCTGAGCAAGTATTTCAGAAAGCCTGACGGAGAACCGCCACACATCCAGCAATGAAAGCAGGATCGCAACTCGAGCCTATCCTCGCGAATGTTGAGCTTCATTGCCAAACGCAGCCCACTGAGAGGTGATCACAACATCGCACACACATCAATTAGCGGCATGAATGACGAAAGTGAGTCACACGAGTGAAATCTCCCACACCCTGCCGTAGAATACAGGGGGCATTCCTCGGGCTCGTCATCGCGGACCAAAAGCGTTCGGCAGATGAAGTTATTCCAATCATTCCGGCTGGATGCTGTAAACCACTGCCTCTGGCACGCGGACGAACGTGTGTCTCTCACGCCCAAGGCCTTCGATGTGCTGCGTTATCTGGTCGAGCATCCGGGACGGCTCGTCACCCAGAATGAGATGCTCGATGCGTTGTGGCCGGAAACCAACGTGAACCCCGAGCTGATTAAGAAGTACATCTTGGGGATCCGCAAAGTCTTAGGTGACAGTCCGAACAAGCCGGTTTTCATTGAGACCTTCCCCAGGCGCGGATATCAGTTCGTAGCCCCGGTCAGCGACGATCGGTCTGGCGAGTCGTCAGACTTGTTCTCACATTCGACGAAGAAAATGGTGGGCCGAGAGACAGCCCTTGCGGAACTTGAGAGCCATCTCAACATGGCGCTGAGAGGCCGACGACAGTTGATATTCGTGACCGGTGAAGCAGGCATCGGCAAGACTATGCTGGTTGATGCGTTTCATCAACAGACCGCATGTCGCCAGAATGTGCGCATGGCTCGCGGGCAATGTGTTGAGGGCTTCGGCGGAAAAGAGGCGTACTATCCGATGCTCGAAGCCCTCGGCCAGCTGATTCGCGATACGGAAACCAGTCCTGTTGCCCAGGCGCTGGCAAAGCGGGCTCCCACATGGTGGATTCAGTTTCCTTCAATGGTGAAGACAGAGAAAAGAGAAGCTCTGCGGCGAGAAATCCTCGGAGCTACGCGTGAGCGCATGGTCCGGGAGATTTGCGAAACGTTGGAGGCCGTCACAGCGGAAAATCCTCTCGTCCTAATTTTTGAAGATCTCCACTGGATAGATCCTTCGACGCTTGATCTCATCTCTGCTTTAGCCCGCCGCCGCGAGCCAGCCAAACTTATGCTGCTCGGGACCTATCGGCCAGCCGATGTCGCGCTTTCTCAAACGCCTTTGAAGGGTCTTAAGCAAGATTTGCAGGTGCATCATTTGTGTACGGAGATCGCACTCGAGCGCCTGGAAGAAGCCACCATTGCTGAGTACCTGGCGGCGGAGTTCCCCAAAGCAAGCCTAGCCCCGGGCCTTTCGAGTCTTGTTTACCGACACTCGGGCGGAAACCCTTTGTTCATGGCAGCAATTGTGCGGGATATGGTGAAGAAAGGTTTCATAGCGCAGACGGGGCGAGGATGGGTCCTAACCAAGCCCTTGGAAGATATCGATCCTGGTGTACCGGAGACCCTGCAACAAATGCTGGAGGTTCAGTTCGCTCAACTTAGTGCCGAGGAACAGCGGATTCTGAGCAGTGGAAGTGTTGTGGGGGAGCGATTCTCCGTGTGGGCGGTTCGCCCAACTCTCGATCTTGAGACAGATCGCATCGAGGGTTTGCTGGAGGGGCTAGCCGAAAAGCAACAGTTCGTCCGGTCCGCAGGAATTCAGGAACTGCCGGACGGCTCGGTTTCGGCCAACTATGAATTTAAGCATGCTTTGTTCCGGCAGGTTCTCTACCGCCGTCTGTCGAGCGTAAGCCGATCCAAGCTGCATCGACGAATTGGAGAGCAGCTCAGACTGCTTCATACACAAGACAGGCCTGAAATTGCCTCAGAACTGGCATTACATTTTGAAGAAGGGCACGAGTATGAGCATGCCATTCGTTACTCGATGCTCAGCGCAGAGAATGCGCAGCACCGTTTCGCTCACGGAGATGCGATACGTGTCCTGCAACATGCGCTTGAGCTTGTGCACAAGGTGGCTCCCAATCTTCGGGCGGAAGTTGAGATCCAGATTCTAAAGTGCATCGGCGATGCGCACTATGCTCTCGGACAGGTGATCGAGGCCGCCCAGGCCTACCAGACCGAAGCGGATCGAGCCGCCCAGGCCGGCCTCACGAAAGAACAGGTGAGCGCGCTAACTCGACTGGCGTACACATCATCACCGACTGACTCGCGTCGCGGAATAGCCACTTGCGAGCGCGCCGTGGAGATGAGTAAAGTCCTCGGCGATCCAATATTACTAGCTCGGACGCAGGTCCTGGCGGCTGCCTTTCGCCTCCTGCACGATCGTTGGCGAAAAGAAGATGCCGAAATTTGCACAACAAGCATGCCGATCATCGAACAATTGAGCGCAAAAGACGTTCAGGCCGCCCACGAGATCCTGTACCTTGCCCAGGCTCGGATTGTTCAGGGCGAGTACTCCTTCGCGCTGAACGCGGAAAATATGCTCCGAAATGTGGCTCGCAGCAACGCACTGATCGGGTACTTAGGCGCGTGGGGTAAGTCGCTCGCACTCGCGCACACGGGGCAACTTGGCGCACTTCTTATAACCTTGCGCACCCAAATAGATACTGCCGCGAAAAACGGGAACAAGCTTTGGTTTTGTGCTTTCAGCGGGCTGGAGGCATGGATGCGGATAATGGCTTTCGATTATCAGGGCGCACGGAAGTTGTCTGACACCGTCCTGCCGCTATGCACCGGGAATCCGGGGCGAACGCCGAGAGCGCTCGCTCTGCTCAGCGCGGGCCGCGCGGAGGTTGGCCTTGGAAACCATCAAGAAGCAATCCGTTGCTTCCGCGAAGTTGAAAACATGACGAACGAACCGTTTTATATGTACTGGTGGTGGCGGATGCAGGCCCAGCTTGGGCTGGCAAGAACCTGGCTTGCACTAGAGAATATTACCAATGCCCGCATCGCATCCGAAAGCTTTCTGGAATGTGCGCTGTCAACCGCAGATCCTAATGTGCAAGCGCTCGCCTGGGAGCTAAAGACGCGGATTGCGATTGCTGAAAAGGATTGGAAGGTTGCTGGCCAGTCGATCGGAGCGGCCCTGGCGATCCTGGAGGAACACCCGGTGCCAATCTCGTCATGGCGCGTGCATGACGCTGCGTGGGAATTCTATCGCCTTCAGAAAGACGACGAATCAGCCGAACGATATCGCGCGCTGGCAGAGGCGGAAGTCCTCGCACTGGCAGATTCGTTTCCAGATGACGAACCGCTGCGTGACATTTTCCTAGCTGCACCGGAGCCTGTTCGCCGGATTCTCAGCCATTCCTCCATCGGGAGAAACGACACCGGTCTCGGCCGCGTAAGAATTGGCTAAGCCCGCAACATTCGGCTCGCATTTCTCAAGTTTGGTCCCCTCCCGTGTCGGTCGCCAGCAGTGCCAGTTCCTTCCGAGGTTGTGCCAAACGCCCTGACCACCCCCACTGAACATCACAATACCGTAGCGTTCGTGTCGGAGCGTTGCTGCCCCTGCGAAGTTCTGAGGACAATTTCTTGACAATCAAATGACAACCGAGCACGAACTTGTCAGTGTTCCCAGAATCTAATTGGCATACGTTTTGAAAAAAGCGCAGAGCGCTGCCAAGCAGCAATCTCGGGAATCGAGACCTCCAGCGCCTTCTTTGGCCACAAGCCTAAAAACGTCTAAAGGAGAAACCATGAAAAAGCAGTATTTGACCGTCTTGCTTGCACTTATTTGCCTTTTTGGATTGGGTGCCGGGGCCCAGGCTCAGGAGGAAGGTAGAGTTGTCTCGAACATCCCGTACGAGTTTGTGGCAGGAGGCAAAACTTTACCCGCAGGCACATACATCATAACGCGCATCTCTTCGGACAGAGATCGTCCCTGGGAGATCCGTAACACTCTAACCCCGAGGGAAAGCGCGCTCTTGCAGCCCCTTTTTTTGGATGGCGCAATTGACCATGCAGGGCTTAGCCTGGAACGTGTTGGGGACACATACTATCTATACCGGGTCGCGACGTCAGCCGGCGCTTTTACCCTGTCCGTGCCCAGGGCGGCGAACACTGTAGCCAGAGGAAAACAGTACGATGCCATCTCTGCCGCGGGGGCAAATTAACCTACTGTTGTGCCCTGCGGAAGGAATACCCGAGTGATCGATCCCGTCACTCGGGTTTCAACATTACGGCGAAGAGCAAATGAGCCAAGGCGGGCACAAAACGACTGACACTCCCTAAGCGCAATACCTTGGGAGTTCGCATTTCTTACTCTTCGGGAGAAGAGCCCCGAAATTGCCAGCAGCTATCGAGGCTGAGTATCGGGTTGTATGAACCGCCAGGCGGTACGAGCGTCGGGGTTGTTCGGACCCACGGTGCTCTGCAGATTTTCCACGGCCGAGCGAAATGCCGCGTTGGCCTCGTCGAATTTGCCTTGGGACTGCAGAGCCCGTCCCTGGTTCAGGTATGCGCGACCTATATGGCTCGAGAACGCCCCGGGCGCGCTGGCCGCTTTTAACTGCGTCAGCGCTCGCTCCGCATCGTCAGCAGCTCGAGAAGGTTGTCCGGCCTCAATCTCTACCGTAGACCGGCGAACCAGCACGATGGGCAAGAAGTCACTGCCTGACCGACCGTTTTTTTTCGCGGCTTCGACGATGGTCACTGCCTGATCCGCGAGCGGCAAAGCGGTTTGAAAATCACCTCTGCCGGACGCAAGCAGTGCCTGCGCAGACGCCAGCAACCCGAGCCAAAAACTGTCGGGCGGGAGGTTGCGGCGCATTACCGGCTCCACCTTGGCGAGCATGGTTGCGGCATGGTTGAAATCATGCTGCTCAATGTCGATCAACGCACGCACGTATAAGGATTGATAGATCGCCATCTGATCGCCGGTTAGCAGCGCTTTGCTATATGCCCGTCCAGCGTAATCGGCCGATTCTTCGAGACGGCCCAGCTGATAAAGCGTTTTAGCGTAGTTGTTGAGGAGTATCGGGGAGACGGTTTCTTCCGTTTGTCCGGCCCGGCTGATGCCAATCGCACGACGAAAAAGTCTTTCCGCTTCCATCGGGTGTCCGAGCTTATCCAGTGCTAGAGCCCAGTCATTGAAAACCACTACGGCAGTTTGGGTGTCGCTGCGGCCCAGGGGCGTCAACAGCGCGGCTGCTTGTTCGAAAGTGGAGCTGGCCAGTTGATTCTGTCCCGCTACACGGTACGCCTCCGCCAATTCGATCGATGCATGCAAATCCAGGATGTCGGAGTCAAAGGGCGAGTGTCTCAATATCTCCTTTACTGATTCCATTCGAGCGATCCCTTGTCGCGGATCCCCGTGTTCCTGAGCAACCTCACTCCCGCGCCGAAGGCAGAAAATTCGGTCCAGGTCGTATTGTGATCCGGCGGGAAGTTCGCCCAGTCCTTCCTGGATGAGAGCCTCCGCGCGTGTTAGCTCACCATCTCGGGCCAGAGCCCCCGCCAGGGAGCACGCCGCCTCCGCTCGAGCAATGCTTTCGTGCCCTTGTCGCGACAGGGTATAGGCTTGCTCCAAGACGCGGCGGGCTTTTGCATCTTCGTCCTGGGTGGAGTATTGGTCGCCGATGACAACCATAAGTTCCACACGCGAAGTGTCATCGGCAGACTGTTGTCGTGCGAGGACGTCTTCCGCACGTCCTAGTAGCTCATTGACCGTGAATGGCTTGCCCGAGGGCGCTGCGTCAGAAAGCAGGAACTCATTGAACTCAATCGTGGCTTGCGCGCGAACCAATTGTCGAAGGGCGAAGTCGCGTTGCACGCGAGCCGTTCGGGCCTGGAGCAATGTCCCCACGATACCGGCAGCCGTGGTTGCAATTGCGAGAGTCGCCAGCGCCACCGCCGTACGATTCCGGCGAACGAACTTGATCGCCCGATAAGAAAGCGTGTCGGGCCGAGCGCTAATCGGTTCGTTCCTCAGGTACCGGCGCAGGTCATCGGCCAAGGCGGTGACCGAGGAATAGCGGTCCCCTGGTTCTTTCTTCATCGCCTTGCCGAGGATGGTGTCGAGATCTCCGCGCAGCAGGCGGCGAAGTTTGTCTGGTGTGGTGTCGCGTCTGGCGGCAATGGCTGTAACGATTCTTGAGTTTGTGCGATTTGGAACCACGGTGTCCGAGGGACGCACAGGTTCGGTATCGACGATAGCTTTCACCAAATTCGCGGGTGTGTGTGGCCCCTCGCCAGCCGGATGTTGCCCGGTTAACAAGACAAACAGCAGCACGCTCAAGGCGTAGATATCGGTAGCAGTTGTGATTGCGCCACCGAGCAATTGCTCGGGAGCTGCGTACTCGGGCGTCATTGCACGCGCGCCTTCGGCGGTGAGCGGCGCCGCGTCCCCGGCCTCCCCATCCCCTTCCAACAGCTTGGCAATACCAAAGTCCAGCAGCTTTACTTGCCCATTATTTCGGACCAGTACATTTGCCGGCTTGAGGTCGCGGTGCACGATCAGGTTGGAGTGCGCCTTAGCCAGGCTCCCAACACATTGAGGAAGAGTCGGATACGTGCCTCGACATTCAGCTTGCGCCGGTCGCAGTAGCGATCGATATGGTCTCCCTCGATGTGTTCGAGAACGAGATAGGGCTGTCCGGTTTGCGAGACCCCCGCATCAATTAGTTCCGCGATGTGCGGATGTGCCAGACGCCCGAGAATGCTGCCCTCGCGCTTGAATCGTTCCTCGCCGCCTTTACCCATCAGCGCGATGTTGAGGAACTTTACCGCAACCTGCCGCTCGAATCGTCCGTCGTTTCTCTCCGCCAGCCAGACGCTGCCCATGCCGCCCTGACCGATCTGCGATACCAGTGTGTAGACGCCTATAGTTTGACCCGCCAAACCCTGCACTTTCGGCAATACGACGGAACGCTCCTCAAGGAAGCCTTCCTCAGATAATGCCCGGTGCTCAGTCAGCAGCATTTCCAGTTGCTGCACCAGGTCCGGACTCTGGACCCGCAGCGAGGAGAGCCAGATCGCGCATTCCTCGTCTGTCATACTAAGCGCGTCATCCAGGTAAGGACTCAGGGCCTTCCATTCATCGGGACTCATTGTGGGCATGGATTCTCAGAGTGGTAAATCTGTGCGGAGACTGCGGTGCAGATAAATACGCGCCTTTTCCCACCTTCTCTGTGCTGTGCGTTCCGAAAGCTTCTGCAAGGCGGCAATCTCTGCGAATGAGAATCCGCAGAAAAATTTCAAGTCCACCAATTCAGCTAGCTCAGGCTCGACTTTCGCCAGTTCATCCACGGCGTCACTGATCGACGAGAGTTCCTTCGCGTCGGCAGGATTCTCGAAACCCTCGGTATCGAGCGAGGTAATCTGGAACTCACCCCCGCGTTTGACGGCATGGCGGCTCCGGGCATGGTCGATGATGAGCCCGCGCATCACGCGCGCCGCATACCCCATGAATCGTGCCCGGTCGGGAAATAAAGCGCCGTCGCGTACGGCCATATCGAGATAGGCTTCGTGCAGTAGCGTGGTGACGCTCAAGGTTGCAGGAGGCCATTGCCGTGCCAGTTCCCGATGTGCCATCCGGTGCAGTTCGGAATACAAAGTACTGAATAGAGCATCGGTGGATGCATGGGAGCCGCCTACAGCGCTGCCGCTGAACGAAGAATTTGCCGAGCCCACCCAGTACCTTTCTGCTGACGAAACGTCCGGCGCCGAATGAAAGGCGTCGCGGGGAGAGGAAAGATGGAACCAGGCACCAGAAAACAAGCGGTGACCACTAATTGCTAAATTATCTGCCCCAATGTTTCGCGAAGAGTGTCGGACAAAAATCAGCATACCGGCTGGTGAGCAGCAATTTGTCAACTTTTTGTCACGAGCGCGTCATTTCTCGGTTACGTTCGAGAGGAACTGACCACGACAGTATTCCCGTCATTTTTCAAGCGCTGCATCAGGATTTCATTAGACTTTCATAATTGGTTCCCCCTTCTTCTCCGCTTGTTATCTCCGGACGGCCGAGGTCAACCCGCGAATCCCATCCGTCCAGCTTCCTCGGCTCGGCGCGAGGCAGAGCAGTTGGTCTCGGCTTTTCTCTCTCTATTGGGATATCGAAAATAAAAGGGAAAAGACGACAGAGGCGAGGATGAATCTTGAGACGTAGCGTGTTATCGGAGTTGGACGCCCTCGGCTAGCCGCATCGAAACTGTGCGCGAGGAACCCAAGCTGGCAAGTGACGACTAAACGCGAACAACCCGCACCGCGACGCGGCTATTCGTATCGAAGAGAAACTGCTGGATCAATTCGGGCTGCGCGTTGAGCCGGAATGTAGCTGGCGATCAACGCGATGAGAATCAGCAACCCGGAAATCATAACGAAGGTGAACGGATCAGCTGCGCCCACACCAAACAGAAGACTTTGCATCAATCGGGTAAAGGCGAAGGCACCGGCCAAACCAACGGCCACGCCCGAGAGTGCCAGAATCATGCCCTTGCGGACGACTAGACTCAGAATGCCAACTGGCGTTGCACCCAGCGCCATTCGAATTCCAATCTCGCGCGTACCTTGACTGACCAGATACGCCATAACGCCGTAAACACCGATGGTGGCCAGCACGAGAGCCAGACCGGCAAATAGGACCAGCAACAGCATCGAGAATCGCCTTCGCGCCAAGGACTCGTTGACGCGCTGGGTCATGGTTCGCACGTTGTATAGGGGAAGGTCGCCATCGAGCCCGTGAATTTCCTGCTTGACGGCCGAGGCCAAAGCCGTCGGATCAACGCCGTTGCGCACGACGACGTTCATGGCGCGCGTAGCATGCTGGGTTTGTGGAAGGTAGAACGCGATGCGCGAGTCGGAATCGAGCGTGTACTGTTTGATCCGTCCAACGACGCCAACGACCGTCACCCATGGCGCCTTGGCAGTGACACCGCCGAAGTGGATGCGCTTGCCGACCGGATCCTGATTGGGCCAGAGTTGCTGGGCCATGTAGTCGTCGACGATGAGCACTGGGGGGCTGGTGGCAGTGTCCTGGTCGTTGAACAGCCGCCCTTCCAGAAGCGGAATTTCCATGGCCTGAAAATAATGTCCGTTGACCATGCGCTCATCCGCATTGATGAAATTCTCCCCCGGCGGGAGAACCCGGCCTTCGATGGTGATGGGTCCCCAAGCGAACATTTCACTCAGGGGGAGCGCGGTTACAGCTCCGGCCGCGGTTACGCCCGGCAGACGTTCGAGCCGTTCAAAAAGCTGGTGGTAGGTGGCCAGCATGGTCTGCTTGTCATCGTACTTACGGCCGCTCATCGTCAACTCGAGCGTAAGAACGTTCCTGGGATTGAAGCCAGGTTGAACGTCTTGTAGACGCGCGAAGCTGCGGATGAGAAGTCCAGCCCCGATCAGCAGCATCACGCACAACGCCAACTCGGAAACCACCAGCAGCCGGCGCAGTTTATTGCCCCGGCCCCACATGGAGCTGGTGCCCGCGGAACCGCGGTCGGCATCTTTGAGAGTGGCGTGCAGATTGAGGAGCGATGCGCGCAGCGCGGGCGCGAGGCCGAACAGAATCCCGGATAGAAGCGAAAGCAGAAACGTAAAGATGAGGGTCTCTCGATTTATGCTGATCGCATTCAAGCGTGGAACGCTCTTGGGCCCGAGAATATGGATCCAATGCAAACTCCAATAGGCCAATAAGACACCGAGGACGCCTCCAGACAGAGCCAGCAAAATGCTTTCGGTGAGCAACTGGCGCGCGATCCGAATGCGGTTCGCACCCATGGCGGTGCGAATGGCGATTTCCTTCTGCCGGGCAACCGCACGAGAGAGCAAGAGATTGGCTACGTTAGCACACGCAATCAGCAAGACGAACGCCACCGCGCCCAGTAAGACGTAGAGAGTCCGTCGAACATCGCCAACCACTTGCTCGAGGAGGGGAACGATGCCGAACGTCAAGCCACCATTGGGTGGATAGGTTTCGGGATAATCGCGACGCAAATGGGCGGTGATTGTGTCCATCTCGGCTTGGGCTTGTTTGATCGAAACGCCGGTCTTGAGCTTGCCGATGATGTTGTAATCCTCGTGGTCCCGATTGCGGGAAGCGTCGGCGGGGAGCGGCAATGGCAGAAGGATATCGGCCTGCTCAGCGCCGTCGAGCGTGGGCATAACTTCCCGCGGCAGGGAAAAGTCTTCCGGCATAATGCCCACAACCTCGTAGGGTGTCCCGTTCACCGTGATCGATTTGCCGATCATGTGCGGATCGGAACCGTAGTGCCGCACCCACATCCCGTGGCTGAGCACAGCTGTTGCAGCATGCCCCGGCGAGTCCTCATCCCCCACGAACAATCGGCCCGACGCCGCCCGCACGCCGCGCATCGGCCAGAGAGGGG
>Ga0210402_10005031_pt1 | contig 11886 bp, 12 predicted proteins | sample IncBWC7MmetaG_FD_161055 | JGI IMG/M metagenome (GOLD analysis project Ga0210402, IMG submission 161055) | Forest soil microbial communities from Barre Woods Harvard Forest LTER site, Petersham, Massachusetts, United States - Inc-BW-C-7-M | ecosystem: Environmental > Terrestrial > Soil >...
TCGAATCCCTCTCGGTGAGAGGTGACAACCTGAATCGGTGTTCCACGAATGACAGGAACGAAGAAAACTCGTAGACGGTGTGGCTGATCAGACCCCTTCGGGCGTAAGGGGAAATAATGAGAAGGGGTACCCGGGGACCGAAGCCATAGTTGTCAACTGCCGGAGGTGGAACATGATCGTAGAAACCTCCGAAGTCGTCCCATGTGAGGAACACCGCCGTGGAGTTCCATTCGGGCCCGCTCATCACCGCGCTCAACTGGCGAACGGTCCAGTTCTCACCCTCACAAGTGCTTAGCGGGGGATGCTCGCTCGCGTCGCCTGTGACCAGCCAACTCACTGCAGGCAAATGGCCGTGCATCGCGTCATCGGCAAACTGTGTGTCTGGCACCACTTTTTCTTGCCAGAGCGGCCCGTTCCGGATGTGCCGAATCGCATCCAGCGCAGACCATTGATAGCCGAACTGCCCCTTGGCTGGCGCATAGTATTTCCAATCGACACGCGCGGCTTCGAGCTGATCGGCCAGAGTCTGGAAATCGAAGCATGGCTGTTGAGTCGTGGTAGCTCCGCTGGGAGTTTGCACAACAACGGTTGTGCGCTCGTCGGAATCGCATCCCCAGGCATTTGACTCCAACGGGTTGCTCAAGACCCCTCCGCTTTGGGCTGCCACCGTGTAAAGATGGTTGGGGAAGCTCGGTCCACCGAGCGAGGAGAACATACGATCCGCGAGCACGAAGTTACGGGCATAGGCGTAGTAATTCGGGATGTCCATCTCGGTCATCTGTGTATACGGCAGCAAATCACCATCAACGTTTCCATTTCGTTCACGATCGAACTTGCTCATCGATCCGCCATCCATTGCGATCGCAGTATCCTCCCAACTATGACCTAGGTCGTAGGGTGTTCGATCCGGAGTTCGTATGAGCGAGACCACCCTTCCCCTCGAGGTCTTCCCCGAAGTGGCGCCATCGGCTCCAGGGAAGGCGCCAAAGTAAGTATCGAATGTGCGATTTTCTTTAATAAGGAAAACAATGTGATTTATTTTCTGGATGCCTTCACCGGCAGCCGGCACAGGTACACTGCCAAACCTCGCGTGAGCCTTGTTGTCCTGGCATCCGCAAAACCCCAGACAAAGAAACAGCAAGGCAAGAAAACAGGAGACCTGCATCTCCCTTCCAGGAGCTTGGGACGCAGGTCTCCCTGGCGGGCGGCGCGCAAGATTAAAACGGGAAATGATCACTTGTTGAGATCCCTTCTTCCAATTTGTGGTTCAACGTAGTGCCAGATGCGCGAGAGCATCCCAGCAAGCCGACTGACTCGAAACAAGAGTAGGGGGACAAACGTTAAGCTGGACTTAAGATGAAGGTCCTTGTCGAGTGTCTGGTCGTGCTGGAAAACGTCGACAGGGAAATCGAGAGTGTCGTGCTTGCCTGGAACGCGCATCTCGAAACGCATCGAGAAATGGGTTTTGTGCACTTACCCAATTCATGCGAGCGGGAACAAAGATGCGCTGGAGTCTCACATCTGCCCGTCTATCGGACTGGCTCAATGGGAAAAGCGAAAGACGATGCAGATCCCCTGATCTCAGAAGCCCCCGCCACGACGTAATCAAACAAGCGAATCGCGGGCGCTCGTCATTGCCTGATCTCGTCTATTATTGACGCGATCAAACCTGCAAGACGGGGAGCGAAGCACCGTGTATATCCCACGACTTTTCCACGAAAACAACTGGCCACAGATTCGACAAGTGATCGAAGAAAATAGCTTTGCCACCATCATCAGTTGCGATGCGGGCGTGCCGACCGCGACCCATGTGCCTTTGCGCCTTGTGGAATCTGCCGATGGAACAGCAAAGTTGCGAGGCCACATGTCGAGAGCCAACCCACATTGGCGGCTGTTTGAGCAGGGCGGGCGATCCCTGGTCATTTTTGCGGGTCCCCATTCGTATGTGTCTCCGCGGTGGTACGACCATGTCAATGTACCCACCTGGAATTACATCGCTGTTCACGTCTACGGAAAGCCGCGAGTGGTCATCGCCGATGAAATGCACGAACTGATGAAAGGCCTGGTCGATCAGTACGAGGGGAGTGCAAAAACAGACCACAGGTATTCGCTGGAAGGCCTACCGGCTGACTTCCTTGAATCGCAAATGAAAGGAATCGTCGGATTCGAGATCGTGGTCGACGAAATCCAGGCTAGCTTCAAGTTGAGTCAAAACCGCGATCAAAGGAACTACGAGAATGTCGTTGCCGAGTTAAGCAAGAGCAACGATCAGAACGCGCAACGCGTAGCCCGAGTGATGTCCGATCGGCGTTGTCCCAAATAAGCCAGGTTCCCGTCAAGACAGCGAAATCCTCACGCAGCGTGGGTTCATCTCCACATCTTCTCTGTCGCAGATGTCATCGTCATTGCGAGTCGTCGTCATCCTCAGACCTGTCCTTCAGGATTTGGCTGTTCAGAGCCTTAAGTTGCTGGGGGCTGAGTTTGGCGGCTTTTCGCAAGGGCAGCAACACTGCCGGTGCCTGCGGTGCATCAACTGCAAAGTGAAATGCGTCCATCAGATTGTTTGCCTTGGCATCGCGATCGGTGAGGGCTCCGAGACGCCAGTTGGCCTCGACAAACGCGATCAACGAATCGAAGGTTCCGAATTTGGAGTAAACCGTACCCGGTTTTACAAACGGAGAAATGATCAGCAGCGGTACCCGAATCCCCGCACCGAAAGCATCCAACGAGGGCGGGGCCACGTGATCGTAGTAGCCCCCATTGTCGTCCCACGTAACAAAAATTGCGGATGACGACCAGCACGCTCCGCTCATTACCGCGTTGATTTGAGTGGTTGTCCAGTTCTGTCCAATACTCATGGGTGCCCTGGGATGTTCCGACTCCTGCTGTTCGGCGACGAGCCAACTCACCGCGGGCAATTTGCAACTGGAAGGGTTCGAAGCGTCGGTCGCAAACATGCTCGTGGAAACTACTTTGGTTTGCCAATCCGGTCCCGTGCGGATGTGCTTGATGGCGTCGTACGCGGACCACTGATAGCCTGGCGTTCCTTGCGGCGGAGCGTAGTATTTCCAGCTGATTCCCGCCGCGTCGAGCAGATCTCCCAGAGTGCGGAAGTCCTGGCATGGAGAAGTTTCCGAGAACTGCTGGGTATTGGGGTCGTAGGTAAGAACCGTCGTTCCTCCCGGTGAGTCACATCCCCACTCACGTGGCAACTTACCATCCTGCATAAGCGGATTCTGCACCGCGCCGCCCGACTGAGAGCCAATGGTGTACAGGTGGTTAGGATAACTCGGACCGGTGATGGAGCTGAAGAAGTTGTCGGCGATCAGATAGTGCTGGGCATAGCTGAAATAATTCGGAATGTCCTTTTGCAGATACTGGCTATAGCATCCGTACGGCGCCCCGCATCCCGGCGTCTCATCGAAAGAGTCCATTTTACCGCCGTTGATAGCGGTCCTCACTGCGTCCCAATTGTGCGCATAATTTCCAGAACGGTCTGGGGCGTGAGCCAGGGCAATCGTTCGCCCGTTGCTGATCTTACCCTGGGTAGCCCCGTTCACTCCTGGCATGGTTCCGAACATGTGATCGAAACTACGATTCTCTTTGAAGATGAGAACAACATGTTGGATCCTTGTAACCTGGGCATGAGCCGAAGAGAGTAGGAACGCCCCTAACACTGCCATCAGTCTAACTGTAAGCCGCATGGTTCCCCCTGGGTCTGCTTAAGAGAGCAATCATTTTCTAGATCCGCAGTGCATCTTCCAGCAGCAAGCCTGATCGAGAGGAGATTAGAGCGGCTAACCTTAAGCTGGACTTAAGAAGTGAGATTCTCGTCGAATACTATGGGCATTACGGGGAGCGAAACCAACACCCGAGTTCCAGCACCACTTGCAATCTCAATCCTACCGTCGTAGGACTCTACGATGGCTCTGCAGATCGACAGTCCCAGCCCAAATCCACCCGTGCTTCGGGAGCGGGAAGGGTCTCCCCGCCAGAAGCGGTCAAACACGTAGGGCAACTCCTCGGAAGGAATGCCAACCCCAGAATCTTCCACGATAACGGATACAGTATCCGGTCCAGACGCTACCACCTCCAAGGTGACGGTCGACCCTTCGGGGCTATGCTGAATCGCATTCTGCAGCAGGTTCACCCAGACTGTATGCAGACTAATAGGGTCGGCCTTCACCATAGGCGAATTGTGCGATATACACCGTAGTGAGATGCCACGCGATTGAGACAGAGGCGTAACATCCGCCATGGCCTGCTGGCAATTCCGGACGACATCAAGCGCAGTGAGCGGCTCACGCGGACCTTGATCGCCTTGCGCTTCGGCACTCGCGAGAGTGAGGGTGCTGCATACAACCGCTTCAACCCGCGCGCAATCTTCCAGTGAGTGCTCGATACCCGCTCGATAGTCGCTGGTCGATCTCGGCTGGCAAATCAAGAGCTGCAAGGACGATTTCAGAATGGCAACAGAGGTCTTTAGTTCATGGGCTGCGTCCGCAATAAATTTTCGCTCCCGCTCAAAAGCAAGGTGAAGACGGGCGAGGGTGGCATCCAGGGCCTCGGCAAGGGGCGCTAATTCCTGCCGTTCCCGCGCGGTGTGGGGAGATGTAAAACTCCAGTTGCGAGCCGAAACTCTCGACGCTTCAAGGGCAAGTTCCTGCACCGGCTCCAGACCTTTTCTGACGCCGTGCGCTGCAAATAGGCCGGCCAGGGAGACGAGGAGGAAGCTTAACCCTGCGGCGAAGAGTCCAATCTTGAAGATCCTCCGGTTAAGCTCTCGAGTCGAAGCCGCATAGATGATGGTGACCTTCCTGAGGGAAGCGGGGGATTGAGGCTCGTCATCATCGAAGATCGTCGCCTTGCGGAGCACGATTCCCCGGTACGAAAACGGCCCCTGTGTCAATTCGAACCTGGCCGAGGCGGAGGCCATCACGGCCGCAGGCGTTCCCTGCCAGTTGCGGGATCGCCAGACGAGGTTTCCTGCGTCGTCCCAGACCTCGACGAGGTCTCTGCCTGGGAAGTTTAGTCTTGAGCGGTCCAAGATCAGGTTTTGGTTTCCATCCTCGGGTTCGTGAATAGCCGCCAGGACCGAATCGGCTCGGCCTTCGAGCATAATGTCGAAGCCCGCCAGCAGCTGATAACGGCTGTACAACACGACCGCCAGTGTCAGGACCAGCGCCAGAAGCAACTGAGAGACGAGGACAGCGACGATGATCTGCGTCTTGATTGAAGTTTTCACGGTTGCGATTCTGAGTCCGGGTCGAAGCGCAGCGTGTACCCGTGACCTCGCAGGGTATGAATGAGCTTCGGCCTGGAGGCGGCGTCGATCTTCTTTCGTAATCCTGAGATGTAGACCTCGATGACGTTGCTGAACCTTTCCCAGTTGAAATCATAGAGGTGTTCCAGGAGTTCGGTCTTGGAAACAACGGCCGGCGAGCGACTCGCAAGGTATTCCAATACGCGGTATTCCATGGGCGCAAGGTCAATGCGTCTTCCCCCTCTCCGGACGGTGCGTTCCGCAAGCAGGATTTCCAGATCGTCCATGGTCAAGCAGGGCTGTGGTTTCCCTTTTCCACGACGCACGAGTGCTTTGGCGCGGGCCAACATTTCTCCCAGGTCAAATGGCTTTGAGAGGTAGTCATCCGCCCCGGCATTAAGAAGTTGAATGATCGATTCCGTTTCATCCCGCGCGGTCAGAATTAACACGGGATTGTCTCGACCGGACTTGCGATAGCTCTCCAGCACGGAAACACCCGAGACTCTGGGCAGCATCAGGTCCAGTATGAGCAGGTCGTATTCGTTGGTAGTGGCCATGAAGAGGCCGTCTTCTCCGTCCAGCGCAACATCCACAGCGTAGCCAGCGATTTCACGAAGGCCGGCTGCGATATTGTCCGCCAACCGTTTTTCGTCCTCGACAACCAGAACACGCATTCGACTCCAATCACGACTGAGCATTTGATCCTGAAGCCCAATCACGCTTTGTTTTTTCGGTCAGGTGCTGTGCGCCTGGCCGCGACCTTCAACGAGCCACTCACAACAGGATCACAGGGTGCCCCGGTCAACATTAAAGAAAGCTTAAGGTGAAGTCGCCTTTAAGGAAAGGCAGCCAGCGTATTTTTCATGTCCCGTTAAGGATCTTCTAAGGTTGGCGAGAATATACCCAAGATGAGGACCCCATGATCGAGCCACTCAGTAGTTTAATACCGCGTTTCACACCTCGCTGGTTGACTGCGTCCGTCTGGATGCTCATCGTTCTTGCCACTCTCTTGCTCGCCAGCCCAGCGGGTTCTAAGGCTAAGGAGCGAACGTTTGGTCAGGCTCTCGTAGAAAAGACTGTCGCAAAACACCCCGAATTGTCTGGTCTCGGTTTGGCTACCAACACGCGTGAAGGACGTATGTGCGTCACCATCGCGGACACCGACGCCACGGAAATTGGAGAGAAGTGTGACCAAGATGATCTTGCTGTAATTAGAACCGACAAGGCCACCATTGAACAAGACAGAGACGGGTACGATGTCACCCTGCCGCTCCATGTGAGTGGCAAGACAATCGGGATCATTTCGATGGACTTCAGACTCGGTCAGCCGCAGGCTAGCGTCCTCAATACGGCTACTGCTATTGCCGAAGAGATCGAACATCAGATTCCGTCGGAAACCAGGCTGTTCGAGCGCGCAGACTGAGCATGGCTGCGGACGGTAGTATTGAGCCGCCAGACCAGTGTGTCGAGTCTGGCCTTCAATATTGGTGAGAACAATGTTGACAGAGAAAGCGGAAGACCGCGATGAAGACAGAGTGAATGAAAGCGACTCCATGCTGAAAGCCATATTTGGTGCCGTCGGAGACTTTGCTGCCCTGCCGGAGCAGAAACTCATGGCGATCGCTCGCGCTGGAAGAATAGCCGAAGCCTTCTACCATTCGGATTCGTTGAAATCGGCAAAGACGAGCGGCGCGGACTTTACGATGCGATCCAATCCTTCGCGGACAATCTCTGAGTTGAAGATCAAGCGATAGTTCGGAACCGATTCATGGAAGCGTCGCGCGGGACCAAGGAGGGACTTCTCGCTTCAGACCGCGTCCGCTGCCGCGGCTTGGCCCACTTCCGCACCCGCCGGACGCAGCGTGATCCAATCGGTCTGCACGCGATCCCAGTCCTGAATCAGGAAGCCATAGGACTCGAACAACTGCCGGATGCGCGGACGCTGCCATCCTGCAATCTGTTCGAGAATCGGCACCAACGCAGCCAGCGCATTGTCGCTGAGCACGGTGCGCTTGGCGATCTGGGCGACGTGCTTCGACTCCGACACGGCGATCGTGAATCCGTCGCGGCGGTTGACGTGCAGCATCACATGGATGTCGGAACTGCCGTCGCCGACGTACACGACGTGGTCCGCGGGAATTCCCAGGTCTTCCTGCAACTGATCCAGCCGCGCAACTTTGCCATAGCCCGCGGTTGCGCGCACCAGGCTCTCGATTTCTCCTGTTTCGGAATACTTGAACTCGGTGCCAAAAATATGATCCTCGGGCACAAGGCCTTCCAATGCCGATTTGATTACTTCCACGGGCGCCGCTGACAGCACATAAAAATCGAAATGGAAACCATCAATCTTCTTGTCCAGGATTTCGTACACCTGCTTGATATTCTGTTTCAGGCGAATCCGCTTGCCCGCTTCGTAGAGATGCGCCTTGCGGATGCGCGCGCGGAACTCCGGATCGTGCAGGAGAAGATAACTCAGTTCGGCGCCTTGCTGCACCAGGTTGAGCCTGGCCATGCCTTTGATCTTGCGCTCGAATTCATCCAGCGAAATTCCGACAAGTTCGCTCAGCACATACCCGGTATCGTTAAACGTCAACGTCTGATCGAAGTCGCTGGCAAACAAATAGTGCTTCAAATGCTTTTTGGGCATACATTATTTTAGATTCCGCGCCCCGTGAATCGACTATTAATTTTCCCTATAGTTACGATTACATGAACTTACGGCCGTAGCTCAGGGAAATCAGGGTTGTCCGAAGTGGCTTGCGAGCGTAGGCTGGCGCAGTGTGACAACGACGTCGAATCGTCGTTGCTGGGGGATTTATCGATGACTAATCACGCCGCTGACCATCTAAAAAATGATTCCGACCGTGGCAAAGGTTCGCTCGAGCCCGACGAGCGCGAGCAGGCAGGCAACAATTCCATGCAAGGCCAGATCGGCCATCGCCACCCGGACCCCATGGTCGACGGCGCCGACTCCGATTTTCCCGAACCCGGGTCGAGTCCGGAATACTCGTTCGAAGGAGAGTTGAAAAAGAAGAGCGCTTAGTGATTAGTGTTGTGGATCTGCGATCGCCCGCATGGACGCTTCTGGCGATTCGTAAACAGCTGCGAAGCGGCGGAATGGGAAAACCCGGTACGGCAGTGCCGGGAAACGACCTTAGCCGAGTGAGTGTAAACAGAGAAGGAGGGCACGATTGCTCGTGCCCTCCCTGAAAAACCGGCGCAACTTCCTTAGTGTGCTGCAGGCTTGTGGTGTACGGGTGGCTTCTTGGGAGCCGCGGGCGCGGCCACCAGCAAAGCACCGTCCTTCATGGTCATGACAAACGGTTTGGCCACATACGAGATGGGAGTGCCCTCAAACTGAAGATCGGTATCGGCCTTCGGCATCTGACGGGCGGGAATTGCCGCCAGCATGGTGAGATCGATGTCAAAGCGCTTGGCATCAATATCGTCCGAACTGCCGGCCAGCTTCAGACTTTTCGGGGAATCGATGCTGATGATGTGGCCGATCATCCGAACCGGCGTGCCGTTGAGCGCCGTCCACACCTTGTCGACATCCTCGGGTCTGCCTTCGGAAAGGCAGAGTTGCCACTCCGCAAAGGGCATATCCCCGACCTTCTTTGTCTTGACGATATCGGCGCATTGATCGGCTGGCGTGGGCGGAACGTATTGCGTAATTTTGGCGCTCAAATCTGCTGGCGGCAGCGTAGTAGTCGCTGTCATCGTCAGCAAATCATTCCAGCCTTCTTCGGAACCGTGATACTTCACGTACTTGCTCTTGCCAAACTTGACCACGTCCGCCTTGCCTTTGGGATCGGCGATGAGGTTGGCGGCTCGGGCAATGAAGAACAGGCCATCCAGCGGCTTCTCCGTGGGACCGGCCGTTAGGTACGCGAGCGCGAGCGGATAAATGTTGCTGACATCGGTCGGCTCGGCGTCAACAGCGGCGCGCAGGTTTTGCTCAGCCTTGGCAAGATCCTTATTCTGGAACGCGGCCATACCGACCGCGCCATTGAAGATCGCGCCAGTCTGCACTTTGACTTTCTGATAGTCGGCGTCGGCCATTCCATCCGGCTTGGGCCAGGTCTGCACCAGTTGCAGACCTTTCTCTCCGGACTGCGCGGCATCGATCAGGTCCTGCGGAGTTTTGGCCGTGACTCGCTTTCCGTATACCAGGCGGGCGAGCGCCGGCAGGTTGTTCGGGTTCACCTGCACTACCTTCTGGGCGGTCTCAATCATCTTGGCGATGTTATTGGTCTGCTGATAGGCAGTCAGCAGTTGGTCGAGCGCCTCTTCTTTCATCACTGTGTTGGGATACTGAGTGAGAAAGGCTTCGAAACCGCTGATCTTCGCAGCCGGATCCTGCTGCCCGAATGCGCCCATGTAAGCGTTGTACTCGGCCTGGTCCTTGATCTCTTTTTTCTGCGGCGCGGGTGCAGCCGGGCTCGGCGCAGCCGGCGCCGGTGCGGGAGTGGTTTGAGCGACGGCGGTAATGGCAGCTACCAGCAACATCGCGAGAACAATCTTCTTCATTTCCTGTGGCTCCTTGAACTCTTCGGGGGAAGCTAGAAATCAACATCCTGACCGGCGCACCCGAGCTTCGTGCCGGGCTTCACCTGGTTACAATTCGGTGAGACCCGCGAATCATGGGCCGCTCTAAACTTTGCAACGCGGCCTGCGATTAATCCGGTGTGCGGATTATAAGGATGTCATCCTGCTAAGGCAAGACGTTTGCTCACCTTAGCGCCTCCTAAGTGCTTCGATGCGAAAATAAGCAGTGGCGGATGGATCGACCCTTCCGGGTCAGATAGCCTAAACGTACTACTCTCCCGCGCAAAGGAGCCATCATGTTCGAAGCAACCAAACCTGTCCTGTCTGCGCAAGTCGCGGTCGTAACGGGCGCTGGACGCGGCATTGGCGCGGCCATCGCGACCGCTCTGGCACGGCTCGGCGCGCACGTTGTGCTCTGTGGACGCACCAGAGCCACCCTGGAAGCCACCTCGTCAAACATTCACAAATTCGGAGGCCAGAGTACGGTCGTGGAGACCGACGTCGCCGATCTGAATTCGGTGGAATCCGCGACAAGGACCATCGAGAGCAAATTCGGCCGCGTTGACATTCTGGTAAACAATGCTGGGATTGGAGTTCTGAGTGTTCCGCTCCATCAACTCGCGCCCGAGGACTGGGATCGCATCATGAACACCAACCTGCGCGGCGTGTACTACTGCATCCGAAGTTTCGCGCCGCTGATGATCCGCGGCCGGAGCGGGCACATCATCAACATTTCATCGCTCGCCGGAAAGAATGCGCTGCCCAACGGCGCCGCCTACTCGGCTTCGAAGTGGGGACTCAACGGTCTGACGTACTCGGTAGCCGAAGAACTCCGCTCGCACAACATTCGCGTTTCCGTCATCTGTCCGGGATCGATACATACAGAGTTCAGTCCCCATGCCGGAAAGAATGCCGACAAGATGCTGCAGGCGTCCGACGTGGCGCATGCGGTGGAAATGATTGTGACTCAGGGTCCACAGTCATTCGCGAGCGAAATTCTCCTGCGGCCCACACAGAAACCGTAGAACGTCGGGATCTCTCCTAGTCCTTAAACAGGTTGTCGAACGCCGCCCGCGCGTCGTTAGGCTTCGCGCTTGCTTTGCTGGACGTCTCCTTTTCGAGCGCGACCCGCATGGTGTAGAACTTGCAATCGTTACGTTTGTCTTTGGGCGAGATCCGCTCCGGAACCGGCTGGTTACATTCGAAGCGGCTGGAAGGGTCAAAGTGTTCGCATTGCTTGCAGGAGTGCAGTTCAAATCCGCATTTCGGACATTGCCCAACCGGTTCGGCGATCGACTGCAGTACTGTCCCGCACTGGGCGCAGCGCGACACCGTGCGCGTTCCCGGCATGTTAATGTGCCGCGGACCATAGGTGTTGTCGTTACGCGCGGGGCCGGATGGCTGCTTCTCCATCTTTTTTGGCGGCTCGCGACCGGAATCCCGATATCCGTTCTGACGGTATTTCGCCAAGGACTACGCTCCCGAAACCGCATCATTCTCCGCCATTCGGCCGCCGCACACAAGTGTCTTTGTGAATCGCGTCTTTGTGAATCGAAAGTGCAAACAGCTCGCGAGCTGGGGCGCTCACCAGGCGTCGCTCACTTGTAAGATAACGATTCGTCTAACCCTGTGCTCGTGATTGAACTGCGGCGTGTTCGCTCGTAAATACCTTCGATGGCTCCTCCCGGCGCTCGTCTGCGCCACCGCCTCCCTTTTCGGTGAAGATGCCAATTTCGGAAAAATCAATATCCCCCGCGTGAGCACCCCGCCTCGCATGGAGGACTTTCTTACCATGGAGCCTAGTCCCGCGTGGCAAGGCAAGCTCGCGAAAGCGGAACAGTTCCGCCAGAGAATCCCCACCGACGGCGCGCCTGTATCCGAGCGGACCGAAGTCTATCTCGGCTACGACGACAAAAATCTGTACGCGATTTTTGTCTGCTTCGACCGTGAACCAAATCGGCTGCGCGCCCGCCTCTCTCGCCGCGAAGACGTTTTCGACGATGACTTCATCGAACTCATGCTGGATACCTTCAACGACCACCGTCACGCTTACGCATTTTTTTGAATCCGCTGGG
>Ga0210402_10005033_pt1 | contig 11885 bp, 9 predicted proteins | sample IncBWC7MmetaG_FD_161055 | JGI IMG/M metagenome (GOLD analysis project Ga0210402, IMG submission 161055) | Forest soil microbial communities from Barre Woods Harvard Forest LTER site, Petersham, Massachusetts, United States - Inc-BW-C-7-M | ecosystem: Environmental > Terrestrial > Soil >...
CTGAGCTTTCAGCGCCGCGAGCGCCACTGCGGGCGCGGTGTTGCGGCCCAATGGCTCGAGCAGAATGGCCGAGGCATGGGTGTGCAGCGCGCGAATCTGTTCGGCCACGGTGAAGCGGTGGGCTTCATTGCACACGACAATGGGGGGCAAGGCCCCGGCAATCGTGGCCAGCCGCGCCGCGGTATCCTGCAGCATGGTTTGCTTGCTGGTGAGAGCCAGCAGCTGTTTCGGGTACATCTCACGTGACAAGGGCCAGAGCCGGGTGCCGGCGCCCCCCGACAAAATCACCGGGACTACGGTGGTCACGATTCACTCACTTTGAGAGCTTCCCTCTGCCGATCGCATAATAGTCAAAACCGGCCTGCCGCATCTGTTCAGGATCGTATAGATTTCGTCCATCGAAGATCACGGGTGAACGCAGCGCGGCCTTGATGTGATCGAAATCCGGACTGCGAAATTCGCGCCACTCGGTGACGATTGCCAGCGCATCGGCGCCCACAAGCGCCTCGGGGCTGGTTTTGCACAGCACGAGGTCTGCGCGCTGGCCATAGATTCTTGAGCACTCCGGCATGGCAACCGGATCATAGGCACGCACTTTGGCACCCGCTACCCATAGCGATTCCATGAGCACGCGGCTGGCCGCCTCGCGCATGTCATCGGTATTGGGCTTGAATGCCAGACCCCAAATCGCCACGGTCTTGCCGCGCAAATTGCCAAAGTGCGCCTTCATCTTGTCGAACAACACCTGCTTCTGGCGGTTGTTGACGCTTTCCACCGCCGCCAGGATGCTGGCATCGTAGCCGACCTCTTGAGCCGAACGCTGCAGGGCTTGCACGTCCTTGGGGAAGCACGAGCCGCCATAGCCCGCCCCCGGATAGATGAAGGCGTAGCCGATCCGAGGATCGGAGCCCAAGCCCACGCGCACCGACTCGATGTCGGCGCCGAAACGCTCGGCCAGATTCGCCAATTCGTTCATGAAACTGATTTTGGTCGCCAGCATGGCATTCGCCGCGTACTTGGTGAGCTCAGCCGATCGCACATCCATGACGATCATGCGGTCGTGGTTGCGAGTAAAGGGCTCATACAAGGTACGCAGCAGCTCCGCGGCACGGGAGCTGTCTGTGCCGACCACTACCCGGTCCGGTTTCATGAAGTCGCCGATGGCGGCGCCCTCCTTCAAGAATTCGGGATTAGAGGCCATGTCGAATTCAACGTTGGCCTTGCGTTTAGCCAAGGATTCGCGCACCGCGGCCCGCACTTTATCCGCGGTTCCCACCGGAACGGTCGATTTGGTCACGACCACTTTGTAGTCGTTCATGTGCTCGCCGATGGTGCGCGCCACGGCCAGCACATAGCGCAAATCGGCCGAACCATCCTCGTCAGGCGGGGTGCCCACGGCGATGAGTTGGAACAATCCGTGGTCGACCCCTTCCTTGGCGTTCGTCGTGAAGCGCAGGCGCCCCGCATCGGCACTGCGCTTGATGAGCGTGTCTAAGCCCGGCTCGTGAATAGGCACCTCGCCGCGCTGGAGCATGGCGGTTTTGCGTTCATCGACGTCGACGCAGAGCACATCATTGCCCGCATCCGCCATGCACGCGCCTGTGACCAGGCCCACGTAACCTGAGCCGAATATCGTAATCCGCATCGTAATATTCTGATTTAACTAGGAAAAGAGCCGGAAAGCCTAGCGGTTTTGCGAGTTCAAGTAAAGGCTGAACGACCCTGGGAGTCTGTCTGATTATTCCAGACCGGCCCATGATTAACGGGATTTAAGGTCAGTTCTTCCAGGGGTCTTGAAGCAATTTACGCTCCCAAGCCAGCGAACTCGACACAATGGCGGAAAGATCGTCATAGCGCGGCTGCCAGCCGAGTTCACTGCGGACGCGGTCGGCACGGGCCACCAAGTAAGCGGGATCCCCCAAGCGGCGCGGTTCTTCCCGAATGTTCAGCGTCTTGCCGGCGACTTTTTCCAGCATGCGCAAGACTTCCCGCACGGAATAGCCGTGGCCATATCCCACGTTGAGGACGGTGGACTTGCCTCCGCTTCTCAGGTAATCGAGCGCGTTTAGGTGCGCCGCCGCCAAATCCTCGATGTGCAGATAGTCCCGCACCCCGGTGCCGTCGGGCGTGGGGTAGTCACTGCCGAAAACGGACACGTGGGGTCGCTTGCCGACGATGGCCTCGCAGGCCGCCTTGGTGAGCAATGTCGCGCCCGGCGTCGCCTGCCCAATGAGCCCCCCAGGGTGAGACCCGGCCACATTGAAATAGCGCAGCGCTACGTAGCGCAGTGGATTGACCGCCGCGACATCGCGCAGCATCCACTCGCACATGAGTTTGGAGGTGCCGTAGGCATTGATGGGATTCGTCGGCGAGTCCTCGCTGGCATAGCCGTCCGGCGGCATACCGTAGACTGCGGCCGTGGAAGAAAATACAAAGTTCTTGACGTGATTTTCTATGCAGGCTTGCAGTAAGCCGCGGGTCGCGCAGGTGTTGTTGCCGTAGTACTTGAGGGGCAACGCCACCGATTCGGGCACCACAGTGTGCGCCGCGAAGTGCATGACGGTGTCGACCTGATGTTCGGCCAAGAGCCTGGAAACCAAGGAGTAGTCGCCCACGTCGCCGACGATTAGTTCACCTGAGGTTACGGCCTGCCGAAATCCCTTGCTCAAATTGTCGAGGACAATGACTCGCTCGCCGGCCTCGCCCAGCCGTCGCACGACATGACTGCCAATGTAGCCGGCGCCGCCGGTGACTAGAATCGAACCGTTTGCCAAATTATCCCCGATGCGCGTCCTGAACTAGCTGGGCCTTGCCGTATCTGTAGGTGCGCTAATTCTAGCAACTCGCCTGGGTTTGAGGCTGGTCACCTTGCGGTCATCGGTGGCCATTGTGCTCTGACGAGCCCAGACCAGATCATGGGGTTGGGGCGCGGGGGTATATTCCGCGACGACCTCGTTCAGCAATTGAAGCGAACGCTGGCAGTCGAATCGGCTCATTGCTGCCATGATCTCGTTCAATAGTTCCTGCACGCGTTCCCAGGGGAGGGAATGTTCAATGGCGCGCAGGATCATGGGGTGCTCCGTACCGGTGACATTGTTGCCGATGAGCAGCTCCTCATAGAGCTTTTCCGCCGGACGCAGGCCGGTGTACGAAATCTCAATGTCGCCCTCGGGATTCTTCTCGTCGCGCACGGTCAATCCGGCGAGGTGGATCATGCGCCGGGCGAGATCGCCGATTCTTACCGGCTTGCCCATGTCGAGCACGAAAACATCGCCGCCATCCGCCATGGAGCCGGCTTGGATCACGAGCTGAGCCGCCTCCGGAATAGTCATGAAGTAGCGGATCACTTCGGGGTGAGTGACGGTCACAGGGCCGCCGGCGTTGATTTGCTCATTGAACAGCGGCACAACCGACCCGGAAGAGGCCAGGACATTGCCGAAACGCACCATGCAGAATCGGGTCTTGCTGCCGCGCCGTTGCAATCCTTGCAGCACAATCTCGGCGAAACGCTTGGTCGCGCCCATCACGTTGGTGGGATTGACCGCTTTGTCGGTGGACACCAGTACAAAGGTTTCAACGTCGGCCTCGTGTGCCGCTTCCGCCGCATACCACGTCGCGATGACATTATTATTAATGCCTGCGACGACGTTTTGTTCGACGATCGGTACGTGCTTGTAGGCGGCAGCGTGATACACGGTTTGAACCCTATACGCCGTAAAAATATCGCGTAAGCGAAATCGATCGTGCGCATTGCCAATGAGGCCGATCAGCTCGAGGTGCAAATTGTGTTTCTCGGCAAAGGCCCGAAGCTCTCGTTCAATGTTGTACAACGCCAGTTCCGACATTTCGAATAAAACTAAACGGCGAGGGTTTAGCCCGATGATCTGACGGCACAGCTCCGATCCAATGGAACCGCCGGCACCCGTGACCATGACCACCCGGTCGCGAATGCAGGCATCGAACAAACCGTCCTTCGGAGGCACGGCGTCCCTGCCCAACAAATCCGCCACATCGACTTCACGCAAATCGGCGAGGTTTGCGGTGCCCGTCACGAGCTGCTCGATGTCGGGCACGGTTTGCACATGCACCCCTAACGGCTCGAGCTGAGTCAGAATCTCGCGCCGACGGCGGCGGGTCAATGACGGCACCGCAAGCAAGATACGATCGATGGCATGCGTCTTGACGAGCCATTGCAAGTTATCCGGCAGATGTACCTTAATTCCATTGACAAAGCGGCCCCGCAGGCCCTTGTTGTCATCGATGAAAATGACGGGATCGAACGCGCGCGTCGTCAACAAGAGGTTGGATAAGTGGGCACCGGCTTCGCCCGCTCCATAAATTGCGACCCGTGCCACCGTCGGCATGAGATAACGCCGCAACAGGTAGTAGCGCACCACGAAACGCGATCCCGCGACATAGAGCAGCGCCACAACCGAATAAATCGCCACGACGCTCCAGCTGAGCACGGGGATCTGAAACAGCATTCCCGCAATGCCTAAAATCACGGCGCTGATTCCCACGGATAGGGCTACGGCGAAAATCGCCTTGTGGCCCAAGAATCGGATCACCGCTCGGTACAGACCGGCTCGGATGAAGATCGGGATGCTGACGGCGATCACCGCCAAGAAGGCGGGCCAGTCGGAGAGATTCGATTCGGCGTGCCCCACTTTGAGACTGATTGCAGTCCAAAGGGCCAGAGGGATCATTACGCAATCGGTGCAGACGGAGATAAGGCGCTTCAAACGACGCGGCAGTTCCACTGTCTTGCGCGCAAAGTCTCCGCCTTTCAGCATCAAATTGGGATCCAAACAAACCTCCCTGAATCAGCCCGGTAGCCGCTTTGATCGTTGAAACCTTTTTTGGTTCAAGCCCCCAGCGACAACAAATCCCTCCGCACGCGTAGTGTACCGAATCCGACAGCGAATAGAGCAATGTATCCGAATATTATCGAGACTTTAGCGAACAACGCGAAACATGAATCGAGGTTGACTGCGCGTCGTCTTACAGTCGCGCGTCCAAGGCGTGATCTTTGAACCACGCATAGGTTCCCTCGATTCCAGCACGCAGCGATATGCGGGGACGCCAGCCAAGGCTTTGCAGTCGAGAAACATCGAGCAGCTTTCGCGGCGTGCCATCCGGCTTTGAATGATCAAATGTTAGTGCACCGCTGTAGCCAATCGCCGACATGACAGTCTCGGCCAACTCGCGGATGGTCAGGTCCTCGCCCCAACCGATGTTTACGATCGGCTCCTCGTCGTAGTTTTGCAAAAGATACAATACCGCGTCCGCCAGGTCATCGACGTGAAGGAATTCACGGCGCGGCGTGCCGGTACCCCAAATTTCGACACTCTGGTCATTTCGGCGCTTAGCTTCGTGAAATTTGCGAATCAGTGCCGGCAGCACGTGCGAGCTTTGCAGGTCAAAGTTGTCGCCGGGACCATACAGGTTCGTGGGCATCAAGGAAATTGCATTGAAGCCGTACTCGCGTCTGTACGCCTGGCACATCTTGATGCCAGCGATCTTGGCTATCGCATACCACTCATTGGTCGGCTCCAGCGGGCCGGTCAGCAAATAGTCCTCTTTGATGGGTTGCGGCGCCATTTTTGGATAGATGCAGCTCGAACCCAGAAAAACGAATTTTTCGACACCTGAGCGATACGCCGCATCGATGACGTTGTCTTGGATCAAAAGGTTATCGCGCAAAAATCCCGCGGGATGAGAATTGTTCGCATGTATCCCACCAACACGTGCAGCTGCCATGATGACTGCTTGGGGACGGCTGTCGTCAAAGAATTCCCGAACGGCACTTTGTTCAGTCAGATCCAGATCTTGACGCGATCGGACCACGAGATTATGAAAGCCTCGTTCGCGAAGCGCTCTCATTAGGGCAGAACCTACCAGCCCGCGGTGTCCCGCGACGAAGATCCTCGATTGCGGCGTGAGAGTCACTCAGCTCTACTCGTGATGGTTGTAAACTTTGAACCCTTCTTTGGCGACAAGCGCGTCGCGTTTGGCTTCTTCCAAATCCGAGGCAACCATTTCCGCAACCAGATCGGCGAAAGCCACCTCTGCGGTCCAACCGAGCTTTTCTCGCGCCTTCGTAGGATCACCCAGAAGCGTATCGACTTCCGTGGGACGGAAATAGCGGGGATCCACATGCACGATCGTGCGGCCCGTGGCGGCGTCGATTCCAATTTCGTCCACACCTTTGCCGCGCCATTCGATTTTCATATTGAGCAATGACCCGGCAGCGACCACGAAATCGCGTACCGAACTCTGTTTCCCGGTCGCAATCACAAAATCCTCTGCCGCTGATTGCTGCAACATCAGCCACTGCGCCTTGACATAGTCGCGAGCATGACCCCAGTCTCGCTTCGAATCGAGATTCCCCAGATGCAGGCTCTCCTGCAATCCAACTTCGATGCGCGTCAATGCGCGGGTAATCTTTCGCGATACGAAGGTTTCGCCGCGCAATGGCGATTCGTGATTGAACAAGATTCCGTTGCACGCATATAAGCCGTAGGCCTCGCGGTAGTTCACGGTGATCCAATACGCGTAGACCTTGGCTGCGCCATATGGCGATCGGGGATAAAACGGCGTCGTTTCCCTCTGCGGGATCTCTTGGACCTTGCCGAACATTTCGGATGTCGACGCCTGATAGAAGCGCGTTTTTTTCTCGAGCCCAAGAATCCGAATGGCCTCCAGCATGCGTAGCGTCCCTACTGCATCGGAGTTGGCAGTGTACTCCGGCGTTTCGAATGAGACGCCGACGTGACTCTGGGCGGCCAAGTTGTAGATCTCGTCCGGCTGCACCTCTTGGACGATCCGAATAAGGTTCGTGGCGTCTGTAAGATCACCATAGTGCAGAGTAAGGCGGACGTTCTTCTCATGCGGATCCTGATACAAATGATCAATACGATCCGTGTTGAACGAAGAAGCTCGTCGTTTGATGCCGTGGACCGAATAGCCCTTGGTTAGCAAGAACTCCGCCAGATACGCACCATCCTGTCCAGTTATTCCTGTGATCAATGCAGTCTTGGCCACTCGTCCTCCGCACTAGGCGATTCAAGCAATGGCGTTTCCGTTACACGGGAATTGTATTTCTTACTCAACATCGGCGCCGCCACAGACCCCGCACACTAACGAGGATTTGCCGGACAAAATAGCGTATTTCTTGGATTTCCGCCCGCTTTATTTTGTTCCCAATAGGCCACATAGGCGAGGCGTTAGCGGTTGCGTTGTTTGCTTTTCACCGCATCGTGTCGCTTGAATTGTCGTTGGGCTGCGAGAGTGCCGCGCGCACTGCAAGCAGGGTCTGCACGCGCGGTGGCCGAGAAAAAACCCAACGAAAAATCCGCGCAACCTGCGAAATGCCATACCACGGAATCTCCGAGCCGCCGGAGTGGTACACCGAGAAGCGTTTCAGTTCCATCCTGGCCTCGCGATTCGGCAGCACTCTTTGAAACATGAAAACAAGAGCCTCGCGCGGCGACTGCGACCATTCGATGCCGGGGAGCGCATTGACTCTGATGTTCGACCACGAGACGTCGGCTACCAACTGACTCTGTGTAATTTTGCGAAGCAGCCACGGGCACTCCGCTCGTAAGCGAGCAAATACAAAAGCGGGGATTGTTCCGGCATAGTAGCGCGCCGTGAGCATCAACGGGGGCACAGCCCACCACAGTGCTTGCCCATTCGCGCGCGCCGCCAGCAGTTCCTCCCAGTCGCTGCTCGCAAATCTTTCCGCCAACTTGGCAATATCATGCAACTGAATCATTCTCAAAGCGCGAGCGCGCATGTTCCCAGCCGCGTGCAGCAAGAGATGCATCATGAGAGAGGCAATGGATTGATATTTGCTGATGCCCGGCGCCGTCACGCGCGGAAATAGGAACCCCGTTATGTCTGTCTCACTGACCGGAAGACGCTCACGAATCCTTGTATGCAATTCAATTTTTATTGGATTATCGACATGCTCGCCGAACGCCACGGACCGCCCTCTTGTTCGCGGCTCAAACAGCTGATCGCGCCAACTCGTGAATGTGTTTTCGTATCCACAGCGCTCGAGCAAGCACCTTGCCGCTTTGACATTCTCCGGCCGTGTGAGCAGATCGATATCAGCCATGGGCCGGTCGCCGGGCTGATAGATACCGCTCGCATGCAGTGCCGCACCCTTGAGGGCCACGAGCGCAATGCCGTCATGCCGGGCGTGCGAGTCGATCTCATCCAACAGCCGCTCGATCCTCCGGTGCCGCCCGGCAATGTGACTGCGCTGATTCTCCAGAAACCGTTGCCACATCGCGGGACTTTGCCAGCGCGACTTTGCGCCCAGCTGCGCGGATATTCCCTGCATAGATGCGACTGCTTGAGCAATGCACCATTCGAACTCATCCCATGCCGGGGGTGTTTCGGTTGGGGCGGTGACCTCGCGCGCCAGAGTCTCGGTCACCTTCCATAGGGCCGTTGCGACCTTGTCCATTGAGGGGCCATCAACGGCCACATTGTTCATACGTCAGCTCGCGTTCACCTTGTAGTATGCGAGGTACCAATCGACAAACTTCGCAATCCCCTCCGATACCGGGGTCGATGGTTTGTAGCCAACGTCGCGCGCCAGAGCCGCCACGTCAGCCCAGCTTTCGGAAACGTCGCCCAACTGCATCGGAAGAAAATTTTTCGTTGCCGTTCTTTTCAGACACTTCTCCAATATCGAGATGTATTCCAACAGTTCAACTGGACGTTCATTGCCGATGTTATAGATGCGAAACGGACTAAGGCTTGTGCCCGGATCGGGGTTCCTGGAATCCCACTCAGGATTTGGTTTCGCAATGTTATCGAGAGCCGCGACGACGCCGCGGACGATATCGTCAACGTAGGTGAAATCTCGCTTATGCCGCCCGAAGTTATACACGTCTATTGGTTTGTTCTCGAGAATGTTCTTGGTGAACAGGAATAGAGCCATGTCGGGCCGGCCCCATGGACCGTAAACCGTAAAAAAGCGCAGGCCCGTGGTGGGCAGGTCATAGAGATTTGAATAACTGCGCGCCATGAGCTCATTCGCTCTTTTGGTCGCCGCATAAAGCGTCAGCGGATGGTCCACGCTTTGATCCACGGAAAATGGCATATTGGTGTTGGCGCCGTACACGGAACTCGTCGATGCATAAACCAAATGCTCGACAGCTGTACGCCGGCAGCCCTCAATCACGTGCAAAAATCCGACGATATTACTGTCAATATAGGCATGCGGGTGCTCTATTGAGTGGCGCACCCCAGCCTGCGCGGCCAAATGCACCACTCGCTGGAATTTCTCCTCTTGAAAAATTGTTTCGATTGCAGCGCGGTCCGAGATGTTCGCCTTCAGAAAACGGAAATTTGGCTGGCGTCTGAGAATTTCCAGGCGCGCCGCTTTCAGCGCTGGGTCGTAGTAGGAATTCATATTATCAAGTCCCACTACCTCATCTTCACGACGCAACAGCAGACTCGCAGTGTGAAAGCCGATGAATCCGGCAGCACCCGTGACCAGAATCTTCATTTTCGTTCCTCTACAATCGTTGGTCGGTCTGGCCGGCCGCGAACAGATACTTCACATCGAATAGCAGATGGGTCTTCTTGCCGAGTTGCCGAATCTTGCGAATGCCCATCTCGCGGAAAAGAGTATGCGCAACAGCAATTACCACGGCGTCGTACGCCTTCTTTTTCGGTATCTGCACAGGGGAAATTCCATATTCCCGTTTTACCGCCGCGGAATTGACCCAGGGATCGTATACGGTTACATCGGCCTCAAAGGTCTGCAACTCCCTGACTACATCCACAATCTTGCTGTTTCTATGGTCTGGACAGTTTTCCTTGAAAGCCAAACCCATTACCAATATTTTGGCGCCGGCCACCAAGATGCGGCGTTCCGTCATGCCCTTGATCACGCGCTGAGCGATGTAGGGTCCCATATTGTCGTTGATTCGTCGCCCAGCAAGAATCATTTCTGGGTGGTAGCCAATCTCCTGAGCTTTGTGAGTTAGGTAATATGGATCGACTCCGATGCAATGGCCTCCGACCAAACCCGGCCGAAATGGCAGGAAGTTCCATTTGGTGCTCGCCGCGTCAAGAACTTTCTCGGTATCTATCCCCATGCGATCAAAGATGAGAGCGAGTTCGTTTATCAGTGCAATGTTGACGTCGCGTTGAGTGTTTTCAATCACTTTCGCAGCCTCTGCGACGCGAATGCTTGGCGCGCGATGGGTCCCGGCAGTCACAATTGACGAGTACAGCGCATCGACAAAATCAGCGGCCTGGGACGTCGAACCCGATGTGATCTTCTTGATGGTGGGCAATCGATGTTGTTTATCGCCCGGGTTGATTCGCTCGGGACTATACCCGCAATGAAAATCACGATTGAATTTGAGCCCTGATGCGCGTTCCAGCACCGGTACACAGATTTCTTCGGTACAACCTGGATACACCGTAGACTCGTAAATTACGATATCGCCCTTTTTCAGCGCCTTTCCAACGGCTTCACTCGCACCGATCAACGGCGTCAAGTCGGGGCGTTTGTAGCGGTCAATGGGCGTCGGGACAGTTACAACGAACACCCCTCTGGACGACAGTCTCTTGGGGTCCGCCGTAAACTCAAGCTTTTTTGCGGATGCCAGTTCGGCTTTGCTGCATTCAAGCGTACTATCCCGACCACGCCGCAATTCGCGAATCCGGCCAGGGTTGATGTCAAATCCTAGCGTCGAGTATTTTTTGCCGAACTCGACCGCCAGCGGCAATCCCACATAGCCCAGTCCGATGATGGCGATTTTTGTTCGACCCAGATCTCGCATTAACACTCCTCAATCGCGGCAGCTACAATTTTGCCACGAGCGAAGTGTATACGATCAATCCACGGGCGCGTTAAATCCCAGAATCGCATCGAACCGCCGTTGGCGGCACGAGGATGCAAACCGGCTGAGCAGTTGCTTCAGTTGGCGATTGCGAGGCCGATATATTCGTGAATCGCGTGCTCGGTCCGACGCAGTGATGTCGAGGTGGGGATCCACGCGCGCGCGCCAAAATTTGCCTGCCGCGCCGCAAGTTGCCCCGTAGGGGCTGCTATCGGATGCGCTCCGGCAAGTTGCATGAGCAGCATTGCACGCGGCATATGATAGGCCGAGGTCACCAAAACGAATTGTGACTTGCCGAGAAGCACAAAAACGCTCCTAGCCTCTTCGGCGGTATCCAGCGGTTTGTCCAGTTTCACAATGGAATCCGGGTCGACTCCAAGTTCGATCGCGAACTTCGCGTAACCGATGGCGGATGCGGTTTGATCTTCAGAAGCACCACCGGAGACAATAAGGCGTGCACCATGAACTTGGCGCATGAGCCGCACTGCTTCGGCAATTCTAACCAATCCATCCTGACCCAGCGCAGCGGTAATCGGAATACCGTCACGCGGCTGATAGGGGCTGCCAAGCACGACTATGTCGCTCACCGGCAGACCGCTGATATCCGTGAGCGGCGGATAGCGTGCCTCGAGCGGCGCGAGAAGGCCATTCGCCACCGGGGCGACCGTAGCTGCATAGACTATCAAGGCAGCAACCGCCCATAGGATTTTTGCCGCCCTGCGGCGACCGCAAAGTCCAACGACGATTCCCGCAAAGCAGACAAGAAGGCCCAAAACGAGCGGCGTCGCCGCTACGCTGACGAGCTGCTTGATGAAATGCGTCAGATGCACGTTTGAGGACGCACGTCTCCGATCGCCTCCGCAATGACATCACGTACAACGCCGCAGGTTACGTCCATGTGTCCGATCGTCAAGGTCGGATGAACCAAGAACATGAGGCTGGTTTCGCCCAATTCGCGGGCGACCGGCAGGCGCTGTGCGGGACGCGAATCGCCGCCGTCACACGCCCGCT
>Ga0210402_10005036_pt1 | contig 11883 bp, 13 predicted proteins | sample IncBWC7MmetaG_FD_161055 | JGI IMG/M metagenome (GOLD analysis project Ga0210402, IMG submission 161055) | Forest soil microbial communities from Barre Woods Harvard Forest LTER site, Petersham, Massachusetts, United States - Inc-BW-C-7-M | ecosystem: Environmental > Terrestrial > Soil >...
GTGACCGCGCGATTCGCGGAATGCGCTTCCGCTGGGCGTCTTCCAGAGTGGCTTGCCGGTATTGGTGTCGAAGGCGGCAACGAACTCCTGGTTCCCTTGCTGGCCCTGGGTAAAGAGCCGGTCTCCCACGACGGCAAACGAGGAGTAACCCTCACCCAGGCCCTGAGTTTTCCAGGCGAGGCGGGGTCCGCCAGCCGGCCAGGTATCCAGCAGTCCGGTCTCGGCGGAGATGCCGTCGCGATGCGGCCCGCGCCACTGGGGCCAATCGGCGGTAAAGGCTGGCGCACAGCACGCCAGGACGAGCACAGGAATTGCGCGGCATGCCACCATGTGGAAAGGGTACCGCCGCGGACGATGCCGGTGCAAATGGGTGACGCCCGCCGGGGTGAGTTGAGGGCATGTTTGAGAGGGCCCGGAGTCTGATCGGGGCATTCTGGCGCCCCCTGACGGGTTTGGGCTATCGGTGGCCAATCCTAAAAGCTCACGGACACCGAAGTGGGTATAATAGCGCGAGACGTGCTGCCCGGCCGAGCAACCATGCGGCGATGAGGGAGGAGGGAATATGTGTGATCAGGATCATTTTGAAGAGGACAGGCTAGAGTACGAAGCTCTCAGTTTGGTGACACGTAAGCAATTCGGCGTCATGTTGGGAGCAGGCATCGCTATGATGCTGCCGCAAGCCGCCAACGCGGTCACGGTGACCGAATCGGACGTGAACGTAACGACGCCGGACGGGACCGCAGACTGCTACTTCGCGTATCCGGCGAGCGGCACAGCTCCAGGCGTTCTGGTGTGGCCAGACATTTTCGGGCTGCGGCCGGCGTTCCGCCAGATGGGCAAACGGCTCGCCGAATCGGGGTATTCGGTGCTGGTGGTGAACCCTTTCTACCGTGTCAAGAAAGCCCCGACTGCGGAAGCCGGCGGCGCAACTCCAATCCAGCAGTTGATGCCGCTGGCGCGAGCTCTGAACGAGACAACGCACATGACGGATGCGAAAGCGTTCATCGGTTGGCTGGACGGGCAAGCCTGCGTTGCCAAGAATCGCAAGATCGGCACCCAGGGTTATTGCATGGGTGGCCCGATTGCGTTCCGTACCGCGGCCGCCGTGCCTGATCGTGTTGGAGCAGTCGCCTCATTCCATGGCGGAGGACTCGTGACCGATACGCCAAACAGTCCGCACCTTCAGGCCGCGAAAACCAAGGCGCAGTTCCTCATCGCGATCGCGGCCAATGACGACACTCGGTCGCCCAATGACAAGACCGTCCTCAAAGAGACGTTCGCCAAGGTGAACCTGCCCGCGGAGATCGAGGTTTACACGGGAGCCGCGCATGGCTGGTGCCCTCCGGATTCGCAGGTCTATAACGAACCACAGGCCGAGAAGGCCTGGAGCCGCTTGCTGGCGCTGTACGGAAAAGCTCTGGCCTGAACATCCCGCGGGACCTCTGCTGGATTCCAGGCCACTCCACAGAGCGCCCGTCACCGCCGCAACAACCGTTCGGGCCGGGTCTTCTGCCGCGGCTGATCCCGGCTTTCGAGCGTCGAAATGTCATGCGCCACTTCGCGATGGACGTGAGGAAGTGTTAGCCATCGGGATGCAGACTGAAGCTCCGCGATGCCGTTGGCTGACGCGGGCAGATCAATCGGGGCGAGCATTTTGTCCGCGCCGGTCGTCACATCCATCGAGTAAGGCTGCCACGAGTAAGCTGCCACTGCCCCGATCTGGCCAGTTGTAATATACTGAACGGCGATCGTTGACCGGGGGGAATCCTGTTGGATCTGCTGAGCGAGTTCCGCAAGACTCCCGGTAACCGATCAGGATCAACCGAACGGAGTCCGATGGCGAAGCCATCAGGCCCACAACGTCACGATAGGAAGTACCTGCCCAAATGCACACGACAAAGCTGCTCTCGCTTTCCGGCCTGGCATTCATACTGCCAGCACTGTTCCCGCTAGCCACGGCCCAACAAGGCCAACCGGTATCCGGCTACCAACTACTCCGAACCATCACCATCCCCGGGGGTCTGGCGGGAAACGATATCAGTTGGGTCGATTCCGCCAACGCCCGGTACTACCTTGCGGATCGAGGTAACCCGACGGCATCCCCGGTAATCGGGCCGAGGGTGGACGTGATCGACACCGAAAACGGTGTATTCATCACTTCCATTCCACTAGCCAGCGCGGCAAACGGCGGCGAACGCCAACGGAGAGATTGACGAACTGGACCCTCAGACGTTGAGCGTCACGAGATCGATTCCCAGTGCCTGCAAGGGTCCGAGCGGTCTGGTTCTGATTCCGGGTCAGCGCCTGATGTCGGCCTGCGGTGATGTGATCGACATTGCCAGCGGCAAAGTCGTCACCACGGTCTCTGGAGTGAGCGCCGACGAGATCTGGTACAACGGCGGAGATCAACGCGTTTATTTTGGCGGAACCCAAAACGTGTTCGTAGTGGATGCCAATACCTACACGCTGATTACGCACCTTGTCGTTGGTGTGCCGGCGGCTGCTACGCTGCCGGCTCAATCGACACATTCGCTCGCCGCCGACGAAGCGAACAACCAGGTATACGTCGCCGTTTCCGCTGCAGGGACAGGGACGGGCTCGGGAGTGGGCATCCAGGTATGGAGAAACGGCGCTTCCCTGACCGTTGTTCCCAATCCGATACCGGTCACGGGAGGCGCCACTCTGGGAACCGCCACGCTCACCTGGAAAGCGCCCAACGCCCAGATCATCGAGATTCACGTCGGAAGCCCGACCGGTCCGCTCTTCACCCATTTCGGCTTCAAGGGATCAGCAACCACTGGCGCATGGGTAAACGACGGCATGACCTTTTATCTGCAGGACGTCACCGGCGGTAAGCCGCTGACGGCTGATAACACACTGGCTACGGCCGTGGTTCATTTGCAACAGAAGTAACTGGCGGTAAGTATACGCGGACGCCGGACGGCAGCTCATTTTATGCTGCGGTGGAAGGCTCCGATGCCGGATTACACGAACCCGCAGGTGCACAAGTATTTCCGCAACAACATGCTGCACTGGGAGAGAGACTTGCCATCAACGGGTTTCGCGCCGACGTGGCGTCGCGCCAGCACCCATTCCCTTCAAGCCCTGTTGTGCTGTCGGGCCGGACCATGCGCTGCACGCGGCGTTCGCCCCTCTGATGCAGGTGCTCACGCCGCTACCGTTTTCCCGGCGAGCGCGCGACCTTACCGGCGGCGTCGCGGCCGTCGCGCCCACGGGAACAACGCGAGCGAGTTCGCGCTCCGAGATTCGAGCCACTCGTCGCGGGGACGCGGCTCACGTGATCGTTCGCAGCTTAAAAGCCCTCGAGCTTGACTATCTTCGCCAGCTTCATCCGGCCGCCACGGAGCCCATAGGGTCGGGCCCGGTGGTTCATTTCCCATGCGGCGCCATTCGCGAGTATGGTGATTTCGATTCCGCTGCCGATCCGTCTGCCGCTTGAATCGAAATAGCCAACGGTCACAAGAACACTCGCAGTCTGACCGCATGTTCCTAATCCGGGCCTCAACGCCCGGCGGAGGCGAAGTACCACGCGAAGGATGGGCTGGGTAACGGAAATTGGTATCAGCGTACTCTAATCCCACTTTGCAAATTAGCCGCGCCTGGGAACATTTTCCAACCTCGCCCGTCTATTGTCTCAATACGACGGTGACTCCATGAGACGGCGTACTTTCTTACAGCTTGCAGCGGCGGGGCCGGTGTTGGCACAGGGCGCCAAGCCCCAGGTTGGGATTCCCAAGCCCCGGGCGGGCGTTCCATGGACCCAGTGGGGCGGCCCCAACCGCAATTTCCAGACCGAAGCCGCCGGATTGAAAGATCAATGGCCGGCCGGCGGACCCAAAGTGATGTGGAAGCGGCCGCTCGGCGAGGGCTACTCCTCACCGGCGGTGGAGAACAACGTTGTTTACACGCTGTGTGGCAGGCCGCGGGAAGAAGTCGTGCTGGCCTGCGACGCCGCCACGGGCAAGACTCTCTGGGAACACGCGACGCCCATGACGTTCCAGAGCGACGCTTATCAGGATATGGGCAACGGACCCTACTCCACGCCGTTAATCGCCGGCGACCGGCTATTCACCACGGGTGTGGCAGGCCGCTTGCAGGCCATCGAGAAGAAGTCGGGCAAGCTTCTGTGGACCCAGCAGCTCTGGCTGGATCACAAGGGCACGCGTGTCATGTATGGCTACGCGTCCAGCCCCATCGCCTATCGCGACACGGTGATTGTGCCCGTCGGAGGGCGGGGCAAGGCCGTGATGGCCTTCAAGCAGGCGGACGGCGGCGTGGCGTGGGCGCGGAACGATTTCGACAATGCCTACTCTTCGCCGCTGCTGATCAATGTGGATGGCCTGGAACAATTAGCCGTGCTGATGGATGGCGCAGTATTCGGGGTGAATCCGACCAATGGCGATCTGCAGTGGCAGACTCCGTTCCGGGCAAGCTACGGGATCGCGGTGGCCACGCCCGTCTGGGGGCCGGGCAATCTGCTGTTTTTCTCGGCCGAGTACGACGCGGGGGCGAAGGTCATGCACCTGCAGCGCAACGGCCAGCAAACCAAGGCGACCGAGGTGTGGGCATCCAACCGCCTGCGTCTCCACCACGGTAACGCCATGCGCATCGGCGATACCGTCTACTTCTCGAGCGGAGGCAAGGGCAGCGTGGCGATCCTGACCGCGGTAGACGTGCCCAGCGGGAAGATCCTCTGGCAGGACCGCAGCATTCCCAAGGCAACCTTCGTATGGGCCGACCAGAAGTTGATCACTCTCGATGGGGACGGCAACCTCATGATCGCCCACCCCTCGCCTGCGGGGTTCAAGGTAGTCGCGAAGGCCGAGTTGCTGACGTCGCTAGCGTGGACGCCCCCCGCTCTGGTCGGGACGCGGCTCTACATCCGCGACCGTCGCAACCTGATGGCGGTGGATCTCGGCTGAGCCAACCAAGCGCAAATGGCACCAGGGTACCGGGCGGGCGCCGGCTGGCAGGAGTTCATCGCAGGTATCCTCCGGGGCCAGACAACAATGCGATGGTGCGTGCTGTCCTGCCAAGAGCAAACTCCAGCCGCTGTAGTCGACGCAAAGCTGCGGCAGATGCGGAGCGTCTGGCGCCAGCCGGGTGCTTACACGTTTTCGGGATTTCGGAGGGCAATCGGCTTGTCGGGCAGGTTGTTAACCTGCGGCGGATTGCCAATCCGCCTGCCGCGGGCCACCCACCAGCACCTTGGGGGCTCGCTCTGGACATCGGCAGGCGGATTGCCAATCCGCCGCAGATTGCCAATCTGCCCCACAAAGAGGCTGCACTGACCCCTGTTTCCCGAATACGTGTAAGCACCGGCGCCAGGCGGCGTACGCACCCCCGATCATATGAAAGAATAGGGTTTTGGCAATTCTTGAATCCGTCCGGACCTTGCGGGACTCCATTAGGGTGAATCTGATGATGATTGAAGAGGCAGATAAGGTCCACCGGCTTGCCTGTCTCGAAGTGCGTGGTGGGAATCATCGGGCGGCGTACGCGGCGGAGTTGCCAGGATTAGCGGGCTGGGTTTCCTGCCGTCCCCTGCAACCTTCTCCACGTGGCGGAGATGTCTATTACATGTCGGCTTGCAGTCAAGGGGTGATGGCGCGGGTGGTCCTGGCGGATGTGGCCGGCCATGGGGGAGCGGTGAGCGCCGCCGCAGATCGTCTGCGCGATGTGCTTCGGCACCATTTGGATTCCTGGGACCAATCCACCTTGATCCGGGAGTTGAATGACAACTTTCTGAAGGGCGCCACAAGCAGTCAATTTGCCACGGCTTTCGTTGCCAGCTTTTATTCCAACTCCGGAGAGCTGCTATTTACGAACGCCGGGCATATGCCTCCGCTGTGGTACCGTGCCGCCGTACAGGAGTGGAGCCTGTTGCTGGAATCGACCCCGCTCAGCAAAGAGATTGTCGACCTTCCCCTGGGGCTCATCGCGGGAACCTCCTATAGCCAGACGGCGATACAGGTGGAACCTGGAGATCTCCTGCTGCTTTATACGGACGGAGTCAGTGAGGCTCACGATGAATCCGGCACGCAATTGGGGCTGGAGCGTTTGCTTTCCATCGCCCGGAATCTGCCCACGGAATCCGCGGCGGCTGCCGGAAAAGGGCTGCTGGCGGCCGTAGCCCGGTTTCGCGGCGCGACGGCCACCGCAGATGATGTAACCGTGCTGGCCCTGCAACGGCGGGCCTGGATGTGACCAGTGGGTGACACTCCGCGCCGCCTGCAAATCAAGTTCAGTGTGCCGAGCGATCCACGATATTTGTCAGTGGTTCGTGGCGCCATCGGTCCTCTCGCCGCGGTGATCGGCTGGGACGAGTCCGAATGCCGCGCCATCGTCCTGGCGGTCGACGAGGCCCTCGCCAATATCATCCGGCACGCCTATCACAACCGTACCGATGGTTTGATTCAGTTGGAATGCCGGGAGAACGCGGACGGGCTGGAGATTACGTTGTTGGACAACGGCGATGCGCCGGACAGGTCAAAAATATGTGCACGCGAAATGGGTTGCGATCAGCCGGGCGGCCTGGGAACCCACATCATCAAGAAGGTGATGGACAAGGTATCCTACGAAGAATCGCCGGAGGGAAACCGCTTTATGGCGAGCAAGCAATTGAGGAAGACCACGTGAAAATCTCCGTTCGCGGCGTGGGAACAGCCATGGTTGTGGAAGTGGAAGGAGAGGTGGATCTCGGCACGTCTGGGGACCTCCGCCACACTCTCTTCGAAGCCCTGCCTACCGTAGGCAAGCTGGCACTCAACCTGGGGGCGATCCGGTACATCGACAGCTCCGGAATTGCCACGCTCATCGAAGTCCTGAAGTACGCGCAGCAACTGAAGAAGGAGTTTGTGCTGTTCGGGCTGAGCCCGGCGGTTCTGGAGGTGTTCCGGCTTACCCATGTGATTCGGATCTTTCAGGTCTTTCAAACCGAACAGGAGGCATTAGGAACGTCGTAATGCAGTGGGTGACAGACGTGGGCGCCGCAACCGGGCGAAGCATCGCGTACGTCGGCGGACTGGCCGAAATCTTCGCCAAATCGCTCCGGTTGCTATTCCTGTCACCGCTAAAACGAAGCCGCATGCTGCAGCGGGCGATCCATGAAGCCATGGCCGTCGGCGTGGGCGCCATCCCCATCGTTTCGTTGATCACCTTCTTTGTTGGGGTCATCATCGCTCTGCAGGGCGCATATGAGTTGCAGCGGCTGGGAGCCATGCAGTTGGTATCGAGCCTGGTGGCAATCTCCATCACCAGGGAACTGGGGCCTTTGATTACGGCGATCGTCGTGATCGGAAGGTCGGGCTCGGCTTTCGCTGCCGAGATCGGGACCATGCGAGTGACCGAGGAACTGGATGCGCTGGAAACCATGGCGCTCAATCCGGTAGCCTTTCTGGTTGTGCCCAAATTCCTGGCGATGGCAGTGATGCTGCCCTGCCTGGCCATCTGGTCAGACGTGATGGGGGTTCTGGGCGGCAGCTTCTTTGGAGTGGCCGCCGGCGGTTTCACCTTCGGCGGCTACATGCTGGCGACACGCGACGCCCTGCTCTGGCGCGACATCAGCAGCGGCGTCATCAAGAGCCTGGTTTTCGGCATGGTGATCACAGCCGTCGGCTGCCAGGAAGGATTCGCAACCGGAGCCGGAGCCGAAGAGGTTGGCCGTTCCACCACATCGGCCGTGGTAATCTCCATTCTGCTGATCATCCTGATCGATCTGGTCTTTACAGCCCTGTTCTATCTGGCGCGGGGGGGCAACTAAGAACTATGGCGGCTACCGGCTCGCATGACCCGATTATCTCGGCACGCGACCTGCGGGTACGCTTTGGGGAGCGGGAGGTTCTGCATGGCCTCACGTTCGACGTGCGGCGCGGCGAGACGCTGGTGGTGATCGGCGGCTCCGGCTCGGGAAAGAGCACGATGCTCCGCACTCTGGTGGGGCTTGAGAAGCTTTCGTCGGGACAGGTGCTGATCAATGGTGTGGACATTTCCACGGCGGGCGCTCGCGAGATGGATGCGACCCGCAAGCGCATCGGCCTGGCTTTCCAGGGCGGCGCTTTGATCGGCTCACTAACCGTAGGCGGGAACATTGCATTGCCGCTGCTGGAACACACCACGCTGGAACGAAGCACCATTGAAGTAATGGTGCGGATCAAACTGGAGCAGGTAGGCCTCAGTGGATTCGGGCAATTCAGCCCCTCGCAGCTCAGCGGAGGCATGAGGAAACGCGCAGCTTTCGCCCGGGCCATGGCGCTCGATCCCGAGATTCTGTTCTTCGACGAGCCTTCCGCCGGTCTGGACCCCATAACGGCGGCCGGGATCGACGATCTGATCCTCAGCCTGAAAAAGGCCTACGGGCTCACAATGGTGGTGGTGACGCACGAACTGGCCAGCGCGTTCCTGATTGCCGATCGAATCGTGCTGATCGATCGGGGCAACATTGCGGCCATGGGACCGGTCGAGGAAGTGAGGAACAGCCAGCACCCCAGGGTCCGCCAGTTTCTAGACCGTATTGCGGATTCCACGCAGGACGACGATGTAGACCACCTGCGAATCTACACGGAAGGGGTCAGGTAAAACGATGGAAGCGGTGCGCGAGCGAACTCTGGTAGGGCTGTTTGTCCTGATTGCGGGAGGCCTATTGCTGGGGACAATGGTTGTGATCTCAGGCGGGCTGGGGGGCGCCACGGTCTCGCATCAAGCCTACTTCAAATTCGCGGGAGGAGTGCAGACGGGCGCACCCGTGCGATACGGCGGCATGATGGTAGGGAAGGTGGATAGGGTCCGCGTGGATCCCGGGAACACAACGCGAATCGAAATCGACGTTACCGTAAGGCGGGACGCGCCCCTGAAAACCGATAGCGTCGCCAAGATATCCACCCTGGGTCCGTTGACCGACAACTACATCGAGATCACCACGGGCAGCGAGCACGCCGCTCTGGCAGCGCCGGGTTCCACGCTGCTATCGGCGGAGGCCTTCGGTCTGCCTCAGTTGGGAGACGCCGCCCAGGCCATGATGCCTGACGTGCATATGGCGATCCAGAAGCTAAACCAAAACCTGGACGGCCTGCAGGTCACGCTGTCGCGGGCCAACGATCTGCTCAACGACCACAATCGGGCAAACATCGCCGGGGCGTTGAATGGGGTCGACCGCATGGTAGCCGAGGTTCGGCCCAAGGCGAACGATTCGTTAGACAACCTCAACGGTATGCTGACGGAAACCCGCCCCAAGGTCGCCGCCAGCCTCAGCAACGTGCAGGATTTGACAACCCGGCTGCGGCCGCTGCTGGATTCCCTCAATACCACCACTGCTCGGGCCAACGATACTCTGGGACATTTGGATTCCACGCTGATGGAGAACCGGCCGGACGTTCGTGCCGCGGTGACCGGTTTGCGGGATACGCTGGCGAAGTCCACCGGATTGCTCACTGAATTGAACCAGACATTGGATCAGAATTCCGCAAACATCGACGATTTACTGGATAACATTCGCATGAGCACCGAGAATCTGCGGACCCTGACGGAAACCCTGATGCATTCGCCGGCAAGCCTGATCCGTGGCATCAAGGTGCCGGATCGTAAACCAGGGGACGTTCGTAAATAAGATGGCACGGCCGAGGAGCACACGATGCGTTCGATGACTGCAATCTTCGTGGTGATGGCGGGGTGTCTGGCGGACGCCGGGTGCGTCTCGACAAGGCCGGTTCACTACTACACACTGGGCGCGACCGCGCCGCCGGCTACTCAGGCCAAGCCGGATGGTCTGGTTCTTCTGGTAGGCAACATTGCGACACCGGTAGCCCTTCAGGACACTCGGATTCGGTATCGAGCCGGGTCCAACGAGGCCGGCGCGTACGAATATCATCGTTGGACGGAGCGGCCCGGGTTATTGGTCCGCGACGCGCTGATACGCGCGCTGCGGGACTCGGGGAAGTATCAGCGCGTGCTGGAGGCGGGCAGTTCGACCAGCGGCGATTACCTGTTGCGCGGTAAGCTCGAAGAGTTCGGCGAAGTGGATCGCGCCTCCATTCAGACAAGGATTTCGCTGCGTGTCGAGTTGGTGGACCGGAAGACCAACCAAAACGTCTGGGAGCACGCGGTCGAGCGGGAGGAACCGGTCAGCAGCAAGGGTGTCGCCGACGTGGTGCAATCGCTCGACCGGAATCTGCAGCACCTGGTCAGTGAGATGGCGGGGGAGATCGACAAGTTTCTGCCTGCGCGGCACTGAAGCAAGCGGAATTTGGTTTGCGGCACTTGGCACCTGGCCCCCCGGCCCATAAGCGTTAAAATAGCGCCCTCGCCGAAAATGACCGTCTCTGCGCGCGTTTCACGGTCCGGGTTGTGGGACACGTCCCAGAAGGCCGTTTCCGGCCAACCATGAGGTCACCGGGGCGGCGGGATCAATCTGAGACTTGTACGAGTAGCCGACGATCTGCCCGAAGGTGAACGGCACTTCCCAGAACTGCCGTTCAGGTTGAGATACGTCCGTCGTGCTCGGCGTGATTGACTGCGGGCTTCCGGCAGAGGCTCGGTAGGTTCTGGTAGATTGAATGTGGGGCGAATCCGATGGCGTTTCAGCCGGACATTCTCATCAGCACTCCCGATGGCCGAGTCATGGTCATCGAAGCCAAAGTCACAATGAACGATCTTCCTCGCACCGAAGAAGCTCTCAAGCGGTATATGGTAGCCATGCAATACCCCTTTGGTTTGTTGATTACACCAGAGAACGGATGGGTTTATCGAGATTCTTATTCCAGCGTTTTCGTCGGCGTCCGTAAAGCGAGTGGAGGAGTTCGATAGCACTCGAATATGGCGTCAGAATCCGCCTCGGGAGGGACAGGAGTTTGAGGCTTTTGTGCAGCAATGGATTGAAGATCTGGCGGATTTTCCTACTGCATCGTTGCCGCCCCAACTCAAAGACATCGTTCAAGGTTATTTATTGTCAGCAATCGCTGGTGGTGAAGTAAGGGCGGCACACCCTCGTTAGTTCCTGGAAAAGAACATGCATCATGTGTTCGTTGAGACGAACTGGCTCCACGACTATTCGGCTCCCGCTCATCACAAGGTGCCTGAGGCTGTCACATTGCTTGAACGGGCACAACGGGGCGAATTCATATTGCACATTCCCAATGTGTCGTTTGCGGAAGCGCGCCAGTCGATCCAGACGAAGTGCCAGCCGGTCGACGGTCCAGGAATCCATCGGTACATTCGCTGGGCACACATCAATGGCGAATTGAATGATGAAGAGGCCACAGAGGCGCATCAACTCGCGGAAAGATACGTGCAGGGCATAAGTAAAGAGCTGAGCGGTGTTCCGTCAGTACACAAAACACTCGCCGGCCTTCCGTGCGTCAAGGTGTTTGCCTTCGACGACGAAATGCTAGATTTAGATTTAGCGAACCAGCTAGCTTTAACGAAGGTCGCCCAGAAGCCTTTCGACCATGCCATCCTGGCTGGAATCTTGGTCGCTTCTTCCAGGCTTTGGAACCAAGGGGAACGGGGGATCTCGTTTGCTGAAATGGACAGCGACCTACAGCCGTGGGGCACGAAAGGAGCTCCGAAGGGCGACTTGCGCAAGCTGTACGATGACGCCCACGTTTGGGTGTATGGCGACTTCACTTTGCAATTCCCTCCACGTCGCGCCGACTTTGAATAGTGCTTCTTTCGTGCGCGCCCCCGTTTCCTCGTCGCCGGAACAATATCTGCTTCTTGAAACAGAGTGCCTATCATGTGGCGGTGTGGCGGCCAACCCGCGGACGTGGATCGGAAGACGTCCCAAGTCCTGGGAATCTGATCTTGGGCTCCAGTCGGATGAAGCGTCACTCGGAGAGAGCGGCTCCCGCGGCTATCAATGACCACCCG
>Ga0210402_10005038_pt1 | contig 11882 bp, 10 predicted proteins | sample IncBWC7MmetaG_FD_161055 | JGI IMG/M metagenome (GOLD analysis project Ga0210402, IMG submission 161055) | Forest soil microbial communities from Barre Woods Harvard Forest LTER site, Petersham, Massachusetts, United States - Inc-BW-C-7-M | ecosystem: Environmental > Terrestrial > Soil >...
TCGGGGTGTGCGCGAACCCTTGATCCCATTGAGGTTAATTGAAAAATCGGAGAGCTTCGAGCCTGAACTGGCCGCCCCGCGCGGTCATCTATCCGCCTGCGCAGTAAAATCCTGAACGAGATTTTCGATACGGCTTTGCCGCAACGGATTGTTAAGCGAGGCGCATCAGCTGCGTCCGCCCGCCGACAGAATTGCCCGGGTGGTGTGATCAGGCCCGAAGTCGTCCGCGCCGTGGATCGAGAGGAGCTCGGAAAGCCGCGTCCGCGCGCGATTGACCCTGCTCTTGATCGTGCCCACGGCGCAGTCGCATATGGCCGCAGCCTCCTCGTAGGAAAACCCCGACGCGCCGACGAGGATAAGCGCCTCCCGCTGGTCCGAAGGCAACTTTGCAAGCGCAACGCGAAATTCCTCGAATTCCACCCGGCTATGCTGCTCGGGGTGAGACCTCAGGCTTTCCGCGTAGCTTCCGTCGGTATCCTCAACCTCGCGGCGGCGCTTGCGGTATTCCGAGCGGAACAAGTTGCGCAAAATCGTAAACAGCCAAGCGGACATATTGGTCCCGGGCTGAAAGGAGTTGATGTTGGCCATTGCGCGCAGCAGGGTCTCCTGCACGAGATCGTCTGCACGATCGACATTGCCGCACAAGGAAATCGCGAAGGCCCGCAGACTGGGGACCGCCGAAAGCATCGCATCGCGCACAGACGGTCGCATTGTCATCACTGCGATCCATTCCTGCCCGGATCTGCCAGATCCTGGTCGTCCATCAGGCGATCCGGAAGTGCATCGTCGTCCGTCGCATCGTCACCTATGCCCTGCTCCGGCCGCTCGACCGACCTCGGCATGGCCGTCCTGACATGTGGGTTGTCTGCTCCTTCGTCCAGCTCCTGGAGCAGGTTTTTGAAACGGTCAGGAACCCCCTGCTTCACGACATCGTCATAGACGCGCTGGAGGATATCCCCCAACCGCCGCTGGTCGTCCCGGCTCAGGCGTCCTCCGGGCTTTCGCGAGGGGGCATCCGTTTGCATGGCGGCCTCTGCCCTTACCGACGTTTGCGCCGTGATCTCTGAGTGATGCGCTCTCCGCCCCGCCCAGCCCGGCCTAAGTGGCTTTGCTTCCTTCATTTTTCGCGCCCTGCAATCGGGCCGAGGCCCTGCAGGTCCCTCCCTCTTATCCCAGCATAACGAGTGGGGAAACCGATCGTTCCGCCGATGTTGGAACTTTCTTGTGGCGCGAGTGTTTTCGCCGGGTATCATTGTGGCAAAGCCATGAACGGGAGGGTCACCGTGCCGAGCTCATCCGCCGTCGCCCAATACCTTCCTTTCCTGCGCCGCTACGCGCGGGCCTTGACCGGCAGCCAAGCGTCCGGGGACGCTTACGTGGCGGCCACGCTCGAGGCTTTGATCGCGGACCGCTCCATCATTGAAGACCCGCGCGGACCCCGCGTTGCTCTCTACCGGCTCTTTACAAAGATCTGGAGCTCGGTTGCAGTCAATGACAACCGCGCTTCAGCAGAAGGCGTTTTGCCGGGCGAGCAGAAGCTCGCGCACATTACCCCCCTGCCCCGCCAAGCCTTTCTGCTTGTGGCGTTGGAAGGCTTTTCGGAGCCCGATGCGGCACGCATTCTCGAGATCGACATCGTCAAGCTGCGGGCCTTAGTGGAGGAGTCGGGCCGCGAATTGGCCGCAGAAATCGCGACGGATGTCCTGATCATCGAGGATGACACGTTCATCGCAATGGAGCTCGAGACGCTGGTTGAAGGGCTTGGCCATCATGTTCTGGGGGTCGCCCGCACCCACGCTGAGGCTCTCGCGTTGACCAAGAAAAAGAAGCCCGGCCTCATTCTGGCGGACATTCAGCTTGCGGACGGCAGCTCAGGCCTGGAAGCCGTCAACGAGCTGCTGGCCTCATTCGAGGCGCCAGTCATCTTCATCACCGCATATCCGGAGCGTTTCCTGACCGGAGAGCGCCCGGAGCCGGCATTCTTGATCGCAAAACCCTTCCAGCCGGCAACGGTTTCCGCCGTCGCGAGCCAGGCTCTGTTCTTCGAGCGCAGCGCCAAGCGACGGGACCGGCGCGTCACTGTTTAAGGCGTACTGCGGCATAACTGCCCGTTGGCGTCATTCCGGCACGCTGGCAAGTCGGCTTGGCGGCTTGCCAGCGAGCCCGGCATCCATATAACCCCCCGCTGGGTGGGTGAACGCGCCGTGTCGCAACCGCAGAAACCTGTAGTTATGGAATCCGGGCTCCAATAGCGAAGCCGGTGACGGCGCGTAGCGCCGATCCGAGTGCTCGCGGCACCGGAATGATGGCGCAAAAAGACACGGGCGCAGCTGACAATTACATCAGCTGCGCCCGAGATGCCGGCCGAGCACGGGGAGGGGGAAATGGGCGGCCGGCTGCCATGACAATGCAGGGCCGATTCTTTGGTTCCCAGAAATTATGCTTTTTTGCGGGACCGGCAGCAGCGCACCGGCTCGCACCCCCCGCCACCCTTTGCAAGACGATTAACTAAGCGTAATTCCGCCTTTTGCGTCATTCCGGGGCGCCGGCAAGTCGGCTTTTGCCGGCCTGCCGGCGAGCCCGGAATCCATAACCCCAGGCGGGGCGCTGAATGCCACGTGCCATTGCAACTGAAGGCCTGCGGATATGGATTCGGGGCTCCGCTCGCGGAGCCTGTGCTCGGACGGCGCGTAGCGCCGATCCGAGTGCTCGCGGCCCCGGAATGACGGCAAGGGGGACTTTTTTCGGACACAGATAGCTTTGACCCGCCCTTCCTGAGCGGGTCCGTGACGCTCCCGGACCGCGGACGACGTGGACCCCATAGGCATGAACCTAACGGCGGGTTAACGCGACTAATGGGCACATGGATCGTGGGAGCAGCACTATGTTGCGGCGTTCTAAATATCTCGTGCCCTGCTGCGGCGCAGCTTTCGCTCTGGCCTCTTTTCTCATCGGCCTTGAAGTGTCCGCGACCACAGCGGCCTCGCTTGGCGAGCAAGGAGCGGTTGTGATCAATCGCGGCCTTAAGGGGGACCGTCTGCCCCTCGTGCCCAGCGTCAGCCGGAATGCCGGCAGTGGGCCGGCAGAGGTCCAAGCGCCTCCGGCACCGCCGCAGCTGCCCGAACTCCTCGTCGGCTGCGAGCCGATCGTGAGCTCGATCGGTCAACCGCCGCTGGCGCGCGTAGCGGGACGCTGCGTGTCCTGATCAGCGGCGCCGCGCTCGCCGCGCGATTGCTCCCCACATCAGCCGCAAGTCCTCGCACGCGTCTCAGATTCGTCGCATCAGCACGAGGATGAGGACGATGATCAGAACGATTCCGATTCCGCCGGAGGGATAGTAGCCCCACCCTGCGCTGTATGCGGTGCAGCCGCACGCGCAAACCGCTCATTGGGAACTTTCCCCGAGCCTCGACGCTTGAGAACGAACGAGCTGAGGCTGCTAACGAGTCGCATTGCGGAGCGGGTTGCGGGAAGCCATTTCTTTTCAGTTTTTCCGATCCTATCATCCACCCTAGCGCAAGTGCTTGGAGGACGACCCAGCATTGTAGGAGTTCGCGAACGCGAATGAACGCCCTATCAACTTGCTTTGAACCTGCGCAGGCTCTTGCCCAAGCGAGTCGAAGTGGGAGCCTGCCTGCGCATGAGCAACATCGCGTAAATGGCGAGCGGATGATTCAACAGATTGCGGGCGATTCCCCGTGGAAACCGGCGACGGGTTTTGGCCGCGCTGCATTCTCTATAGAACCAGCGGCGGCTTGAGAGATTTTGGGAAGTGTCTCAATCCCAGGAAAGTAGAAGTGACGAGCCGGAGATTGCCGTCCCCGGTGCGGAAAAACCATCTCACCTCGAGACATTTCGTTCTGCCCTTGATGGCAGCCAGCTTGGCGTGTGGTCATGGGACTTGAGCTCACATCGCCTGGTCTGGTCGAGCAATCTAGAAGATTTCCACGGTCATCCCGTGGGCAAGCTGGGCGGCACTTTTTCGATAGCGCCAAAGGAGTTGCTCGCTCAGGAATGCGCCGGACTTCTTGCCGCCCTTCAGAAAACGCTGGCGACCGGCCAGCCCTGTCGCCTGGAATACCGCTTGCCCGGAGCGACAGGACGCGATGACCGATGGTTCGAGGCCTCCGCCACCGTCGTGATGCAAGAGGGTGCGGCCGTTCAGCTCCTCGGCATGTGCCGCGAGATCACCGAGCGACTGCGCGTGAACCGGGAAGTCGGCGTGCGTGCGCGTCAGCAAGAAATGCTCGCTCGGCTCGGCGAGCGGGCGCTGGCGGAAAGCGATCTGCAGAAATTCTTCAATGAGGTCGTGACTACCGTCGGCGAGATCCTGGATGTCGAGATGGTGAAGATCCTCGAGCTGCTCCCGGGGGATGCCGAGATGCTGCTTCGCGCCGGTATCGGGTGGAAACCAGGACTGGTGGGCAGGGCAACAATTTCGACCGCGCGCGACTCACAAGCAGGATACACGCTCGCATCCGGCCGCCCGGTCATCGTGGAAAATCTGGAGACGGAAACCAGATTCGGTGGGCAGCCGTTTCTCGATGATCACGACGTGGTGAGCAGCCTCACCACTCCCATCGCCGGGCACGATGGGCGAGCCTATGGGGTGCTCGGAGCCCACACAGCCAAGCCGCGCAAATTTCCCAAGTATGAGGTTTCGTTCCTCGCCGCGGTTTCCAACGTTGTCGCAGGTGCAATTCAGCGCAGGCAACTCGACGAACGCCATGAGCTGATGATCCGCGAGCTGCGGCACCGTTCCGGCAATTTGTTCTCGCAGCTGCTCGCTTTGTTCTCGCAGACGGCCAAGACCTCGCGCAGCGTTGCCGACCTGGTCACGAAATACGAAGCTCGCGTCCTCGCGCTGGCCAATGCCCATCGCCTCATCACCGAGGGAGGCTGGAGATCGACCTCCCTGCTGGAGCTGCTGAACACGCTGCTTGCACCATTCCTCGATCGAATTTCGTTTGGGGGTCCGAATGTCTTTCTCGAACCCGATCCGACCTTTGGACTGAGCATGGCGGTGCATGAGCTCGTCAGCAATGCCGGCAAGCACGGTAGTCTGTCGGAGCCAGGCAGTGGCAGAGTCAGCTTAAGCTGGTCGGTTACTCGCACAGAGCAAGGGCTTACTCTTGTGCTGGATTGGAAGGAGAGCGGGGGCCCCCCACCCAAGCGCAGCCGCAGACCGGGTTTTGGCACGCGCCTGATCAACATGGTGATCGAACGCCAGCTCAACGGCGAGGTCGAGCAATCATTTGGAGCGGAAGGCCTGGAAGTAAAGCTCATCGTTCCTTTAACGCACGAGCGCTGGCCCGGCAGTGCGCGCACCACGGCCAGCGGCCACGCAACTGGGTAAAGCGCGTTCCGCTCGAACCTGTAGGGCAGGTAAAAGGCGCGCCCGTACCTTAACAGTGGCCACGCAAAATCTCGCCGTGCCCACGCGGGCACGACCCTCTTCGACGGCGTGGGCACGACGCGCGCACCGCTTTGTTCGTGTGGAAACGCGTGTGAACCGCGCGCGTCTTTGCCCACCCTACTGCCGTTTATTTCATCATCTCGTCGGTTGGCATGATGCCCCAGAGGTTGGAAGCGGCCGGGTCCTTGGGCCAGACCTTGGGCTTCTGCGGATTGTCGCGATGCCAGGGCCGCGGCTCGAAATAGCCAAGCTCCTCGTTCATCCGATCAAGCTCGGCAAAGGTTTCGGTGATGAGCCCCGCAGGACTGCGGTGATAGGCAAACAAGTTGTGGCCAATCCCATGCCGTCCAGGGCCCCAGAGCAGCTTGTAGCCATTGAGGCTGAGATAATCACACGCGGTCTGCAGATGACCCCAGTCGCGCAACTCGAACGCGGTGTGGAAATGTCGGTTCGAGCCGGTCTGCATCAGATTGATGGTGTGGTGATCAGGACCGCAGCGGAGAAAAGAGAAGAAATCAGCCATCCAGTCCGATTCGCGAAAGCCCAGCACGTCGCAATAAAACTTTGTCACATGCTTCACGTCAGTCACATGGAAAGCGACATGCCCAAGCTTGTGCGGTACGATGCCCTTCACAGGGTAACGCTGGCCTGAAAATGCCTCCCGCTTGAAAACTTCGATCAAGGTCCCCTTGGGATCCTCGAAGCTGAGCATCTCGGAGATGGACGGGTCGGGATCCTTCTTGCGCTGCGTCTTGACCCCAAGACCCTGTACCTGACGTTCGAACGCGCCGAGATCGTCGTCGAGCCCAAGCTGGAACCCGACCCCCACGCATTGCGCTTGTGTCCCGGCGCGCAGCACCACCGAGTGATGATCGATTGTCGAAGCGAGATAGACCGCATCCTTGCTTTTTTCCGTAAGGGTCAAGCCGAGGATATCGGTGTAGTACTCGGTTTGCCGCTCCACGTCGGGAACTTGGTATGTCGTGTGCGCGATCTTCTTGACGCTGATCATCAGGAGCCTCCCTGGTCATTCTTCTTTGCTGCGCAGCTCGGGTCAGGATTTGGAGCGAGGCAAGGCGGCGACGGTATCGACCATGGCGGCGACATCCAGCTCCGCAAAGCCCATATCCATGAACTTGTCGTAGAGCCCGGCGGCGCGGTCAAGCATCGGTGTCGCGACCCCCACGCTGTCGGCGAATCCGCCAATCAGGTCAAAATAATGTTGCAGTGCCGCAGCCGTACCTTGGGCAGGAACAAACCGCCGAGCTGCCATCCAGGGTGCGCGAATACGGAACTGGGTCGACCCGCCGCTCCCATCGGCAATGGCCTTGATCATGAGATCGACATCTACTCCCGCCTTGATACCGAGCGCCATCGCTTCCGCAGTTGCCGCGATGTGAATTGCGACCAGCAGGTTATTCACAAGCTTGACCCGGCTTGCGGCACCAAACGGCCCGAAATAGAGGCACTCGTCGGAGAAACCGGCAATGACCCGTTGCGCCTTGTTGCAGGCTTGCTTGTCGCCCGCCAGGTAGATCACCGCCTTGCGAGCCGCGACCATTCCAGGCGTACCGCTCACCTCGCCATCGAGGAACGCCGCGCCCTTTTGCACAAATGGCGCAACGTACTGCTCTTTATCTGGCACTGCGTAGGATCCGAGCTCGACGATGATCTGGCCCGGATGCGCCGATTTCAGGAGCCCGCGTTCGCCGTTCACCACGTCACCGAGCGCCTCCGATGAGGGCAGGCAGGAGAATACGATATCGGCCTGGGCCGCAATGTCGGCGGGCGAGCCACCCGCAACTCCGCCGATCTTCTCGAACTCGGCGAGCGTGCCGCGGCGATACCCGAGCACCCGGTAGCCGCTCTTGATCAGGTTTGCGCAAATCGGAAGCCCGATCTTGCCCGGCCCGATAAAGCCGATAGTTTCCATCCCATTACTCCTGACTTGCGCCCAGTTATCGTAGCCCGATGAGCGAAGCGATATCCGGGTTGACCCGCATGTCGCTACGCTCATGCGGCTATCATCACGCAAGCGTTGCATGAGCGCGTACTCGCCCCCCGCGCTCGGTTACGTAGACAGCATCGAGCGTGCCTTCCAATCATCCTTGAGCTTATCCCGGAGCACCTTGCCGCGGTCGCTCTTTGGGAGACTGGATACGATGAGCACCTGCTTGGGTCTTTTCTGCACCGGCAGACAACCCCGACAGTGCTCGGCCACGGCCGTTGCGGTGAGCTCGGTGCCGGGATGCGGCACGACATAGCATATGACCTCTTCGCCTTGGATCGGATCCGGCACGCCGACGGCTGCGGCATCGAGAATTCCGGGATGCCTGAGCAAGACCTGATCGATCTCCAGCGGGGCGATGTTGACGCCGCCACGGATGATAAGGTCCTTTGTGCGCCCGCTCACGTGAATGAAGCCATGCTCGTCCATGACTGCGAGGTCGCCGGACTTGATGCGCTTTTCGCGGATGGGCTCGATCGTGCCGTCTTCACGCATGTACCCGATTGCACAGTGCGGACCACCAGCTGTGACTTCGCCCTCGACGTTGGGTGGGCATGGCTTGCCTTCACTGTCGAGGATCTCGAGCTCCTGATGCACCGCGGGAAGGCCGACCGTGCCGAGCTTGTTCCGGTAGTGACGATTCCCAGCGAGCCAGCCTGCTTCGGACATGCCATACATCTGCAGCAGCCTGACCCCATACATGTCTTCGAAACGCCGCCATTGCTCGAGCGTCAGGGGCGCTGTGCTGCAGGTCATCAGGCGCAAGCAGCTCGGCACCTTCAGCGCAGCGTGGTCCGGTTCTCTATTGAGGAGCATGTTGATCACGGTGGGCACACCGGCGGCAAAGGTGATGCCGTAACGCTCAATCCACTCGAAAAAGCGGCTTTGGGAAAAGCGCCTCGCGATGTGCAAGGTAAGGCCCTTTTCCAGGAAAGGCATGAGGCTGAGCACCTGCGCCGAGTTCCAGCCAAAGGATCGATATTCCAGCGTGCGGTCATCCGCGCTTAGTCCCAGGCATTCCAAGGTGGACAGCCCATTAAGCCAGTAGGCGCAATGATCGTAGACGACCAGCTTCGGCCGGCTGGTCGTGCCCGACGTGCAGAAGATGCAGGCCAGATCGGCAGCGTCGTTACGCTCCGGGATATTCCGGGGCGTAACGCCGCGCGGCATGGCGCAGAAGAAAGAGTCCTGCGGGTCGCTGCCGCTCGGCTTGGCAGGAAAATCTCCAAACCGCATAAACGGCTTGCCCTGAAGGAGCGCGTTGCCGTCAAGGTCCTTGTGAACGAGCGTGAGCGCCGGTGAGATGGTGGCGGCGAGCTCTGCGATGAAGGCAGCATTGAGCTCCACATTGAGCGGAGCGACGACTGCGCCGAGACGCCAGATCCCGAACCAAAGCAAAAGCTTCTCGAGATTCTCCTCGGCCAGGAGCAACACCCGGCTGCCTTTGGCTACTCCCCTCTCCTTGAGCGCTGCCGCTATGTCAGTGGTTGCAGCTTCCAGTGCGCCGAAGCTGATGGACTTTTCCTGGTCGACGTCCACGATCGCGAGCTTGTCCGGATGCCGCTCGCGGTAGTCGGCGAGCAAGTCGGCAAGAGGGGCATAGGGAATTTCCGGCCGGTGCTCGCCGAAGACATCCGCCGCGCTGGTCACGACGATTTCGCCTGACGGCTGGTCGCCTCCAGCACCGCGGACACAATGCCTGCATAGCCGGTGCAGCGGCACAAATGCCCGCTGAGCACGTCTACGATCTCCGCCTCGGAGGGGTGAGGATGGCGCGCAAGAAAATCGGTAAAGGACATGAGGATTCCCGGCGTGCAGAATCCGCATTGCAAGGCGTGATTGTTCTGGAAAGCCTGCTGGAGAGGGCTGAGCTTTCCGTTCGGGCCGGCCAATGCTTCCACCGTCGTGATCTCCCGGCCCTCGGCTTGAATGGCGAGCGTGAGGCATGAGCGCACTGCCGTTCCGTCGATCAGGACCGTACAGCAGCCGCAGACCCCATGCTCGCAGCCCACATGCGTCCCGGTCGCGCCGAGCACGTGGCGCAGGAAATCGCTGAGCAGCATGCGCGGCTCGGCATGCCCCGAGGTCCTGCGGCCATTGAGCGTCAGGCCCACGCGCGCGTGTTCACTCTTGCTCACGCGGCGCATTGTTGCCTCGCCTCTTCCACCACGATGGGTCCAAGCCCGCGCAACAGATCCCGACGCATGCGCGCGGAGGCATGGATGTCGTCATATCCCTCGAGCTCCCAGGCTAGCCGCTCGATTGCGTGTTGCAGGGAAGCGGCGCCATCGACTTGAAGCGAGCGAACCGCGGGGCGGTCTGCCATTCCCGCAATCCCGATGCGCATACTCTCACGGTTCTCGGCTGCCGCGGCGATGGCGACAATGGCAAAATCCCCGTGCCTGCGGGCGACCTCGCGAAAGGCTACCCGCGCATTCACGATCGGGAAACGCACCGCGGTGATCAGCTCGTCGGGCGCGCGCGCTGTCAACAGCATGCCTTGTTGAAACTCGTTTGCGGAAAGCGTGCGCGCACCCTTTTGTGAGCGCAGCATCACCTGGCCTCCCAGCAATGCAAGCGCCAATGGAATTTCCGATGCCGGGTCCGCGTGCGCAATCGAGCCGCAGACCGTGCCTTTGTTGCGGGTCTGGAAGTGGCCGACAAAAGGCAAGACCGCATGCAACAGCGGGAGCTTCTCTACGAGCGAGGGCCACTGCAGCAGCCGGTTCTGCGTCACGGTGGCGCCAATTTCCACAGTACCGTCCACCTCGCGTATGGCATCGAGCTCGCGGATGCGCGTGATGTCGATCAGCACCGGGGCTTCGACCACCCGCAGGTTGAGCATGGCGATGAGCGTTTGCCCACCGGCAAGAATGCGGGCGTCTTCGCCGTGCTCCGCCAAGATGGAGAGCGCTTCATCGACCGTGTCAGGACGGATGTAGTCGAATGGGCGCGGCTTCATCCGCCGTTTCCCGCCGGCATGGGCACCTGGTCCGGGGAGGGACGCGCTTCAACGCCCGCGATCAGCGCGTGGATGCGCTGCGGCGTGGCGGGAAGCTGCACGTCTTTGACGCCGAGCGCATCGGCGATCGCATTGGCTACGCACGCCGGGACGCTCATGCAGTTGCCCTCAGCGAGACCTTTTGCCCCGAGCGGCGTCAGTGGAGATGGCGTCTCCTGATGCAAGATCTCGAGCGGCGGGATCTCCGCTACGGTGGGAACGAGGTAGTCTGCAAAAGTACCGGTGAGAAACTGACCGGTGTCGTCATAGATGAACTCTTCGTAAAGGGCGGCGGCAATGCCCTGTACGAACGCACCCCGCATCTGGCCGGACGCGATCAAAGGATTGAGCATGCGACCGGCATCGTGCATGGAGACATAGCGGTCAACCCGCACCTGGTACGTCAGCGGATCGATCTCGACGCCGCACATGTCGAACACGAAGCCATACGTGAGCGACGTGTTGATGCGGTCGTCATTCGCCGGGGGCTCGAGCTCGGGGGGCGACCAGACCGCGGTCTCGCGTAATGCCGGCGCCATGCCTTCCGGGAGCATCACCGGCGACCAGTGCGACGTGCCGGCCACCCGCCCGAACGCAATGGCGTTGTCGGGATTGCTGCGGCTGCGGATTTTCCCGCCGGCGAGCTCGAGGTCCTGCGGCAGGACGTTGAGCTGCTTGGCGGCAATGGCCTTGAGCTTATCCGCCATGCGCTCCGCTGCAAGATGCGCCGCCACGGCCGTGCCCGGCGTGAAACGGCAGGAATAGGTACCGGCCGCAATCGACCATTGATCCTTGGCGGTATCCATCTCAAGAACGACGTTGACATCGGCGGGAGCAAGCCCCAGCCGATCAGCCACAATTTGCGAGAGCACGGTCTGGTGCCCCTGCCCTTGCACGGTGACATCCGCCGTGACCGACACCGCGCCGAGCGGATCGACATTGACGGTGACCATCGATACGGCGCCATTCTTTGGCCCCGCCTTGTCGCGCGCCTCCGGCGTGAGAAGCGTGGAGAGATATCCCATGTTCGACATGCCCGGCTCGACCACCGCGGCAAAACCGATGCCGTAATGTCGGCCGGCGGCGCGAGCGTCCTCACGCCGGCGCTTAAGCTCCGCAAGGCGGCCTTCTCCAATCGTGGTTGTGATCGCCCCCAAATAGTCGCCGGAATCGTAGAGCGCGCCAGCCGCCGCGCGATACGGAAATTTGTCCTTCCGGATCAGATTGCGCTTGATCACATCGAGATGATCGAGGCCAAGCTCGATGGCAATGCGCTGGATGAGCCGTTCAAGCGCGAGATAGAGCTGCGGGCCGCCGAACCCGCGGATGAGGCTCGCCGGCATCTTGTTGGTGAGGACGACCCGGTTCGTGACCTCGACATTGGGGATGTCGTAGGCCCCGGTTACCGCGCCGTGCATCCGGTATAGCGGCCCCGGCATCGGCGCGCGCAGGTATGC
>Ga0210402_10005039_pt1 | contig 11879 bp, 7 predicted proteins | sample IncBWC7MmetaG_FD_161055 | JGI IMG/M metagenome (GOLD analysis project Ga0210402, IMG submission 161055) | Forest soil microbial communities from Barre Woods Harvard Forest LTER site, Petersham, Massachusetts, United States - Inc-BW-C-7-M | ecosystem: Environmental > Terrestrial > Soil >...
CCGCCAGCAATTGCTTGGCGTATTCGTTCCCTTCCTTCAGCCGTTTCAAGCTCTCAATATGCTGCTTCTTGAGCATCATATCGGCGTTCGATTCCATTCCCGCGGTCATCGTCAGCGCAAAAAAAGCCTCCGGATCCCTGGCGTTCTTTGCGAGGCGGGCTTTCGCCAGCTTGCGCGCCTGGTCCAGCGCGTCCTGAAAACTTTTCATCCGCGCGGGATCGGGCTTGCCTTCGATTCCGTGCAGGAATCTTTTCTCATTCAAGAAAAAATCGCTGGAAAGCACACCTTGCCGATAAAGCTCCTCGAAGAGATAACTGGCCGCAATGGCGACCTGTCCAAAAGGCTCATCGGGATGCTGGGATTCCCAGCCAGAAAATTTCTCACGCGCGTGGGTAAATTCCTGGAGATAGAGGGAATGAAATCCGGAGGCGAGTTCCGGCACGTTGGTGAACGCGGGACCATCGGCGCCCGCGCGTGGCCGCGCATGACAGACGACGGCGGCGAACATCAGCAAGCACGCCGCGCTGTAAATTCGCCAGTGCATTGGAGGCCGCTTCCTTAGAAAAGCCCGGGCAAGAAGCGCGGCTTGCCGGACATTGCCGCGCGATAATCTGGATTCGCGAAGAGCACGCGCTCCTCCGTCGAGAGCCGCTGCGCCAGGACCCCGATGTGGGCAATCGCGCCAGCGATCGCGGTGATCCATGCGGTGTGGATTAGCGGGAGAGCCAGCAACTCGGAAAAGACCGCCGCGTAATTAGGATGCCGGACATAGCGAAATGGCCCGGAAGTCACCACGCCGAGGCGCGCGGAATCCACGACCTGGACGTTCCAGTGCGCTCCGAGCGAACGAATGACCCACCACCGCAAGGCGTTCGCGGCAAGGAAAACAGCAAACATCGGAGCAGCCAGCCAGGGTAGGAACGGACGCTTCAAGAAGACTACTTCTAGTGCAGCGCCGATCAGCACGGCCGTGTGCAACAGAACCATCCAGCGAAATTTCGGTTCATCTACTTTCGCCGCGCCGCGCGAGGCCATTTCCTTTTGATGCTGCCGGGAGATGCGCATCTCGACCAGCCGCAGCAACCCCACGGCGAGCAGCAAGGCGAGGAACAAATAAACGCTTACGTCCATTGCAGTAACAAAAACTCCGAACTGAAACCCGGTCCGAATCCGGCTACCAGGCCGTAGTCCCCAGGGTTCATCTGCTTCTTCGTCAGCCACTCCTGGAGGATAAATAGAATCGTGGCGCTCGAAATGTTGCCGTACTCGCGAAGCACATCCCAGGAAAACTTGGTGTGGCACCGCTGCAAGCCCAACTCTTCTTCGATGCAGACAAGCAGCTTCTGGCCGCCGGGATGAAGAAGATAGGCAGTCATCTCTCCAGGCGTCAGGTTGTGCCGTCCCAGGAAATTCTCCACCAGCCCTTTGATTTGTTCGCGCACCAACTGGGGAAGCTCTTTCGATAGCACGATGTGGAATCCACTGTCGCGGAGATCGAAGCCGAGAGCGTCCATCGATGCGGGGAGCGTGAAAGACTCGGAATCCAGGATTCGCGGCCCGGAAGAGGGCTGGTTGGTGAGAACCGCTGCCGCGGCGCCATCGCCAAAAATAACTGCGGAAATCAGATTGCCCTGGGAGAGGTCCTTGCGCTGGAACGTAAGCGAGGGCAGTTCGACGGCCACGATCAATACTGTTTTGCCCGGAGCTCCGAGCAGGAAATCCCGCGCCCGCGAAAGCGCTATTGCGCCGGCAACACAGCCCAGTTCCGTGATCGGCAACCGCCGGATATTATTGCGAAAGCCCATCAGGTTTAGCAGGTGTACGTCCAGCGAGGGAATCATATAGCCGGTGCACGAGACGGTGATGATGAGATCTATGTCGGCTGGAGCCATACCGGCCTTTGCCAGGCACTCCTCTGCCGCCCGGCGCCCGAGGGCGATAGCGTGTTCCTGGTATTCCTCGTTCGTTTTCGAAAGCGGGCGCGGTTCGACGGTATATTCAATGGGGAAGATACTGTGGCGCTTGTGGACCTGCGCGTTGTCCACCACCGTCATCATGGCTTCGAGTTTGCGGTCGGGGATGTCGAAGACGCGACCCATGTAGTACTTCACGTCGTCGCGGGTAATTAAATGCGGCGGCACCGCGGTGGCTGTCGCGGCAATGGTGGGATACGACTCGGAGGCGGTCTCTACAGGTCGATTGCTCGCGGATTCCATCAGTCTCCTTGGCCCCAAGCCAGCAACGGCGGTTTCCGCCGCCGCGTAAACCTTTTGAATGCAGCGTTTTCGGAGTAGGCTGCAGTCGAACCTATGACTTTACATCAATTCTTGGCCGGGAGCGACTAGTTTGCAGCAGGAGGCGGGGATGTCAAGGAGCGAGAATACCGTGATCGGAAACTTGCGCGAAGTCGCTAAGCGCCTCGCACCCGGTCGCGCCTGCATATCCGTTGTTTCCGACCACGGCATTGCAAAGACTGGAGCCCCGGCAAATTTATTCCCGGGGGCAAGGTTGAAAATTTCATTGGCCGGGCATGTTAAATTCTTAGCTCGTCGAGGTGACTTATGAGGGGAACTGCAGTTCGTTTGTTTGTGCTGGCAGCGGTGCTCCAACTGCTGGCGGGCTTGTCGGCGCGCGGCCAGGCGGCGCCGTGGCCTGGGGCAGCGGAAGGCGACTATATTGCCAAGAACTTCAAATTCCAGTCGGGCGAAACGCTTCCGGAATTGCGGCTGCACTACACCACGCTCGGCAAGCCGGTTCGCGATGCGCAGGGCCGCGTCACAAACGCCGTCCTGATTCTTCACGGTACCGGCGGTACCGGCCACCAATTTCTCACCCCCATTTTTGCCAATGAATTGTTTGGACCGGGCCAGCTCCTGGATGCGACGCGCTACTTCATTATCCTTCCCGACGGCATCGGCCACGGAAAATCCTCGAAGCCGAGCGACGGGCTCCACGCTCGTTTTCCGCAATACGACTACGACGATATGGTGGCTGCACATCACCAGCTACTGAGCGAGGGCCTCGGCGTGAAGCACTTGCGCCTCATCCTCGGCACTTCGATGGGCTGCATGCATTCCTTTGTGTGGGGAGAAACCTATCCGGACTTTATGGACGCGCTGATGCCGCTGGCCTGCCAACCGGTGCAGATTGCAGGACGCAACCGCGTCTGGCGCAAGATGGTGATGGACGCGATTCGCAACGATCCGGAATGGCAGGGAGGAGACTACTCGGCGGAACCGCAGCAGGCGCTGCGCACAGCACTCGATTTGCTGCTGATCGCCGGAAGCGCTCCCCTTTACCTGCAGAAGACTTTGCCGGCGCGCGACGCCGCGGACAAATATCTCGATGACTATTTCAAGACGCGTATGGCCGGGCTGGACGCCAACGATCTCTTGTACGCGGTGAATTCTTCCCGGAATTACGATCCATCGCCCCAATTGGAGAAAATTACCGCACCGGTCATGTACATCAATTCCGCGGACGACTTCATCAATCCGCCCGAGCTGGGCATGGCCGAACGCGAAATCAAACGGGTGAAAAACGCGCGCTTCATCTTGATACCCATCAGTGAGGAAACGCGCGGCCACGGAACCCATACCAAGGCCGTCCTGTGGAAGCAGTATTTGGCGGAACTCCTAAAGAATTCACAGAAATGATTTCGGCGTTCGCAATCTGTCCAGCCATCTGACTAAGGCACGATGCAGTGAACCAGGTTGGGGAATTGGTCTAGCTGCTGGTGGCCTGGCTGGCGCGGATTTCCTGCCAGCGGCGCGGGCGCTTGTTTGCCTGCAAAACTTTCTTTCGCAGGCGGATGGACTTTGGCGTGATTTCCACGAACTCGTCGTCGGCAATAAACTCGATGGCTTGTTCGAGGCTGAGTTCGCGGTGAGGAATCAAACGGATCGCTTCATCGGCGCTGGACGAGCGCATGTTGGTCTGCTTCTTTTCCTTGGTGACGTTGACGTCCATGTCCTGTTCGCGCGAATTCTCTCCGACGATCATGCCTTCATACACTTCGATGGCCGGTCCGATGAAGAGTTCACCGCGTTCCTGGATATTCCACAAAGCAAATGCCGTCGATGGCCCGCCGCGGTCCGCCACCAACGCCCCGGTGGGACGAAGCGCCATCTCTCCGCCATATTCCATCCAGCCTTCGAAAATCGAATGAATCAGCGCCGTGCCGCGCGTGTCCGTGAGCAACTGGCTGCGCAGCCCAATCAATCCGCGTGAGGGAATCTTGAAGTCCATGCGCACCCGGCCCGAGCCGTGATTGCTCATCTTGAGCATCTCGCCGCGGCGGCTGCCGATGGTTTCCATGATGATGCCGATGAAATTCTCGGGCACGTCGATCACCAGGCGCTCCAGCGGCTCGAGTTTCCTGCCGTTTTCCGTGCGCACGACAATTTCCGGCTTGCCTACCATGAGCTCAAAGCCTTCGCGCCGCATGGTCTCGATCAAAATCGCCAGCTGCAATTCGCCGCGCCCCAGCACGCGAAACGATTCCGGAGTTTCCGTGTCTTCCACGCGGATGGACACGTTGGTCAGAAGCTCTTTTTGCAAACGGTCGCGCAGGTCGCGTGAAGTGAGAAACGAGCCTTCTTTGCCGGAAAGCGGACTGCTATTGACGGTGAAAATCATCGCCAGCGTCGGTTCGTCGATCAGCAGCGGCTCCAGCGGCATGGGGTTCTCCAAATCCGTAATGCTTTCCCCAATGTTGATGCCTTCGACGCCCGCAATCGCCACCAGATCGCCTGCCGGAACGGCTTGAGCTTCATCGCGTTCCAGGCCCCGGAACGTATACAGCTTGGTGATGCGCGTAGACACAAGCTTGCCATCCAGCTTGACGATGCCTACATCCGTGCCGCGCTTGAGCGTGCCATTGAATACGCGCCCTATCGCAATGCGTCCCAGAAATTCGCTGTAGTCCAGGTTCATCACCTGAATTTGCAAAACGCCTTCGGGATCGCCCGGCGGCGCCGGAATGTGTTTTACGATGGCCTCGAAAAGCGGCAGCAAATCCTTCGAATCGTCGCCCGGCGCGCGGTGCGCCACTCCGTCGCGCGCATTCGTATAAATCACCGGAAAATCGAGCTGGTCTTCCGTGGCATCCAGATCGATGAAGAGATCGTAGATTTCGTCCAGCACTTCCTTGGCACGCGCATCAGCGCGATCGATCTTGTTAAGCACGATAACGGGAGGCAGCTTCGCCGCCAGCGCCTTTTGCAGGACATAACGCGTCTGCGGCAGCGGCCCCTCGCTGGCATCAACAAGCACCACCACGCCGTCCACCATGCGCAGCGCGCGCTCCACTTCGCCGCCAAAGTCGCTGTGTCCCGGGGTGTCCACGATATTGATTTTCGTGTCGTGAAAGAAAAGCGCCGTGTTCTTCGCCAGAATGGTGATGCCGCGCTCCCGTTCCAGGTCATTGGAGTCCATCACACGTTCAATGACGGCTTCGTTGGCGCGGAAAATCCCGCTTTGCCGCAGCATGGCATCCACAAGCGTAGTCTTGCCGTGGTCCACGTGGGCGATGATGGCGATGTTTCGAATATTTTCACTCATAATTCCTGCTTATCGTGCCCTGGCTCCGCCGGGCAAGTCCTCTAAAGACAAAAATAGCTGCTGAAACAGCCAGCAGCCTTGATGATGTACCTTAATGTAGGTCGACCGCGTGGCGGTCACACATCCTTAGGTGCGGTGCAGCAAGTTATAGTTTAGCAGACTCGCACGCTTGCGGGCCAGCAAAGTAGGACCGACATCCCTGCCTGTCTTCTTGCGGTTATCCCGGTCTCCGAATAGAGCCTGCAGGTAGTTTGCATGCGGCAACCATTCGTCCCAAAAATGACCGCGCTCTTGAACGCGTTCCAATTCGGGATGTTCGTCTCTTGACGGCGCGGGGAAGCAGTTGGTACAGACGTATATTTTTCCGTTGAACGCCCTATCACCTTACATATCAATATCCAATGTTTTCGCACCAAGGTCAGAAAGAGGAGGGCACATGGATAGCCTCGTGCAGGATCATCTAGAAAGGTTTAGCGGTCCAAGGGAAGCGCCAAACGTGTCCACCGATTCATTTTGGGACGCGCCAAGCAGCGGGCTCCGCCAGGTGATTTTTGCAACTCCGTCAATCAAAAGGTGGCCATCCTCCAAGCTCCGGGCAATCGAAGGATCCGCGCGCGAACTTCCGGCGCATCGAGCGGCGGGAATGGTGGCTGTGGGCGGCTGCAGCCATCATCACTTTACTGCTCACCCTGGGGCTCGCCTCCTTCCTGCTTCCGAATGCGCACTCTCATCAGGACTTTTACACTCTGACGGTGCTGCCGCAGGCCATGCGAGGCCTGGTGGGTCTGGTTTTTCTCTTCGATCTTTACACCATCTATCAGTATCTACTGATTCACAGAATCCGCCGCCAGCTCCTTGAACGCGAAGAACTCTTTCACCTCATCAGCGATAACGCCGCAGACATGATCGCCGTCGTGGATATGGACGGCAAGCGCATTTACAACAGTCTTTCCTACCAAAAAGTCCTCGGATATTCGTCCGAGGAGCTGCAAGCCTCTTCGGCGTTCGAGCAGATTCACCCCGACGATCGCGAACGCGTCAAGAAGGCAGCTGAGGAAGCGCGCCGTTCGGGGATCGGAAAAACACTTGAATACCGGCTTCGCCATAAGAACGGCGAATGGCTAGTCCTGGAATCCACGTCAAGCGTGATCCGAGACGCTAAGGGTGAGCCGGAAAAGCTGGTGATCGTAAACCGCGACGTTTCCGAGCGCAAAAGAAACGAGGAGGCCCTGCGCCGCTTGGAATCAGGTTTTCGGTCCGTCGTGGAGGACGCGCCCTATGGCATTTATCGCGCCAGCACGGCCGGCCGTTTCCTGCAGGTGAATCCGGCGCTGCGGAAAATGCTTGGCTACGAGTTGATCGACGAACTTCTGGCCAAAGATCTGCCGAGCGAAATCTTCCAGCATGCCGGCGAATACCAACGTTTGGTCGAACTCCTCACCCGCACACAGGAAATCAAGGATATCGAGGTGGAGTGGAAGCGGAAGGACGCCACGCCGATCACCGTGCTTTGTTCCGGGCGGCGCGTCAACGATGAAAGCACCGCCCTCGTGCATTTTGAAGTGTTTGTGGAGGACGTGACCGCAAAGCGAATCCTCGAAAAACAGCTGCGCATGGCGCAGAAGATGGAAGCGATTGGCCGGCTCTCGGGAGGCATCGCGCACGACTTTAACAATCTTCTGGGGGTAATCATCGGCTACAGCAGAGTGCTGAAGCGCGAATTGGGCGCAGACAATCCTCTCTCGGAGCACGCCTTGGAAATCGAAAAGGCCGGTCAACGCGCCGCTTCCTTAACCAAACAATTGCTGGCCTTCAGCCGGCAGCAGGTCTTGACTCCCGCCGTCCTCAACCTCAACTCCCTGGCCTCCGATATGGAAAAAATGCTTCCCCAACTTCTCGGCGAAGACATTGAAGTCACTTTGGTCCTGGATCCACTCCTTGGCAACGTAAAAGCGGACCAGAGCCAGATCGAGCAAGTCATCATGAATTTGGCGGTCAACGCGCGGGACGCTATGCCCATAGGCGGCAAGCTCAAGATCGAAACCACCAACGCCGACTTAGACGACGCTTTCACTCGGCTCCATCCCGGCTCCAAAGTCGGCAGCTTCGTTCTCTTGGCGGTCACGGACACTGGCATGGGCATGGATGCCGTCACGCTCACACATATTTTTGAACCTTTCTTTACCACCAAGGAGCGTGGCAAGGGCACTGGCCTCGGTCTCGCCACTGTCTACGGCATCGTCAAACAAAGCAACGGTTATACCGGCGTCGACAGCTTCCCGGGAAAGGGCACTTCCTTTCAGATTTACCTCCCGCGGTATGCCGGCGAGCCCGCCATCGACGAAGTGAAGCCTGACTCTCCGGATATGATCCGCGGCTCTGAAACCATTCTTCTCGTGGAAGACTCTGAACCCTTGCGAAAGCTTGTTAAGACTTATCTTGACTCCGCCGGTTTTCGTGTCTTTTCCGCGGAGTGCGGCGAAGCCGCCCTGGAACTCTCCATGCGCGTCGGCGTCACCCTCGATCTTCTTTTGACCGATGTGGTTATGCCCGGCATGAACGGACGTGCCCTGGCGGAACACCTGCTGTCCCGTCAGCCGGGCATGAAAGTGCTCTACATGTCCGGCTACACAGACACTTTCATTGCCGGACACGGAGTTCTCGACGCCGGAATGCATCTTCTGCACAAGCCCTTTACGGAAGAGGTTTTTCTCCGCAAGGTTCGCGAAGTACTTGATGTGGGGAAGAGGCCCGTGCCCGCCTCCGACCCCGCCGGCGAACTCGTTGGTCAACGCGTACGCCCGGGCCGATAGGAGCTACCACTCGATGGAAAAGCTGTTGGTTATCGACGACGACGAGTCCATTCGCCGCCTCCTGCGTCTTGAATTGTCCGACACTTTTGAAATCTTCGACTCCGGCGAGCCCCAGGAAGGTTTAGCTCTCGCGCTGGAGCACAAACCCGACGCCATCTTGCTCGATCTTCGCATGCCCAATTATTCCGGCTATGAACTCCTCCAGACCTTTACCGCTTTCAGCCACACTCAGAAGATCCCCATCATCATCGTAAGTGGCGAGGCCGGCGGACAAACAAAAGAGCACTGCAAGCAGCTTGGCGCCTTTGCCTACTTCGAGAAACCCATCGACTTCGATGCGCTCCGTAATTGCCTCACACAACTCACCAAAGTTCGCCGCTTTACCCCCCGATCCGAAGTGCGCGTGCGCTTGCGGGTGCCCCTCAAACTCCGCTACGCAGACCCTCGCGGAAATAAGCTTGACCATGAAACAGCAACCGAAGACGTGAGTCTCAACGGTTTTCTGTGCATCTGCACGGCGGAGATGGCTGTCGAATCCATTGTGGAAGTTTTTCTTACCTCCAACGGACTGCTCTACGTTGGCAAGGCCAAGATCGTCTATTCCGATACCAAGGCCGCTCCTCTTCGCCACTACGGATTCCGCTTTACTGAGAAAACTGGGCCTTGGGTGCTGAACTAAAATTCCACTTGGACTTTTTCCATGGCAAACCTTGATGCCTGGCTTCCTCGACAACACGAAACCATCGAGCGGTCCATCGATGCACCTCATCCTTCCGTCATCCGCGTGCTCGCCGTCGACGACGAACCCGCCGCTTCTAAGCTCATCGCCATCTTGTTGCGTCCGCCAGCTTTCTACTGCACTACCGCGCCTGATGGCGAAGCCGCCCTTCGGGCGTTGCAACTCGAGCGATTCGATGCCGTAATTTCCGATCTCCAAATGCCCGGGATCAGCGGACTCGAACTCCTCAACCGCGTTCGCCGCACCTATCCGAATGTGGCCTTCTTGGTCACCACGGGCGTAGACGACGTGGATGTGGGCGTGCAGGCCATGCGCAGTGGCGCTGACGATTATCTCGTCAAACCTCTCAGGGAAACGGTCCTCATTGCCAGCCTCGAGAGCGCCCTTCACAAGCGGCATCTCGAACAACAAATCGAAAACTACCGCCAGCACCTCGAAGAAATGGTTGCGGAGCGCACCGGCCAGCTCCGTGACGCCCTCCGGCAGATCGAGCGCGGTTACGAGGACACTCTGCAAGCTCTCGGCGCGGCCATTGATCTCCGCGACAATGAAACCGCTGGCCATTCCCAGCGCGTCTGCCGGTACTCCCTCGAGATTGCCCGGGTCATGGGTTGGTCCCAGGCGCAGTCTGAGAGTCTTGCCCGGGGCGCCCATCTGCACGACATCGGGAAGCTCGGAATCCCCGACAGCATTCTTCTCAAGCCCGGGCCGCTCACTGTGGACGAACGAACACTCATGCAGCGCCACGTGCAGATCGGCTTCGATCTCGTCAAGGACATCGCCTTTCTTTCAGACGCCTCTGAAATCGTACTCACGCATCACGAGCGCTACAACGGCGCTGGCTATCCGCGCGGCCTCCGGGGAGATCAAATCCTTCCTGGCGTCCGCATTTTCGCCGTGGCGGATAGCTTTGACGCCATCACCTCCAACAGGCCCTATCGCCAGGCCTCCTCCTTCGAGGAGGGACGCGAGACCATTCGCCAGCGTTCGGGCACCCTCTTTGATCCTGAAGTGGTGAGCATCTTCCTCGGCCTCCCGGAAAATACCTGGCAGGCCATCGCAAAAGAGGAACGTCAGGCCGCAGCACGGCCCGCGTGCCCGCTGGTCTAGCGCAAAGCATCGGCGGAATGAGCATTTTCAAACACGCTGATCGCTCTTACAGTGGAAGTGCACGAAAAAACCGCGCTGCTCCGGAATCAGCCGCTGCCCGGGGGGTCCTACCCGCTATTCCACGCGGAGGGCGACGATGGGGTCCACGCGGGCTGCGCGGCGAGCCGGAACGTAGCACGCCACCAGCGCGGCAAGACCGAGCACGACCGCTACCCCAGCGTAAGTCACCGGATCGGTTGGTGTCACCTCAAAGAGCAGTTGCTGCAGGAGGCGCGTGAGCCAAAACGCCCCAAACAAGCCAAGCGCCACGCCAATTAGCGCGAGCACCAGACCTTGGCCCAGAATCATGCGCAGGATTTCCGCCGGGCGCGCGCCGATGGCCATGCGCACTCCGATTTCATGGCGCCGCTGGCCCACCGCCAAAGCCATCACTCCGCCGATGCCGGTTGCCGCAATCGCCAGCGCCAGCAGAGCGAACAGGCCTAGCAGATTGGTGGTTAGTCGCGGCACCGCGACGGACTCGGCACGCACCTGTTCGAGTGACCGCACCCGCGCCGCCGGTTGATTTGGATCGACACCATGCAACAGTTCGATTACTCCGCGCGCGATGCTCATTGGTTCCACCGCGGTCTTGATCACCAGGCTAGCCTGGCCCATGGGGTTTTGCGCCAGCGGGACGTAAATCTCATCCACCACATCTTTATCGAGTCCATACTGCTTGATGTCGCCGACCACCCCGACGATTTGGATCCAAGCCTTTCCTCCGTCGGCGGAGAAGCGCGTCCCGACCGGATCCTTCGCTCCCCACAGGTGTATTGCAGCGCTACGGTTCAGCACCGCCACGTCCGGATTGCCCGGGCGGTCGGCTTGCAGGAATCCCCGCCCGTTCAGAATGGGAATATGAAGCGCTTCAAAATAAGTTGGGCTCACAATCCGGAAATCGGCTTTCGGCATCGCTTGCCCCCGCTCGGGGGCCTGCCCTTCGATCTGAAAATCGCCTGTCATAGTCATACCAGACGTAAACGGAATCATCATGGAAGCGGCCGCCGATTTGACTCCGCTCTGCATCTGGACCTTGTCCAGTAATGCTTCAAAAAACGCGCGCTGCTTGTCATTGGTGTTGTACTTAACAAAGTCCAATGAGATGTCCATCGTCAATACGTTTTCCGGCTGAAAGCCGGGGTCCACATGCTGCAGCTTCACGAAGCTGCGCAGCATCAGCCCAGCGCCAATCAGCAGGAGGAAGGAAAATGCCACTTGCGCAACAATTAGCAGGCTCCTCACCCGGTGCTTCCCTCGCCCGATCGTGGACCGCGCGCCGCCCTCTTTCAGGCTGCCCACGACCGCCTCACGCGAAGCCAGTGCCGGCGCGGTGCCGGAAAGTAAGCTGGTCAGCACGGCTACGAGGAAAGTGAATCCCAGGACCCAGGCGTCCATCTGAATTTCACGCGCTCGCGGCGTGAAACGTGCCGCAAAACTCACCAGCAAACTCAGCGCTCCCCAGGAAAAAAGCAGGCCCAGACCGCCGCCGATCACGGCCAGCATGAAACTCTCGGTGAGCAATTGCCGGAACATGCGCACACGTCCTGCGCCTAGGGCGGCGCGCACCGCGAGTTCGCGCTCCCGCTTTACCATCCGGGAGAGATTTAGGTTGG
>Ga0210402_10005040_pt1 | contig 11878 bp, 11 predicted proteins | sample IncBWC7MmetaG_FD_161055 | JGI IMG/M metagenome (GOLD analysis project Ga0210402, IMG submission 161055) | Forest soil microbial communities from Barre Woods Harvard Forest LTER site, Petersham, Massachusetts, United States - Inc-BW-C-7-M | ecosystem: Environmental > Terrestrial > Soil >...
CCTTGAAGCTGCTGAAAGTCCTCTTGCCGTTCCGCTATCGCCCCCTGAACGACCCGGATCTCGGTCTACGACTGCCATTCGGTGTTGATCCCACTTCGCTCAACCACTTCAGCTCATTCCCCAGCGGTCACGCGATGCTATTCTTTGCCCTCTGCGTTCCGCTGTGGATGCGCTCCCGCTGGTTGGGCGCAGCGGCGGCCATTTGGACATTGTTGGCGATCTGTTTGCCACTGCTCCATCTTGGAGACCATTGGGCAAGCGACATCTTCGTAGGCGCCGTGATTGGCGTGGCGCTCATGCTCCTACTGTGCCGGCTCATTGGCGCCACGGGGCTGCCCGATCGAGTGGTGCGCTTCAGTGCAACGCATCCCTCCGCGTTCTACGCCATTGCGTGGCTGGTCGCCCTTGAGATTGCAGTGCGGTTTGATGCCGTCCAGGCATTCCTTTCCGACACAGCACGCCTTGCAAGAGCGGTCCTCTTTTGAGCATCGCCAGCGGCGGCATTGCCATCACATCAAGCTATAGACGTGCCGGCACTGCAGGCAAAAAGTTGATTCGTCACTGACTGCCGACGGACTCTATCCGCGCTGGATGCTTCACCCGCTGCCCTTCGCGACGTTTGCCGAGCTAGCTGCCCGCGGGTTCAAGGCGACGGTCTACTGCTCCCGCTGCTATGAGCATCGCCCCATTGACCTGGCTGCCGAACATCTCCGCGACCGCTGTTTCGCGACGACCCGATTCCGCTGCACCACCAAGATCCGATACACTGGCGCTGTCTGCGGATCCTCAGGGTCGGTAGAGATCGAGCCATCCGTGCTGCCGCCGGCTGGCGGCAAAGACATACTCGCCTTCTATGCCACGCTCTTGCCCAAGCAACTCGAAATCGAGGACACCTCGCCCGAGAGCAAGCTGACCGACGCCGAACTCGATCATGTCTACCAGTCGCTGCTGGCCGCACGGAAAGCGGCGGGGATCAACGAAAAAGACCAGCTCGGACCGCGGACGGTAAACTAAGTTAAGGTTTAACGGCTGTCGGATAGATGCTTGGCAAGTTCCAAAAGCGCCTGTGACTTGGGAAACATTTCCTGCGCATAGCGGCGCAACGGGGCGCTATTGTTGGTGTCTTGGGAATAGGCACCGTATTGAGCGACGGCGGCAGTTTGCACCCGCAGTTGAGCGGCGGCATAAGCTGTGTCGAACTCCGCGCCTTGCAATGAATTCAGACGAGCCATTGCATCGTCGGCAATCTTCTGAAAGTCCTCGTCAGGTGCCATGGTCACGCCAGCTTCTTTGCGATTCCTTTCCAAGTTTGTCACACTGAGTGTATGTTCCGCCACCGAACGCGTTGCGTAGCTGCGGACCAGTTCATTCTGCGACTTGGTAAGCGCCAAGTTGCCGGATTCGATTTCAAACTTATCGACGGTTTGCGCGAACCCGACAAAGCGCGCGTCGGGCAAGGCATCCACGGCGTACACCAACGCGACGTGCGAGATTGGCGCGACGGCAACGGCGACAAGAAACGTGCGACGAATGATCGGGGTCATGGGCGTCTCCCTCTTTAGCAACGACTTGAGAACGCAGGCTTATGTCAGAGAAAGGCGAAGACTATGCCGAGGGCCGCACCGATGAGCAGCAGCGCGGCTGCCGCCGCCACTAGCAGCCACCGCACGTCTTGCGGCTCAGGCGCTTGGATATGGACCATAGGTGTTTCCTTGCCGGGCGGCCCAAGCCAGCTTTCGTGGTCGCACCACGGGCCGACGAATCCCCACCGATCCACGAGGCGGCACGAAGTTTCAGACGTGCCGGCCTATCGCTTTCTCCAATTCATTCCTTTCCCCAATTCATCTGCCCGCTAGCGATACTGCCGCCAGACCCGGGGGCTTGTGTCCGGTCCTAGCCTCGCACGCGTTGGAGGTTAGTTCAGTTGGAATTGCACTAGGTGTGACATTGCAGTGGCAATGCATTTCCCGCCAGGTATATCCTGCTATTCACGGCGGCGCTTGAGGCCTCCGGGTGAGGGAGGCAGGTGCCGAAATGAGCCGACAGTTACCCGAAACGTTACCCAACACCCGGTAAAAGCCAGCAATTTTCGCTTGCTTTACATTTCGGCCGGCAAAGAGACCGGAGGCCGAACCTCTATAATCTCGACCACTTCCGTTGCACCATGCAGTCCGGCAACCCACTGGACCGCTACAATCAGGATCTCCCAGGAAGCACGAGTGCGATGTTCATTCTGTCGCGGATTGGAGCATCGCGCTGACTGGGAAGTGAATCCCATTTTACCCGACAACGGCGGAGGCATGAGACCAGGGGGGCCGCGGACTTCCGCGCTCTTGTTGAGTGCGGCGTGCTCAATGTCTGCTTTGCCCCGATAGCGGATGAGCGGCGGACATTCCGGGAGGTCCGGTTTGTGCCCACGGGCGGGCATGATCAGGCCAGCGAGTCGAGCAGAGCTTTAGCGTCCCTAAGGTCGGGCGTGTCGAAACCCTCGGTGAACGCCTCGTAGACGGGTGCCAGCAGTTCACGGGCGGCGCCGCGGCTTCCGTTGTCGCCCCACAGTTCCGCCAAGCTCGTGGCCGCCCGCAGCTCAAGCAGCCGCGCCTGCTGACCGCGCGCCACGTCGATCGCCTCGCGGAAGGCGGCCTCGGCCGTGTCCCTATCAGCGGCTGAGCGAGCGAGCAGTAGAGTTGCCTTGACGCGATGGATTTCCGGCAGGCTGAACTGGTCGCCGCCCTTTTGCACCATCGCTAGCCCGTCCTCGAGCGCTGCTAGGCCGTCACCGACATTCCCGCTGCGCGCGCAGGCGCTGGCGAGAGCGGGAAAAAAGCTCGGCACCGAAAACAAGGTACCGATCGCGCGCAGCTCGGCTATGCCCTCGCGCATCTGCGCGATGCCCTCAGCGAACTCGCCCTGCCGGGCCAGCGCGTCACCACGAAAGACCTTGCCGAGCGGCACCATCGGCGGCAGGCCCTTTTCGCCGCAATAGCTGATCATCCGCCCGCCGGCCGCGCGGGTGGCATCCGACTCCCGCCGCAGCTGGTGAAGGATACCCGTGGCCCACAGCGCGATGGCGACAGTGAAGGGATGCGCCAGCGCTTCGGCCAGCGCGAGCCCGTCGCGGCACAACGCCAGCGCTCGGTCGGGATAGCCCAGGTGAGCCAGCGACAGCGACCCGAAGGCGCGGCAGCACACACCCGGGTCATGGCCGGAATAGATGTAGGTCAGGCAGTGGTCGCGCTCGCGCTCGTAGCGGGCGATGCCCTCTTCGGCGTGCCGCTGGGCGGTGCGGAAGTCACCGCTGAAACAGAGCGCACTCCAGCCGAGATGGTGGGCCTCGATCAGGAACCCGTGGTCGTCCATGCGCTCGGCCAGCGCGAGAACGCGGCGCGCGTCGTCGCGCGCCGTCCGCATGTCGCCGGAGATCATGTGGTACTGGCCGTTGCCTCGCAGGGCCACGAACAGCCCGCGGACGTCATCGACCCGTTCGCAGATTTCGGCGGCACGCGTGAAAGCCGCCGCCACATCCCGATTGCCAAAGCCCCGCGTTGGCATCAGGCACACGCCGAGGGTGTTTTGCAGCGCGATTTCGCGGCGATGGCGCGCCACCGTCTCGGGCAGGGTGGCGAGCAACTCCAAGCCCTTGCGCAGATGGCTCTCGGCCTCGACGTGGGCCGAACGCTGCATCGCGCGCTGGCCGGCCTTGAGCCAGTAATCGATCGCCTGCTCGACGCGGCCGGCCTCGGTGTAGTGGTGGGCGAGCAGCTCGGGCTCGGCGATTTCGGGAAACTGCGCTTCGAGGACATCGGCGATGCGCGCGTGATGGCGCTGGCGCCGGCTTTTCAACATCGACTGATAGGCCGCGTCCTGGACGAGCGCGTGCTTAAACTCGTAGGCCACGCGCCCCGCAACGGCGCGCCGGCAAACGAGCTCCGCGGTGACGAGGCGGCCCAACGCCAACTCCATGGCCGCCTCGTCGAGCGCCACGACTGCGGCCAGCACGTCCTGGCTGAAGGTGCGCCCCAGCACCGCCGCGATTTGCGCCACCTCCTTGACCGGCCCGAGGTGATCGAGGCGCGCCATCAGCGAATCCTCGATCGACGCCGGGATGGCGATCGGCGGCGGCGCGTTCGCTGCGCCGCCGGCCGCTGCGCCTGCTTCCAGGACGGTCTTTGTCATTTCCTCGACGAACAGCGGCACCCCGTCCGTCCGCACAACGATCTTGTCGATGACGTCGGCCGGTAGCGGCGCCGCGCCGGCGACCTGGGTGGCCAGGCGGGCACAAGTGCGCGCGTCCAGCCGGTTGAGCGCAAGCAACGTCACGTGCCGGTCGCCAGTCCATGCCGGCGTGAATTTCGAGCGGAAGCTGGTGATGATGAGCACCCTGAGGTCAGGGGCGCGCGCCACCGTCAAATCGATCAGCTCGCGCGAGGTCGGGTCGATCCAGTGCGCGTCCTCGAAGTGAAACAGCACCGGACGCTGCTCTGCGAGGCCGGCGAGCTGGTCGACCAGCGCTGCCAGCGTCAGCTGCTTTTGCCGCAGCGGGCTGACATTCGCCGGCGCGTAGCGAGCGCCGAACGGGATCGATAGCAGCGGCGCGATCAGCGGAACCGCCTCAGCCGTTGGCCGGCCCGACAGCGCCAGCAGTGCCTCGAGCTTGTCGAGCTTGTCCTCGGGGCTATCGTCGGGCTGGATGCGGGCGGCGCGCTCGAGCTGGCCAATCACCGGGTACAGTGCGGAGTTGGTGTGGTAGGGCGAGCATTGGTAGCGCAGCCGCATGTGCGGCTGCGCACGGATGCGCTCCTGAAGCGCCAAGACTATCCGCGACTTGCCGATTCCGGGTTCGCCGGAGAGCAGTACCACCTGGCCATCGCCGGCGCAGGCACGCTTCCAGCGCCGTTCGAGGATGTCGATCTCCTCCTCGCGCCCGATGCACGGCGTCAGCGCGCGCGTGTGCGTCGCTTCAAAGCGGCTCTCGATCGGGCGCGGCCCGTCGACTTGCCAAGCAGTGACCGGCGCATCGAACCCCTTGAGCACCCGCGCGCCGAGACCGGTGCATTGGAACAGGCTACCGGCAAGCGTGTGTGTGGCCTCGGCGATGGCGATCGTGTTCGGCGCCGCAATCGCCTGCAGGCGGGCCGCCAGATTTGGCGCCTCACCGGCGATCATCGCCTCCTGTGCGGCGCCCTCACCGACGATGTCGCCGACCACCACGCGGCCGGTGGCGATTCCGACCCGCACGGCGAGCGGCGCGCCCTTGCCTGCGGCCAGCGCCCGCACCGCGTCGGTTATGCCGAGGCCGGCATTGATCGCCCGCTCGGCGTCGTCCTCGTGCGCCCGCGGCCAGCCGAAATAGACCAGCACGCCGTCGCCCATGAACTTTGCGATGAAACCATCGAAGCGCGCGACCACGCCGGCGCAGGCGCCCTGGAAGGCGCGGATCAGATCGCGGTAGTCCTCGGCGTCGAGCCGTGTCGACAATGTCGTCGAGCCGACCAGATCACAGAACATTACGGTAAGTTGCCGGCGCTCGGCTTCGGGAGGCTCGAGTTTTGTCTGGCGCGCGGAAGCCGAGGTCGGCTGAGTTGAAGGCTCGTCTGGGGAGAGGGCCTCGATCGCGGCTTTGAGCTTCACACGATGGCCAAGAGTAAGACCAAGTTCTTTGAGATTATCGTCAGTCAGGCAAGGCAGAACTTCGAAGTCGACATCGTTCTCCGCGAACACCTGCGCGTATCGGCCGAGGCCAAGTCGTTCGAGCCATTGGGCGACGTCACTCAAGGTGGCCCTCCTCGTGACGGCAAAAGGCTATCGAAGTCGCACGACCCGCGCAAGCAAGGCCGCTAATGACCGCTTCGGGTCAAACGCGTCGGTTTCGTGACGTCCGCAGTATGTCCGGTCTACCCCAAATAGCAGACATTTCCGGCCCCGGTCGGCACTTCGCATTTGCGCCAAATACAGACATGCGCCACGGAGCGGTGAAATTCGGTCGAGAATTCATTCTGGCAACCCCGCTTTGCGCAAGGCATCCTTGTATTTCGACACGTTTTCCACTTGCCGGTAGGGCCCGAGTACATTCCGAAGATTGGCCACGCGCAGTGCCGGATGCCGTTGGCGCAATCGCAACATCATCTCTCTTGCTCCCTCGTGACGCTCGTCGAGTACATAGGACGAGGCGGCAATGCGCAATGCCGATTGGTAATCAGGCTGCTCGCGCAATGCCATTCGCGCCCATGACGAGGCTTCGCTATAACGACCGGCAAAGAAATGAGCATGGGCCGTTGCCGATTGCATCATGTAAATACTTGGATCGACCGGACTGAGGCGCATCGCGCGCGCCTGACGTCCGATGGCCGCGTCCGGCTCGCCGAGACATAGTTTCGTCCAGCCGCCCCAATGCCACGCGTGTGCCAGGTTCGGGTTAAGAACAAGCGCCTGATCGACGAAGGCGTCGCCATCGTCGAGCTCCCCCACAACAAATGCGAGCGCGTATCCGGCGAAACAGAGCGCGCCAGCTTCGTCCTTGCCGAATTCAACAGCCCGTCGAGCCAGCCTTCTGGTTTCGGCAACGTCCTGCTATGTGATCCAACCCTCCCCTTTGCGCCGGCAGTAACAAAACGTTGCCATGGCGTAGGCCAGGGCAAATTCGGGGTCGAGCTCGATCGCTTTCCGCCACAGTGCCAGCGCCTCGTCGTTGGCCTCACTGCTTCGATTGCGAATTTTGGCAAGCCCGCGCAGATAAGTGTCGTAGGCGTCGAGGCTCGCCGTCGGCTTGCGCATCGCACGCTCGATCTCTGCCCGATGCAGCTTCGGCTCTATCGCACCGACGACGCTCTCCGTCACCCGATCCTGTAGATCAAAGATGTCATCAAGCGCCCCGTCGAAGCGGTCCGCCCAGAGATGCGTCCCCGCCGAGGCATCGATGAGTGACGCACTGCAAAGTCGTGTTCGATCAGCCGTCTGTCCGTGAAGCCCGCAGCGACGACTACTGCGGGTTTCCGGACCCAGTCGGCACTTCGCACGATAATGGAACTGCCGCGCCGCTGAAGATGATTTAGCAGGGCGGAAACGTTGTTGGCTGACTAACCTTGCTGTTGGTAGCCTTCCGGGCTCGTCAGGAGGTGAACAATGTATGTTAGGCGAGCCGTGCCGCATCCGGCTCTCCGCGGCGTTGTCCGATCGTTCGGCGAACGACGAGGAACCCTCGGAACGACTGTTCTGACCTGGCCTCTAACGGCGCGGCCCCATCAGATCATCGACATCTACTTGGGTGACCCGTTCCGCGTTCGGATCGAAGGAGGCACCCTGCAAACTGCGCCGGAGACAGTAGTTGTGGGCCCGCAAGCATCACGTCGAATCCATATCTACGTATCGGGCGAGGTCCACATCTTCAATATCTTGCTCCAGCCCGGGGCTCTAAACAGGTTGATCGGAATCGACATGACATCTCTCATCAACGAAGGCATCGCAGCACAGGACATCTTCGGCAAACGCGCCGTCGGTTTGAACGATGCCGTACGTTCGGCGTCGGACTTTGCCTCGCGCGTCACCGCTGCGGAGCGTTGGTTTGGAAATTTGCTGGAAGGCAGCGGTGGCAAGGATGGAATCGATTTCGCATCCCGCCTTTTGCTGGCAACACACGGCCGCGCCCGCATTGACTCCCTGGTCGAACGATCCGGTCTGAGTGCACGCCATTTTCAGCGCCGATTTGCTACACAAATAGGGCTTCCGCCCAAGCTTTATGCGCGGACGATCCGGTTTGACCGAGCGCTCATGGCGCACCGCCGGGACCCGACGAGGACCTGGACCGAAATTCTTCACGATGCCGGATACTTCGATCAGGCGCATTTTGTGCGCGAATGCCATGCCCTCGTCGGCGCTGCGCCGAGTCAATTCATTGGAGACTGGGACAACATCTTTTCCCTGGATGGCTGAAATATACAAGCGCGCCAGCCGTAGGCGACCCCATTGTTACTTGCCAACATGGAGGCGAGCGAACAATGAGAATTGGCCGACGTCGCTTTGTGGTCACAGCCGGGACACTCGCAACGACGACAGCTGCAGCACAATGGAGTCCGGCGCCCGCTCAAAACACGCCACAGAGCGCAGCACAGATCGGCGGCCTGGCCTATCGCAGCGTAAGTGAGCTGCGCGCCATGCTCGACACGCGACAAGTCTCCGCAGCGGAGCTGCTGGAGCAAGCAATTGCCCGGATCGTGGCGCATGACTCTCAAGTCAACGCTGTCGTGGTGCGCGACTTCGAGCGCGCACGCGCCGCCGCAACGGCAGCCGATGCTAGCCTCGCGCGCGGGGAACGTCGGCCGCTGCTTGGCCTGCCGATGACGGTGAAGGAGGCGTTCAACGTAGCGGGTCTGCCGACCACCTGGGGCATTCCAGCGTTCAAGGACTGGCACCCGACGCAGGACGCGCTCGCCGTGGCGCGGCTGAAGGCGGCGGGTGCGGTGATCTTGGGCAAGACCAACATCCCGCTCTCGATCAGCGACTGGCAGAGCTTCAATGAGGTCTATGGCACCACCAACAACCCGTGGGACCGGGCGCGCACGCCAGGCGGTTCCTCCGGCGGCTCCGCGGCGGCGGTGGCCGCCGGGTACGTTGCCCTCGAGCTCGGCTCGGACATCAACGGCTCGATCCGGCAGCCGGCGCATTGCTGCGGCATCTTCGGCCACAAGCCCAGCACCGGATTGGTACCGCTGCACGGACACGTCCCGCCCCGCGCCCCATCCACAGCCGCCGACGGGACGGTGGGGCTGGGCGTCGTCGGCCCGCTTGCGCGTACTGCCGCCGATCTGGACCTTGCGCTTGGCCTGCTTGCGGGTCCGGATGATGCCGATGGATTTGGCTATCGCCTGACTTTGCCGACGCCGCGCCATGAGCGCCTGGCCGAGTTCCGCGTCCTGCTCATCGACACTCACCCGCTGTTGCCGACCGCCTCGGCAATCCAGGACGCGCTCGACAGGGTTGGCAAAAAGCTTGGACAGGCCGGCGCGACCGTCGCGCGCACCAGTCCCTTGCTGCCCGATCTCGCGGAAGCGGCGCGGCTACACCAGAAGCTCGTGTTCGCCTTCAGCCAGGCCTTCGCGCCACCGGAGGTTTACCGCCGCGTCGAAGCCGCGGTCGCGCAGCTCTCGCCAGATGACCAGAGCCTCGCGGCATGGCGCTTACGCGCGACGATCATGAGCCATCGCGACTGGATCGCCGCCAACGCCCAGCGCGGACAGTTGCGCCAACAATGGCGCGCTCTCTTCCAAGAGTGGGACGTTGTGCTTTGTCCGCCCGCCGTGACGCCGGCGTTTCCGCACGACCACCGGCCTGACCAGAACAGCCGGGAGATCGAGATTGACGGCAAGCACTATCCCTACCGGGATCAATCAGTGTGGCCCGGCGTCGCCACTGCGCCGGGCCTGCCAGCGACTGTCGCGCCGATCGAGCTCAGCAAGGTCGGCCTGCCGATCGGTGTACAGATTGTCGGCCCATATCTCGAAGATCGGACAACGATCGCATTCGCCCGACTCCTAGAGAGGGAATTCGGTGGTTTCGTGCCCCCTCCAGGCATGGGCGGTTAGTTCAAAGACAACGAGCATCGGAACGAGATCGACATCTAAGCTTGTCGGCGTTCTAAGGTCTTGATTTCCGCTTTGCGTCAATCGCGCCGTTTTTACCTTCTGAGCATCACGTCTGGTTTACTCTCAACATCAGACGTTTCCTGGCCCGGTCGGCACTTCGCATTTGGGCCAGGATCGGAAGTTCGCCAGCCGGCAAGACTGAGCTAGAGCCAGCCCACGAACTTTAGCAGAGACCGCAGGCTGAGGAACAAAATGAGACAGCCAACCAACACCATGAGCAGGCGCGTCGGTGCAATTCGGGTCAGATAGCCGGCGAACGGCGCGCTGACGAGACCACCGAGAATGAGCGGTATGACCGGCACAAGGTCTGCGAATCCGAGCGTGAGAACAAAGGCTGCAGATGATGCGATCGTGACAAAAAATTCGGTCAAATTGACCGATCCGATCACCAACCGCGGAACGTGACCGTGGCCGATCAGAGTGCTGGTGACGATGGGTCCCCAGCCGCCGCCGCCAATGGCGTCCAACACGCCGCCAACAAACCCGAGGACCGGCATTCCGCGCTGCTGCGGCTGGGGCGGCGTGAACATATTCAACGCCCTTACCAAAATCACGACGCCCAAGAGGGCCAAGTAGGCCGCCACAAACGGCGCAATTACCTTACCGTCGATATTGACCAGAACCGTTGCCCCAAGAATGCCGCCGATCGTTCCGGGAACGACGATCCTCTTTACGATCCTCCAATCGATGTTTCGATGAGCAAAGTGGGACGCTCCCGAGGCCGCCGTGGTAAAAATTTCGGCGATATGTACGATAGCGCTCGCCTGTACAGGCGAGGTGCCAAAGCTCAACATGAACGTCGTCGCAGTGACGCCAAACGCCATGCCGAGCGCGCCGTCGATCAGTTGCGCCACCAATCCGACGGCGAAAAAAAGCCACCACTCATCCATGGAAATTGGCCTCCGGGCGATCTTACCGAAGCCGGGCAGGCTAGTGCTCACACCTGACAGTCATTCGATTATCATCCTTACTGGGGCCAATCGCAAACCTGCCAAACCGCTGACGAGAAGGCTGTCCTGCTCGATTCGATGCTGGCTTATTCCGGCAAGTACACAGTTGAAGGAGACCGGATTACGACGTGAACGCTAAGGACACCGATGCACCGTCGGCCGAGACGGCGTGCCCCTATGTCTCCTTCGGGTCAATCGCGTCGGTTTCGTGATTCCGACGTATGTCCGGTCTACCCCGGCGGATTCAATGGGTCAGCGCAACACCTTCTAATCTTGCTGGATCAGGAGGTGAGCCATGGTGACATCACGGATATGGTTCACGGCGACGCAGAAGGCCGAGCTGTGGGAGCGCTGGAAGGGCGGGTTAAGTGTTGCAGCGATCTCGCGGGCCCTGGATCGGAGGAACAGGACGGGCGTTCTGCGAATTGTGACGCTCCATGGAGGAATCGCGCCGGCGTTCCGCCGGAGAGCTTTGGCAGCGCCGCGCCGGCAACCCGTGAGAGCCAGCAAGCGCACGGCTGCGACCGCCTCGCCCTTCGGCAGCCGTTAATGCGGCTCATAGGGCGCGCTAGTCGCCCATCTGAATCCGTCCTTTGTTTCTGCCAGGAGCCCCACCATCTACTCCAGATGGCGGACCATCTGGACCCGCCCGACCGCTCTCCATAAGGGTAGTGGTGATGCCGACAGCACGTCTGTTTCCGCTATTCCTCGCCTGCTTCGCGTCGATCGGATACGAGATTGCGCTGACCCGGTTTTTTGCGGTCTCGAGCTGGTCCGAGTACGGCTACTGGATCATCTCCATTGCCATGGTGGGGCTGGCGGCCAGCGGCACGGTGGCGGCGCTGGCGGCGCGCCCGCTGGTGCGCCTGGCCCGGCCGGTCCTCGTCCTGCTGCCCGTCCTGATGATGGTCGCGGCCACCGTCGGCTGGCACTGGACGACGCTGGTGCCGTTCAATCCGCTCGAGCTGCAGAATCGGCAGTTGTGGGGCGCCCAGCTCATCAACATCGCCGAGTGCTACGCGGCGCTGTTCCCCTTCTTCTTCCTGGTCGGCCTCTATGTCTCGCTCGTCTTCGTGCTCAACGCCTCGCATATCGGCCGCGTCTATGCCGCCGACCTGGCCGGCGCCGGGCTTGGCGCCGTGGCGGTGCTGGCGCTGATGTTCCTGGCGCCGCCCTTCCAGCTGGTCACCTGCCTCCTGCCGGCGCTGGCGCTCGCGGCCTGGCTCGAGGCTCGGGCCCATGCCGCGCGCCGCTGGCTCGGCCTCCTCGCCCTCGCCGTCTTCCTGCCGT
>Ga0210402_10005041_pt1 | contig 11878 bp, 6 predicted proteins | sample IncBWC7MmetaG_FD_161055 | JGI IMG/M metagenome (GOLD analysis project Ga0210402, IMG submission 161055) | Forest soil microbial communities from Barre Woods Harvard Forest LTER site, Petersham, Massachusetts, United States - Inc-BW-C-7-M | ecosystem: Environmental > Terrestrial > Soil >...
CCCGGGGTTCCGACAATGATGTCGCCCGGGGTCCGGTGCCTCGCTGGCGGATAATTTGGGGCATCCCTTGCGGGATGGTCAACGTTCGAGGAACATCTGGCCCGGCGTGCACCTGTGTGAGGATTTCCGAAAGCCGCCTCCCGAACCTTTCACCGCTCACGCCCCCTCGACCCAGGACAGGACCAGCTTCGCCACGGCATCGCTGTTACTCTCGATCATCATCATGTGGCCGTTGCCGCTCACATCGCGATCTCCCAAGAACCAAATCGGCCTTGGCACCATTCTCGGTCAGCCAGCGTGTTTCTTGCTTTCGCGATCACCGCATAGGCAAAGTAGGCCACCCGGTGATTAAGCAGCCTATGGTTGAGCTGAATGGGTGGCCGTAGCATCTGAAAAGGAGGCGGCATGCTGCACCCGAAACCGCGCTTCCTCAGCATCGTCCGCACAAAATTCTGAACAGAAGTGCTCACCGTTTGATGCCCGCCAAAATTCAACATAGCCATTGCGGGTACAAAACGGCTTATTGCAGAATGTACAGCGCGTGCTACTGCCAGGCATGATATATTTGCTGGTCGTGAGCATCAGATTCCTCCGTTAATAGAGAAAATCTACACACGCACCTTGGTAGCGCTGGGGACTTAAAAATCTACGAAATAGAATCCCTTTTGTGAATCTGTCGTACAAGACCATGGTGAAATTTCGTCCTTTTTTGAGACACCACATTTCTATGCATTCCCAAACACGGCGGGCGTGTGCGGCTCAAGAGCCGCCCTCATGTCCAGAACCCATTGGAGATTTCAGCGCGCCATCGCGGATGGGAGGTGATTGGGGTGGCCCAGCTTGGACCCACGGGCCCGGCCCTTTATGCGTCCCTCGCGGGCGCTCGTCCCGGCAGTACCATACGCGCGTGCCCACGAACGCGGCGATAGAGATCCGGCGCGCGTTACGCCGCCTTTTGGTCAAAGTGTGGGGGTGCGCTACGGCCGCGGGCGAATCATAAGGGGACAGGGCTGGGCCAGGTTACGTGATACGCGCGGGGGCTTTGGAGCGCCCAGGAACTTTGCAGGTCTCCCTACAGTTCAGAGTACCTACAGCCACCGCAGGACATAACCGAGGGAGCCGCCAGCCACTACCGGGGGGCGGCCCGCGCAGCCCCTCGGCAGCTCCACGCAGCTCGTCGGGCGCTGACGGCTGGATCGAAATCGGTGAGCACAGAGGGCCTCTGGGAGCCCCAGATGGCCACTGGTGAGCTGCGGGTGGGTGGCGGGGGAGGTGTGCCTACGAGCGCGATGCCTCATCATAGTGCAACAGAGAACACGCCCGCACGCGGTATCAGTCCACCCCGTATTCTTCCCAGTATTATTTGCGGAGCGTCCACGGCTTCGCAGCTTCGAGGGCAGGGAGCAGGCTCTGCCGAGTTGGGAGGCGGCGATTTCCGAGGACTGGCTCGTGCAAGTGGGCCATGAACCAGATGCTGATCAACGTCTCGACGCGCAAAGTTGCCCGTTCGGTTCGGCTGCCTGACGGAGACGTCCCGGCGCCCGCCGGGGCTGGTCTGTCGAAATCGGCCGCCTCCCGTCGCTTCATGGCGCTGTCGGCGGTGCGTATGAAGGAGTGGATGGCGTCAGATCTCTCTAGCCTTGATTTGCTGGTGATCCAGATCGAAAAGCCGCGGCGCGGCCTTCGCCCAACGTGCCTCAGCCAAATCGCGCTCAGTCGTGCTGCTTAGGGCCTGTAACGCCGCGGAGGAGACGGCAAGTCATCGAACACATATCTCAACGCAAGCGCCACCACGTTCACATGCGTATTCGCCGTTCCAACATAGGTCACCAAGCCGTTGAATGACGGATTTCCAGGCACGACGTTAACGGGCGTGGAATTCAGATGAATGTACGAGTAGGCAAGATCAACGCTTAGATTCCGTGTGACATGGGTCGTGGTGCCAGCCGAAACCCAGATGCGGTTGTTGTCCGGCAGCAGCGGAACGCGGACCTGGTCCGTAATCGGGCTCCTTTCGTAGGCAACGCCGCCGCGCAAAGTCCAAACCGGATTGAGGGCATATTCCAGGCCGGTCGAATAGAACCAGCCGTCGCGATATTGGAATGGGATGCTGATCGGGGCTCCGGTCGGGGTAAGGGCGGGCGTCCCGCCTGGCTGTGTAAAGTTCGAAGTGCCAATGCGGCTCCAATCCGCCCAGGCCACTGTCCCTAACAGGGTCACTTGCGGCGACAGCCCCTGACGCAGCCCAAGGCTCAGTGAGCCGGGCAATTTGACAGTTGTCGAGACCGAGCCGGGCGTGCTCAATCCACCCGCAATGGCGAGGCTGCCGTTGAGATCCTGGTCGATGGCTGAGCGATAGCCCAAGCCGATGTGGGTGGTTGCAGTCGGGGTCAGCGTCACCCCTGCGGTCCATCCGAATCCCCAGCCCGCAGCGGTGATCTGAGCAAGTGCGGGAATGCCGGGTCCAAGAATCGCCGACACAAAAGTCAAATTGGCCTCGGCATACTCTGCCTGGAGACCGGCGCCGATACTGATCCAGTCGGTAAGCTTGATGGCAATGGTGGGCGCTATGTTATAGGTTTTCAGGCTGGCGTTCTGTCCGTAGAAAGCCCCAGCCCACGCCGGGTTGGGGAACCTGTCGGCCAACCCGAAAGGCGCGTTGATCGATAAACCGGCCCAGAGCCGATCGGCGATCTGCTGGGACACGTAGCCGTTCGGCACGAGGGCGGGGAGCACGCTGTTGCCGACATCGGAGGTAAAGCCAAACGCCGATCCGAGCGGAAGAATGGTCGAGCTTCCCTGCTGGGAGATGTGAGGAAGAATCCCGAATGCCCCCAACTCGGCGGCGAAACGCCCTGACTGCGTGATCGTCGCTGGATTCCAGAACATGGAGGACAAGGAACCACCGGCGGCCACTCCAGCATTGGAGGCACCTTGCCCAAGGGCACTTTGACCGGGCTCATCAAATCCGGCGGCGCGCGCAGCGTGCCCACTCAGAAAAAACGCGAGCGCCGCCGGACCAAGAACTTGCGCTGAAAAGCACGCATGGAAAAGTTTTGTCCACAGGGCAGCTGCCTGCGCTCTGCCAACACAGCGACAGTTTTCCGGGTTCCGTGCACTCATAACACGCGGCGTTGCTGCCTTCCTTCCAGAGGCCAAACGATGCGCCGCATTGCCGCGCTCAACAAGTGCGAGCGGTATCGCGGTTAGCTAAAAATCTCTGCTGTTGCGAGATTACTACACAGCGAGGCTCTGGTCGGTAGCGGCAGAGTAGGCTTGCGTAACGGCGGTTTTGGCTTCACGATCATAGACATCGACGCAACAGGGGCGCGACGAGAATGCCAGCCAAGCAACCGGTGATTATCCTGGGGGGCGGCATGGCCGCGCTCGCGGCGGCTTACGAGCTTTCCTGCACGGATGAGCTGAGGAGCCGTTATAGCGTCACGATCTATCAAAGAGGTTGGCGGCTCGGGGGCAAGTGCGCCAGCGGCCGAGCAGCGCATCCGGCCGACACCGGCAGCAAGCGCGTCGAGGAGCACGGGCTGCACGTCTGGTTCGGGTTTTATTACAATGCGTTTCATATGCTGCGCGACTGCTACGCCCAGCTTGGGCAGCCCTACACGATCGACACGATGTTCGAGCGGCGCAACAGCACGCCGCTGATGGAGTACCAGAACGGGCGTTGGCTCCTATGGCCGCTCGACTTCCCACCCGATCCGCCCGGAGTCGAGCCCGGGGTAAATCCCAACTTGCCAACGGTTCCGGAGGTGATCCTGCGCCTGATCCGACTGGTCCACGAATATCTCCAGCACATCGCGAATTGGCTGCCCAGGACAGTGGACGAGGACCTGCAATCCAGCGTCAGATGGCTCGAACATATGGTCGCGGCACCGGCATGGATCACTGCCGGGGTCGGGAACGTCTTCGCGCTGAGCGCGGCCCCGCATAAACCGATCCTGCCAATGCTGACATGGACTCAAACCGTCACCGACCGGTGGCATGGCGTACGTGCGGCCATCGACCAGATTTCGCCTGCGCAGGCACACCTGCGTAATGAGCTGCGGCGGCTCTGGATCATCGCGGATTTGGCCGCCGCCGCTGTGCGTGGGCTGACAGCGGAAGCGGCTGATATTGCCATCAACGGTTTGGGTGTTCTGGACGATCGCGATCTGCGCGAATGGTTCGAACAATGTGGCGCACATCCCGAAGCGATTTCCTCGGCCCCGGTGCGGGGGCTCTATGATCTGTGCTTCGGTTACACCGACGGCGATTCAAGCTCATTTGCCACGGCCAATATGGCGGCGGGTACGGCGCTGCGCTGCATGCTGCGCATCGGCATGGGTTACAGGGGCGCTGTCGCCTACACCATGAAGGTCGGAATGGGGGAAGCAGTGATCGCGCCGCTCTATGAGGTCCTGCGGCGCAACGGCGTTCGCTTCGAATTCTTCTACCGCGTGGACGGGCTGGAGCTTGTGGCCGGCAAGCTGGCAATGGTGAATTTCACCCGTCAGGCCGTCCCGCAGACCGGCTCGCCCTATGCCCCAATCGTGAACGCTCCCGCCGGCCTGGCATCATGGCCGAGTCGACCGGATTTCTCTCAGCTCGTGAACGGAAACCAGATGCAGAACGTCGCGGGTCTCGACTTCGAATCCAACCTCAGCCCGACCTGGGGCGGTGAGCAAATCGTGAAGCTTGACCTGACTCAGCCGGAGTTGAATGGCGCGAAAGTGGTGCTCGCCATCTCCATAGGTGAGTTGCGTCGGATCACTTCGGCGCTTGACAGTCCTGGCTCGGAGTGGGCGCGCATGCTCGACAGTTTGAAGACTGTTGCAACCCAGTCGGCGCAGCTCTGGATGACGAAGGACTTCGCCGGGCTGGGTTACCCGGACCCAGTCCGCCCGGCAATGAATGCAGGCCCGGAGCCGATGGATGTCTGGTCCGACATGACACCGGTGGTCGCGAGCGAAGGGTGGCAGGACGCGCTGCGACCTGCGAGCGTCCAATATATCTGCGGGCCGCTGAAGGAGGACGGCGGCTTTGATAGCGCGCAGCTCGCCCGCCAGGCGGTAGAAAACAATACAGCAGCATGGCTTCAAAACATGTGCGCGGCGGCATGGCCCGGTACGAGCGCCGGCGGCGGCTTCGATTGGAGCTCGCTCGTGGCAAGCGGCGGGGCGCAGCAGCGCGCACGACTCTCCGAGCAGTACCTGCGCGCAAACTTCGAAGGTAGCGAGCGTTATGTTCTCTCGACCGCAGGAACCACTGCGGCCCGGTTGAAAGCGGATGCCAAGGCGGCAGCGAACCTCTACCTCGCGGGCGACTGGACGCTCAACGGCTTGAATGCGGGATGCGTCGAAGCCGCGGTGATGTCGGGCATGCAGGCTGCGCGGGCAATCCGCGGCGTGCCGGCCTACAGCATGCCGGGTGCCAGCGACTGGCCGTAATATCCTCCCGCTGAAGGGGGGACATCAATGAGCGCCCGTTTCAGCGATGATTGGGATCCGAGTCGACCCTCACCCGCTCGCACTCGTTGCTCGCTGACGCCCCCCTGAAAGAGGGACGTATTACCGGACTAAAGCTCGATGTTGAGCGCATCGTGCAAGTCGAACGGCGGCACCCACGGCAACCCGCGCCTGAATCTCTCGTCATCGACGAGCGCCCATTGCAGCGCGAGCAGGTTCTGCGGTGCCAGGAGCTCGGGATAGTAGAGTTCATATATTGCACAGCGCGGCGCCGCTACCAGCTCGCGATCCAGGATCGCATTCACGGCCCTGCGCGCCGTTTCGTTTGCGGCTTCCATCGTCGCGATGTCTGTGTTGCTGCGTACATAGTCAGATGCCAGCAGCAGGTTTCGCAACCCGACGGGCGCTGCATCGGGGCGGTATTGCCAACGTGCAGGCTTGTTCACCAAGAGCTTTTTGCTGTTTATCGCGGTCGGGTTTGTCCCGCCGCCAGAACCCGGGACCTCGCCGGCAGGAGTCATGGCCGAATCCAGGTTCCAGGCCACCACGCTTGCCGGGTCGAAGCGCCTGACGCCGTCCCCGTTAAGGCTTGCCGCCAGTTGCGCCACAGCGAAGTCCCGCAACTGCTGGCGTTGGCAATGGTCTGCATCGGTGCCGCTGCTGGAGGGGTATGCAGTGTGCCAGTCGGAAACGTCGATCGACCAAACAGTTCGGATGTTGCCGACACCCCAGCGGCGGATGTCGTCAAACGGCGTACGCCAGAAGTTCGATTGCTCGATCGAGGTCAATGCCCATTCGCTATCCACATACAGGGCATGACCCAGATCAGGAGGCAAATCGGTCAGCGGCGCGTCGAGGTAAAGCTGCATACCCGTCATCGAGCGGACATCCCCGCGCAACGGGCCCGTGATGCCGTTCAACCGCTCTCCCGCTGCGGCGACGCCGGGGGATGCGTCGAGCACAGCGGCGGCCTCCTCAACCGGCACAGCCACCAAGTAGTAGTCTGCCTGCATCGTAACCATGCTGCCGTCGGGACACTTGACTGTGGCGACGGATATCTCGCCGCCATTGGCGGCAAGATTGAGTGATATCAGCTCACCCCTAGTGAATGTGACCTGACGTTGCCGAAGCGTCTGCAGCCACGGATTGATCCACACCTCTCCCGTGGGACCATCGAGGGTGCGGTCGGTGGAAGCCGCAAAACCGAAGTTGGTCGAGTCGAGCAGAATGCGCACGAGCACGTCGCCGCCGGTCATTGCATTGATCTCGTCCGGCTTGGCCGCCACCAGCGTCCTCGTCAGGCCATTTGCGAGATACCGCTGGTAGGCGGAAGAATGGTTGGCTGCCTCGACGAAATCCCACCAGCTCTGGCATTCATAGTGCGCACGTCGGCGCGACTTGCTCGAGGTCGCGATCTGAATGAGCTTGAGCGCAAAGTCGCGCACGTCGAAGATGGTGAGCCCCGTATCAGCGCCGAGCAGCTGCAGGAAAAAGAAGACGATCATAAGCGGGTTGTCGATCGGAGGCGACGACGGCACCACGATCGGCGCTTTGTTGTAACGGGCGACCATGCGACTCGGCGTCGGCCGGAGGTGGTCGGCCACCGTGGCGCGCCCGGGCCCGGGAAACGCCGATGGAATCCGGCACATGGTGTCGATCACGTGTTGGTAGAAGGTAGGGAAGAATCGAAATCCGTGCTCGCCGGGATATCCTTGCGCATTCGGCGGGTCGCCGCGTACGATGTCGGATCGCGCCTTGCCGCCAAAAACCGTGTCGCGTTCGACGATCTCCACGTGAAAATGCGAGGCACGTTGCCCTTCGGTCAATTCATGTGCGGCGCTAAGGCCAGCAACGCCGCCGCCGAAAATAACCACCTTCTTCACGCCCATGCCAGCTGCCCTCGCTCATCAATCAGCTTGCCGCCAAGGCCGTTAATCGTGCGGCTTGCGGCGGCCTCTACCCCTTTCATGCCCATGTCGGTCGCCCGCTGTCTTGCCCGATGCAGCCGGCGTGATGCGCCGATTGCGTCGCCCTTGAGCAAGCGCATGCGTCCTTGCTGCAACAGAACGCACGGCCTGGCGATCGGCACCATGAGCCCGAAACGTTTGAGACCAGCCAGCGCCAGGTTACCGCGCTCGTACAGCTCGCGGGGATTGCCAGCACCGAGTTCGGACATCGAGACGAAGGTACTGCCGATGGACGCGATGCCGAACAAGGAAAAGTAGGTCGTAGGCCGGTGCCGATGTAGAAGCTCAAGTCCCAGGTCCGCCTGCTGCCGCGCCTCCGTAATCTCCCGGTGGAGCAGCAAGGCATCTGCCGCAAAACCGCGGCACAACAGCGCCTGGCTCGGATCCGTAAGATCGGCGAGCGCTTGCACCTCGGAGATAAGGGCATGCGGCGGCAGCGTAGCACCTCTCGCCGCTCCGGCGTTGGCATGAGCGAGCTCAACAGTGCGAAACCACGTTCGCAGCTGTAGTGGCCCACCAGGAAAGATGCTGCGCTCGTCGGCTTCCTCAAGATAGGATTCGATCTGATGGAATTCACCGCAATGCAGCGCTTGATAGGCGAGGATCATGCGCGTGGACTGCCATCGGTACTGATCGCCCACGCGCAGGTAGCCCTCCGCCGCGAGCTGCGCGGTGCGTTCGGCCTCGTCCCAATCGCCGATCGCGCTCGCGCAGACACATTTCAGGTGCTGCACATACGCGGCGGTCGGAGCGTTCCCGACGGCCGCCGCTACCTCGATGGCAGCTGCCGCATGGCGCTTGGAGAGCCGATGCAGACGCAGGAGCCCGAACACGATGGCAGCGGTGCCGTGCGCACCGGCCAGCTCGCGGGATGGCGCGCATTTCAGTGCCTCGCGCAGGCCGGCGAAGGTGCCATGCAAAAGAGCGAGCGTGTCGTGCTCGAAATAGGCGACTTCGGCGCGCAACTGGTGCAGCTGGGCCGTAAGCAGTGACGCGCCCGTTGGGGATGGCGTGGGAATCTGGGTGCCTAGCAGCGCGCGGACGAGGTCAAAGAGCATGCGCGCAGTGCCATCCGGCAGGGGCTGGCCGGCAAGCGCAAGCGCGTCCAGCAGGTGCTTGCGACAGTTCGCGAGCTCGGAAAGCTTCAGGTGTGCTTCCGCCAGCATGCGCCGTCGCTGGGCGCAATCGGATGGCGGCGCGCTCAGCTCACGTTCCAGCGCAAGTGCAGCGTCCAGAAACTGCACAGCCTCCCCATTCGCGTGCGCCTGCAACGCCTGTTCGCCCGCCTGTCCGAGATAGAGGAGCGCCTTGGGCTTCTCCTTCGCTTCACGGAAGTGGTGCGCCAGCAGAGGCAGCCAGGGCTCCGGGTGATCGGCATATGCCCGCTCGTACCAGAGCGCGACCGAGCGATGTAAGGCGCGCTTTTGGGATGGAGGGAGCATGCTGTAGGCGGACTCTTGCGTAATCGCGTGACGAAAGCACAACACTGCCTGCCCATCGCGCTGCTCGAGATCGGCAAGATGCCGCGCCTGAATCGTTTCCAGGTCGCTCGCGAAGGTGTTAGCGCGGGCCTGGGCAGGGAAAATGTCGGACAGTAGGTTCATTGGGGAAGCGACGCCGATCACGCTCGCGATCTTGAGCAGCAGCTGCTGTTGCGCGCTGAGACGATCAATGCGTTCAAGGATCGTGGCCCTGACCGTGTTCGGCAGACCGAATGACCCGTGTCGGTGCAGGGCACTCGCCGTGAGGCAGCCGCCCGCGGTCAGGCTGAGTTGGCCGCGCTCGCGAAGGACGAGCGCCAGTTCCTCGGCAAAAAACGGATTTCCAGCGGATTGCTGGCGCAGGAACCGGCTTACATCTGGCGCCATTTCCCGCGCGCCCAGCCGGGCAGAGACCACTGCTCCCGTTTCAGTATCGGACAGGCCTTCCAGACGGAGTCCTCCCAACCGGTGTCGCTGAAGAAAATCTGTCGTCTCGGCTGCGAACGCCGCCGGGGAGTCGGTGCGCATGGTCAAGACAAACAGAAACCGGGATGCCCGGCGCGTAGCACGGACAATAACGGACCACGACGCGGAATCGATCCAATGTGCATCCTCAAAAACGATCAGGAGCGGCCCGGTACTGCCGTTCTCAATCAGATGGACCAGCAATCGGGCGGTCATGGTTGCACGCGCAGCCGGCTCCATCTGACGCGTGAGCTCGGTCGGCGCGATGTCGATCGGGAGGATGTCTCGCAGCAACGGGCTAAAATCCAAGAGCCTGGGAGCGCGAGCGAGCAAAGCCAAAATGACTTCGGTCAGCCTAGCCGGCGGGGCATTGGGATCATCCGGTACGAGCACACGCTGCAGAAGCGCCCGCCACACATAGTACGACGTAAACCGCTCGATACGGCTGGCTCTCACCAGCAGCGCGGGCAAACCAATCTCCTGCGAGCGCTTTAAAACGAAGCGGGCCAACATCGACTTGCCCACGCCCGCTTCCCCTTCAATCAGCAGCGTGCGGCTTTGCTCCGAAGAGTCCCCTGCGAGATGTGCGCGCAGACATGCATCAATGCGCACTTGTTCTTGCGCGCGCCCAATCAGCCGCAGAGGGGATAAGATCGCCGGAGCAGTACCTTCGAGGGTCGCCTCCTGGCGCGGTCCCTCCAAGCGCGCGACTTTGAGAGGCTGTCCAAAGCCCTTCAGCGCCGCGGAGCCGGCGTCGGACCACGCCAGGGTTGATCCAGCTAACTGAGCCGTGGCGTGATCGGAAAGCACGCCTTCTTGTCTCTGCATGAGGCGCGCCGCCACATTCATCACGTCTCCAATGACGCCGTAATCCTGGCGACGTAGATTGCCATACACCCCGCATAATCCAATACCGCTGGAGACGCCGACTGACAGCTGGAACATCGCGGCGTCTACCACATTGCGCAGCTCGCACGCAGCCAGCGCGGCTCGCAAAGCATCGTCTTCGTGTGTCGCTCCCGGAGTTCCGAAAATTCCGACAGCCGTTATACCGGGATCGTTGGCGCGGACCTGCAGCAGTTCGCCACCGAAGCGGATGAGTACGTCCTCAATCGTGAGGATGATCTCCGTGACGCACTCCGGGGCGACAGGACAGTCACGCGCCGGGGCGAGCGACACGAACACGGGACAGATGAAACGTATTTCCGCCAGCCACTCGCTCTGCTGCAGCGCGATCCGCTCGCTGATGGCGCTTGGAAAGCAGGTCAACAGTTCGGAGCTTGGGGTACCCCTTACGATCGGCAGGAGGGGCTCGTTGCTCTCCTCCCTGCACAGCGCGACAAGCGTCCGGGCCCCATTGTGGGAGCCATGTTCAGAAACGAACGTCGCTCCGGACTGGAGAAACGTGGCGGCTTCGCTGGTGACGGTCACCGAGCCGGGAAGCGCGCGTCCTTGGCCGGCCGCCAGCCGATCGAGTGCGCTGCCTGCCGCCAATATGTGACGTCTGCGGCCGGGTCGGCCGAATGCCGTCAGCCACATGTTCCCGCACCCCACCGTAATGCGGGAGGCAGCCGCCCTGGCGTTACTCCGTAGCTCCAACGCCGCGATCTCCAGCTGGAGCTGGCTTGCGCTCAGAGCGCAGCGGGCAGCACGAGCCACGACGCTTGCGAGACATGTTTGACCAACCGGAAAGAACGCGAGGATCGCGTCGCCCTCAAACGTCACTACATCGCCGCCGTCGTCGTAAACGAGATCTATCACTCGGCAGAAGAATTCGTTCAGAGCGCCTTTAAAGCGCTCGAGGACGTCAGGCCCAGCACTCACGGCCCGTTGCGTGAGGGAAGTATAGCCGCTCACATCGACAAGCAGGACAGCGCCCTGAAGGGACGTCAGCCGCAGATTTGATTCTCCGGCCCAGCTCGTCGCGAACGCATGTCGCACCAGGACCGGCAGGTAGCGACCCACCTCGTCATCATCCCGCAACGCGCCTGATGTGATGGCGACTGGTTCTGCGAGCGCCGTCTCAGCGCCCGGGTGCGGCAAGTGCCCCACTGTCACTGAGCCTGTGATCGCTTGCCTCGCAGAAATCATGACAAAGGCACCGCGTGACGTGTCTTAATCGGGCAGAACCTCCGCCTGGCCGGACGAGCGCGGCTAATGTTACGCTCAAACCGAAGCGGCGAGCTCGCGAAGCCCGACTGGGCTCGTGACTGCTGCACCCGAGCCCACTCGGGTGCTGGCTAATTGTCATGCTACCATTGCGGGTAGCGCCAGACCAGGGGGTTAAACTCGAGATAAGTTTTTTGGCGGGTCCTCCCGCGCTCGCGAAGAGTAGCAAAAATAGCAAAGCCAACCGGATCGAAACTGGAAATTTGTTCGGTGGAAGTCGATGAAAAATAGCGAAGAAAATAGCTAACCACAGACCAAGCTGATAGATGCGCTCAAGCGACGGCGAAGGGCGATCGATCAGAAGCGATGCTTTCTACCCTGCGCAGAGTGGCGA
>Ga0210402_10005043_pt1 | contig 11877 bp, 11 predicted proteins | sample IncBWC7MmetaG_FD_161055 | JGI IMG/M metagenome (GOLD analysis project Ga0210402, IMG submission 161055) | Forest soil microbial communities from Barre Woods Harvard Forest LTER site, Petersham, Massachusetts, United States - Inc-BW-C-7-M | ecosystem: Environmental > Terrestrial > Soil >...
GCATTTGCGGCGCCGGTCGATGCTGGTGACGTGGAATCCATGCGCGTGATGACTGCGGGCTATCCCGCGGAATACGGGCGTAAGCTGGGCGGTGTTGTCGAGCTCACCACCGAGAAAAACCCGCCAGCGGGCTGGCATGGACGATTCGAAGCAGGCGGCGGGAGTTTCGATTCGTTTACTGGCGCCGCAGAGGTCGGTTACTCGGCAGGCAAAAACCACTTCGAATTCAGCGGCCAGGGTTTTCACACCGACCGCTATCTCGATCCTCCGGTCTTGGAGAATTACACCAATTGGGGAAGTGGAAGCGGATTTTCTGCTGCCTACGAACACGATTTTTCGGATCGCGATCGCTTGCGTTTTACGGTGTCGCGCAGCGATACGCGTTACACCGTGCCCAACGAGCAGGTGCAGCAAACCGTGGGCCAGCGGCAGGATGTTGCGAACAACGAAACCAGCAGCCAAATCTATTACCAACACATCAGCGCGGATAATTTGCTGTGGAGCGCTTCCGGAAGCGTGCGTGATGCCAGCACCACGCTGCGTTCGAACGATCTCGCAACTCCGGTGGTGGTCGCGCAGGATCGTGGTTACCGCGAAGGCTACGTCCGCGGCGATGTCGCCGGCCATACCGGCCATCACGACTGGAAGGCGGGCATTGACGCGTTCTTCACTCCGGTCCACGAATCGCTGGTCTATCAGATCACCGATCCTTCGCAGTTTGATCCGGGAACGGCGCTTCAATTCACCTTTGCCGCGCGCAAATGGGACACCGAGCCGGCGTTTTACGTACAGGATAACTATCATCAGGGAAATTGGAACATCAACGCAGGCATTCGCTTCGATCACTACGGATTCGTCGCCAGCAAATCGGCCTTGAGCCCCCGCATCGGCGTCTCGCGCTACTTTGAACGCGGAAAGTTGCTGCTGCACGCGTCCTACGACCGTGTCTTCCAGACTCCCGCGATGGAAAATCTTCTGCTTGCCAGTTCCGCGGCGGTGGCTTCGCTGAATCCGGAAGTCCTGCGCCTACCGATTCAGCCGTCCCTCGCAAACTATTTCGAAGGCGGAATCTCTCAGGCGTTATTCGGGAAGGTGCGGCTGGATGCGAACGTCTTTCGCAGGAATTTCAACAACTTCGCCGATGACGATGTGCTGCTCGACACCGGCATCAGCTTTCCGATCGCCTTCGAAAAAGCAAGAGTGTTCGGCGAGGAGCTTCGGCTCGCCGTTGCTGAGTGGCACCGGTTTTCCGGCTTCTTGAGCTACTCCAACCAATCGGCAATCGCACAAGGCCCAATTACCGGAGGACTATTCGTCGGCAGCGATGCCAACGGAGTCTTGACCAACAACAGCAAGTTCGCCGTGACCCAGGATCAGCGCAACACGGTTCGCGCGCGCATTCGCACGCAAGTTACAAGACGTGTTTGGGCCGCGGTCAGCGCAGACTACGGAAGCGGTCTGCCGACGGAAATCGATCCGAGCAATACCAACCTCAATTTTCTGCTGGCGCAATATGGGCCAAAGATCTTGTCGCGGGTAAATATCAATCGCGGAAGAGTGCGGCCAAATTTCTCGTTCGGAGCCGCTGCAGGCGTCGAACTGTACAAGAAAGAAAGCCGCAGCCTCAATTTCCAGGTGGAAGCAAGCAATCTCACCGGCCGGGTGAACGTCCTGAATTTTGCCGGACTGTTTTCTGGAACCTCGCTAGCCGCGCCCCGTAGCGCCAGCGCGCACATACGCTTCAATTTTTGAGAAAACACGCCGTCTCCCCACGGCTTGTCCACTCTCTCGAAATCCCGTATTCTAGTAAGGTACATTCTTTCCCCAACGCCGCTATGGTGCAACGGTTAGCACGTAGCCCTTTCAAGGCTAAAATACGGGTTCGATTCCCGTTAGCGGTACCAACTCTTCTGATTTACCTCTGCCTTCCTTTTTTCGCCGTCGCCCAGCGCCCACAAATGCCGACCGCCGCCACTGACGCCGTCGTCAAAGCCGACACCGTTGCCATTTACGCCGAAATGGACGCTTCCAGCGACCAGGTTTCCACGCTGAAAAAAGGAACCTCGGTTTATGTAGATCTGCGCATGGATCAAGGCGGAAAAAGCTGGTGTGGCGTCCGGCCTTCCCGCGATATGAACCGCATGGGTTTTGTGGACTGCAAGACCCTCGAGAGAGTCGCGGGCTCGGCGCCTCCGGCAAATTCCGGAGGCGCACTCGCTCCTGCTGGTTCCTCGCGTGGTCCGGCTTCGGAGATTCCATTCGTGCGGCCGGCGGTCCCGACACAACGCGGCTACGACGCCATGAAAAATCAGGTGGTGAACGAAGGCGTGATCGATTCCGGTTTTATTGCGATGTTGGATTCTGAAGCGGCGAGCGGAAGTTCGGCTGCCGTGACCCGCGCGGCGCTGGCTCATCTGGCCGCTGGAGAGTTTGAACTTTCGCAGCACGAAGCGGACAAAGCGATGGAGCAGTTCGAAGCAATGGAGCCGTTCGCTGGAAATCAGCGCGATCTCGTGCTGCTAAGCCTTGACGGCCGGACACACGCGCTGCTGATGAAAAGCGAATATAGGTCCGCGCTGGAATTGCTCGATCGAGCCAGAAAGCTTTCTCCAAAATCGGCGAGTTTGGCTGCCCTCTCCGGCTGGACGCACTACCAAATGAATCAGCCGGACGCCGCGATTGTGGATTTGCAGGCTGCGCAGCAAATCCAACCCAGTCAAAGCGTTGCTGCACTCCTGGAAAAGGCCAAACGCGACGTCGCAGCCCAAGACGATTTCAGGGAGGGCGAATCCAGCCATTTTGTGCTGCGCTATCACGGCGGCGCCAGTCGCCAGCTCGCTTCCGATGTGATTCGAACGCTTGAACAACAGTTCGATGAGCTCAGGTCTGAATTGCATTACACACCGCCGGAACAGATCGGCGTGATTCTTTATACCCAAGAGGTTTTTCGCGACGTCACTCGCGTTCCGGGCTGGTCTGGTGGCCTGAATGACGGGCGCATCCGTGTTCCGGTACAAGGTATGGAAAGTGTTTCGGATTTACTCGCCAGAATTTTGAAGCATGAACTGACACACAGTTTCGTGTATCAAAAAACCGCCGGTCGCTGCCCGACCTGGCTGCAAGAGGGTGTGGCGCAATGGATGGAAGGCCGCCGAACAGGACCGGACGCCACGCAGTTGCTGGCATTTTATCAGGATGGAAAAGGAAAGCCGCTGCGTTACCTGGATGGGTCGTGGATGGGATTATCGGTTTCGCAGGCGCGATACGCGTATGCGTGGGCGCTTGCCGTGGTGGAAGCAATTGAAGCAGATTCAGGCGGCGATGGACTGGACCGCTTATTAGACGCCATGCGAACGGAACCTTCCGGAGATGGCGCGCTGTTGCAGGCTTTGCGGACAGACTTTTCTAGCATGGATAATTCCACTGCGGATTATCTTCGCCGAACTTACTTGAAGTAGTCCGGCAGCACAACCGATCGTTAAGACCTGGTGCGATCCTTCCACTCCTCATGCCACGCGGTTTGAATAGCCTCGAGTTTTCCTTCGTTGGATTTGGCGGGATCGCCACTGAATCCAGGAAGTTCGATGATCCATTTGTGCATGTCCGTGAATCGGACGGTATAGGGATCGACATCAGGAAACTTGTCGGTGAGCTCGATGGCGATGTCTTCAAGATTTTCCCAATCCAATTTTTGCGGCATTACCAGCTCCTCGGAAAAAATCCAACGCGATTTTCTTAGTGGTCCAGCTCTTTCGCGTAATTCTTGTTCCAGTGCGGAATCTCGACCACGATGTCTGTGGTGCCATCGGGAACAGTCTGGCAACCGAGGCGCGACTTTGGCGTAATTCCAGGAGCTTCGTCGAGTTCATCGAGTTCCGCATCGGTCGCTTCGTTGCACGATTCGAGTCCCTCTTTCACCATGACGTGGCAGGTCGAGCAGGCGCAGACGCCGCCGCAGGCGTGATCAAGGCCGGCCTTGAGCGCCTCGGAAAAATCCAGAATACTTCCCGGCAAGCCGTTGTGGCCGTATGGGATTTGCGCTGGATCCACTTCCAGCGTTTTGCCGCTCGGTAAGAACGTCACCTTGAACTTCTTGGTCGCCGGCTTGTACTTGACCTCTTCGATGTATGGATTACTGCCGCCCATCACTTTCCTCCGCTTAAAAATCCGCCAGCTTCTTGCCCTGCAAGACCGTGTTTACCGCGCTATTCATCATGACTTCGGCAAGATGCTGCGTCGCTTCGTTCAATTCATCAATCTTTTTACGCATTAAACGATAGTCGCTGCCGGCGATGGATTTCTTCACCGCGGCCACGGCAGCCTCGATTTTAGCGCGCTCGTCCGGCGAAAGCGTCGCCGATTGCGGATTAGTGAGAGCTTTTGCCGTCGCAGTCAAAATCGATTCGGCTTCGGTGCGCGCTTCGATGGCTTGCCGCTCCGCGAAATCCTGTTCGGCATACTCGATGGATTCTTCCAGCATGCGTTCGATTTCGGAATCGCTGATGCCGTAGCTCGGCTGCACTTCGATCGAGTGTTGCTCGCCAGTCCTCAGATCCTTGGCGCCAACTTGCAGAATTCCGTTGGCGTCGATCAGGAATTTCACCTCAATGCGCGGTAGCCCAGCCGGCGTGGGCGGAACTTTCAGCGTGAAGCGAGCGAGCGAGCGGCAATCTTTCGCGAGTTCACGTTCGCCCTGCAGCACGTGAATGTCGATGCCGGTCTGATTATCGACACCGGTGGTGTACATTTCCTGCGCGCTGGCGGGAATCGGCGAATTGCGGGTGATAATTTTGGCGACGGCGCCGCCGTAAGTCTCGATGCCCAGAGAAAGCGGCGTCACATCGAGCAGCAGCATGTTGCTGACGCCATGCTCCAGAATATTCGCCTGCACCGCAGCGCCAAGCGCAACGACTTCGTCCGGATTCAATTCGATGTGCGGCGCGCGACCAAAAAATTCCTGCACGGTGCGGCGGATAAGCGGCGTACGCGTGGTGCCACCCACCAGCACAACTTCACCGATTTCTTCCGGTTTTAGCTTGGCATCAGCCAGAGCAAGTTTCACGGGACCCATGGTGCGGTCAACGACCGGGCGAATCAGTGCATCCAGTACGCCGCGCGTGAATTCATGCTCGAAGAATTTTCCATTCGGCAATGGAAAGCGCAGCGTAGCAGAATCTTTTTCAGACAAGTCGTGCTTGACGAAAATTAACGCCTTGCGAAGTTCCTGTGCCAACTCGCCGTGCGGTGAAAAATCGATCTCGTCGGTCTGCAAAATTTTTTCGTGTACAAAAGCCTGCAACAGATTGTCTATATCGTCGCCGCCAAGATGGGTGTCGCCGTTGGTGGAAAGAACCTGGTAAATATCGCCTTCGTCGGTGGAAATCAGTTTGAGCACTGAAATATCAAACGTCCCGCCGCCAAGATCGTAGACGGCAACTTTGCCGCGCTGCTTTTCATGCAGACCGTAAGCAAGGGCCGCAGCAGTCGGCTCGTTGACCAGGCGGAGCACCTCGAGGCCGGCGATTTTTCCAGCGTCTTTGGTGGCTTGGCGCTGGGCATCGTTGAAATACGCGGGCACGGTAATTACCGCGCGATCGACCGGCTCGCCGAAGAATGCTTCGGCCCAATTTTTCAGCTCACGAAGAATGAACGCGGAAATCTCCGGCGGAGTAAAAACTTTTTCGCCCAGCCTCACTCGAATCACATTGCTGCTGGAAGGATCGAGGCGGAATGGAAACAGCTTAAGTTCGTCCTGAATGTCTTTTACGCCGCGCCCCATCAGGCGTTTCACGGAGTAGATGGTGCGTTCAGGCTGAGTGAGAAGACGCCGGCGCGCCGGTTCGCCGACAATTACATTTCCGTCCGGATCGAGACTCACTACGGAAGGACACAACGTCGAGCCGTGCGGGCCTTCAATACACTTCGGCTGCTTGGTCTGCGGATCGAGATACGCGACCAGGCTATTGGTAGTGCCGAGATCGATTCCAACGATGCGTCCCATGCTCCGGCTAGACCTCCGCCAATTCTTTGGCGACGTTAGTAACCAGGTTACGGATGTAAGAACGGCGATTCAGCAATTCATTCATACGCGCGAATAGTTTTTTACGGGCCGCAGCGTCGGCGTTCGCGTCGAATGCCGTATCCCAGTCTTTTGCGACGGATTGCAATTGCGCGTCGACTTCCTTGAGTTTTTCCTCAAAATTGTCTTCGGCGGATTCCAGTTTGTTCTTCAACTCAATCAGATCCCCGCCGGATTCCTTGGCTTCACGCAATTCATCCAGCGATTCATTCAGCTCGAAAACTTCTTCCAGCAATTCCGGCGGCGCCTGCTGTTTTTTCTCGCCTTCGACGCGTTCGCCTTCGACGCCGAGCAGGTACTCGACGCGGGCGACCGGGTCACGCAGCACGCGGTAGGCGTCGTTCAGATCCGAGCTACGCTTCAGCGAAAGTTCTCGTTCACTCTCCGAGGCATTCACGAAATTGTCAGGATGCAACTTCCAGCTAAGCTGCAGGAATTTTTGCTCAACCTTCGGGAGATCGATCACCAACTTGCGAGGAAGCCCAAAGGTCGCAAAATAGTCGGTTGCAGCGGAAGGCTGCAGCATCTTGCCGCAGGAGGAACAGAAATGGGTGCCGATGGAGCGCTCGTGGCAACTCCAGCAGACTAGCGGCGGATTGGTAGGTTTTGGGGAAGAGCTCATTTTTGCGTCGTAAGTCTTGCGTATCTCGTTTAATCTGTGGCGTTTAGCGGAAACTTCGATGGGAAAAGAGAAGTTCTCGAACCTATAACACGAAGGGACGCCACCCCCCACCCTTTTTCCGTAACTGCTGATTCTACGAGACTTAGCGGTCTGCCTTTCCGTAGAAATTGATTCTAAACGGGTTACGCGCGCAACACCTCTCATCGAGGCAACCTCGTGTGTTCGAGGCGTCCATGCCTACCCTTCCGCGGAGGGATCAGGCTGTAAAGGAACTACCACAGCCGCAGTTGCGAGCGGCGTTGGGATTGACGAAAACAAATCCCTGGCGCATCAGAGTTTCTTCGTAGTCCAAGGTAGTGCCGTTCAAATACAGAAGGCTTTTTGGATCGACGAAGACCTTGGCGCCGAATTCCTCGAACACTTTGTCGCGATCGCGGGATTGAGTATCCAGACGCATGGCGTAGGACAAACCGGAACAACCGCCGCCCTGCACGCCGACGCGCAGGCCACCTTGTTCCGAAGACACGCCGTCCTTGGCAAGCAGCGCGAGGATTTTTTTCGCGGCACGCTCGGAGACGTGAATTTTCGGAACTGCCGGAGACGCGGTTTCAGTGTTCATAGACAAAATTGTTTGCAGCTCGCAACCCGCCCTCACAAACCGAGGACGGAGCACCCAAAGTCAAAAGCAGAGATCTAGTGCGAGGGCTTTTCGGAAGCGGGCACGGTGATGCCGTGCTTGTTCTTCCAATTGCCGATCGCAGCCTTGATGGCATCTTCCGCGAGCACCGAGCAGTGAATCTTGACCGGGGGAAGCGCGAGTTCACGAACGATGTCCGTGTTCTTGATCGAGAGCGCCTCTTCGACGGTCTTGCCCTTCACCCATTCGGTGGCCAGAGACGAACTAGCAATCGCGGAGCCGCAACCGAACGTCTTGAAGCGGGCTTCCTCGATGACCTGAGTCTCCGGGTTGATGCGCATCTGCAGCTTCATGACGTCGCCACATTCAGGCGCGCCCACGAGGCCAGTCCCGACGTTGGGGTCTTCCTTGGGAAGGCTCCCGACGTTGCGGGGATTGTTGTAGTGATCTACGACCTTTTCGCTATACGCCATGTACTGCTCCTCCTGAACTTCTCAAACCTTCGCGGTGCGAATAGAACCGCTGAAACCGGATCAAACACACCTACGCTTACACCGCTGCGCAGACAAGATTGTCTGCGCTACAAGAACTAGTTACTGCGCGCCAGATTGCCGATGCTGACGAAGCCAGCCGTACGCAGTACCTTTTCCGAGATCGATACGTTGGGCACCCAAGCGGAACGCCCGGCGGTAAGCTGCCGCAGAACATCCTTGATGTAATCCGTTCCAACACCAAGAACCTTCAGGAAGGTACGAACCTCCTGGAGTTGCTGGAACGAACGCTCGCCCGCGGGCTTGGCATCATCGCCCTCGCCATAAGGCACGAACGCAACGCGGAAAGCCGCGCCGGTGCCGCCAATTGACCGGTGTACTCGAATTGTCCCTTCACTTACGGTAGTTGCCATTGCTCTCTTTACCTTTCTGCTGGTTTGCTGTCTTCATCGTAGTTAGATGCAGTACCGGGCTAGGCGGTCTGCCAGTTCACCTTGGAAATATCAATGCCCTCTTTAGCCATTTCGTAAAGGGGCGAAAGTTCGCGAAGTTTGGTGACGACCTGAACCATTTTGTCGGTCACATAGTCGACTTCTTCCTCGGTATTGAAGCGGCCGAGTCCGAAGCGAATCGAGGTGTGCGCCAGATCCTCGCCAACTCCCAGAGCCTTAAGGACATAGCTTGGTTCGAGGGTAGCCGAAGTGCAGGCAGAACCGCTGGAAACCGCGATGTCATTGATGCCCATCAGGAGAGATTCTCCCTCGACGTAGGCGAAGCTCATGTTGAGGTTGTTGGGCAGCCGGTGCTCTATGGAACCGTTAATAAAGACTTCGTCGAGCTTGGCTTCGAGGCCGGCCCTGAGGCGGTCGCGGAGCTTGGCCAGCCGAACTGACTCTTCGGCCATTTCTTTCTGGGCGATTTCACAGGCCGCGCCGAGTCCGACGATGCCGGGAACGTTCAGCGTACCAGAGCGCATGCCGCGCTCGTGGCCGCCACCATCAATTATGGCGGAGAGCTGTACCCGAGGATTACGGCGGCGCACGTAAAGCGCGCCAACTCCCTTGGGACCGTAAATCTTGTGCGCGCTGATCGCCAGCAGGTCGATATTATCTTTTTGCACGTCTACTGGAATCTTGCCGACCGCTTGCACGCCATCGGAGGCGAAAAAGATGCCATGTTCCTTGGCGATTTTGCCGATTTCGGCAACTGGGTTGATGATGCCAATTTCATTGTTGGCATACATGATGGTGATCAAAATCGTTTTCTGCGTGATGGCTTTGCGAACGTCTTCCGGATTCACGCGGCCGTCTTTGCCAACCGGCAGATAGGTGACTTCAAAACCTTCTTTTTCCAGGCGCTTGCAGGTGTCGAGAACCGCCTTGTGCTCGATGGCCTGAGTGATGATGTGATTGCCCTTTTCGCGATACATTTCGGCGACGCCCTTGATCATCAGGTTGTCGCTTTCGGTGGCGCCACTGGTAAAAATGATTTCCTTGGGCGTAGCACCAATCAGCGAGGCGACCTGCGCGCGGGCATTTTCGACGGCTTCTTCGCCGGCCCAGCCGAAAGGATGGTTGCGGCTGGCAGCGTTTCCAAATTTCTCGGTGAAATACGGCAGCATGGCCTGAACGACACGGGGATCAACCTGGGTGGTGGCGTGATTATCGAAATAAATTGGCAGCTTTACAGCCATTTTCCATTCTCCTGTTGCAACTACTAAGCCCTTAAGGCGACCAACATTTGTTCCTGCGGTTCGTCGCACATCTGCGCGATGGTGACCGTGCTCAAAACCTGCATCACGCTTTCGTTGACGCGCCGAAGCGGCTCGCGCACTGAACACTTGGATGTCGCGTCGCAGTTTCCGTGACTTGTGACGCACGAAGTGATCAGTACCGGGCCATCAATCGCGGTGATGACATCCAGCGCGCTGATCCGTTCCGGATCCTTCGCCAGTTGGTAACCACCGGTTGAACCATGCTTTGCGCCGACCAAAGCTTGCCGAGCCAGCTTTTGCAACACCTTCGCCATCAGCGTCGTGGAAATGCCGTATTCCTCAGCGATTTCATTCGCGCTGCATGCATGATTCTCGCTGCGGTGCATCGCCAGATGCTTGACCGCAATCAGTCCGTAATCGGCTTTTTTCGAAAGCTTGAACATCTACAACGCCACGCGCCCTTGCTACGCCCCCTCAGGGACATATACGACTGATTCAGTCGGAATTAAGTTTATGCGAATTCGAGGAGCTTGTCAACTTGAGATTCGGGTCGCGGATAGCAGTAACTTGCTTATTGTCAATGAGTTATGAGTTGCAAAATATTGCCCATGATTTCCTGTTGGATTTTTTGGAGCGGGAACCGACTCGCCCTCGCGCGTGTTACTCTGTCCATCCGTAAGAATGTTAAGGCATTGGCAGATGGGAGTGATCATGGAGAATTCAGGCAGGCGACTTCGGCTTCGGACATTGTGCCGGGTCGCGTCGACGCTAACGCTACTTGCGGCGATCCCTTTTTCCGGTACCGCCGCCCGGACTGCTGCCACTTCTGAGGACCAGCAAACGAGCGCACCCACAGTCGAGTCAAAATCCAAGAAGAAGCCGCAGGTGGTATCGAAGACACAGACTTATGTGCTGGTTGGAGCAGGAGATATTGCGGGATGTTCGTCGCTGGCTGGAGCTCAAGCAACCGCCGAGCTTATCGAAAAGATTCCGGGTACGGTTTTTGCGGCTGGGGATCTGGCGTACGACCGCGGAACAGCGGAAGAATTTCACAAGTGCTATGACGCGACGTGGGGGAAGTTCAAGGACCGGACCCGGCCAGCTCCCGGGAATCATGAATATTACTCGCAGGGCGGCAAAGTATATTTCGAGTATTGGGGAGAACGGGCGGGGCCCGCGGGAAAAGGCTATTACAGCTACGAGCTCGGGAATTGGCATGTGGTCGTGCTCAATACGAATTGCGCGGCGCCAGGAGTCGGCGGATGCGGTGCGAGTTCCGAGCAGGAGAAATGGCTGCGCGAGGATTTGGCCGCACATCCTAAATCGTGCATCGTCGCCTACGGACATCACGCGCTTTACAGCAGCGGCGTTTTTAAGACCCACGCGATTCATCCGGAACTGCGGGAACTATGGCGCGACTTATACGCGGTGCACGCGGACCTGATGCTGGCGGGGCACGAACATTCTTATGAGCGGTTTTCGCCGCAGGATCCGGACGGAAATCTGGATGCGGAGCACGGAATTCGCGAAATTGTCGTGGGTACCGGAGGGAAAAGTCACGACCCTCTGGGGACACCGCTGCCGAATAGTGAAGTGCGGAACTCGGATTCGTTTGGCGTATTAAAGCTGGCGCTGTCGCCTACGAAATACACGTGGGAGTTTATTCCGGTAAATGGCGAAGAGGGTTTCCATGACTCCGGCAGCGGCACGTGCCATGTGGCGGCCACAAGCCAACACAAGTAGCGGCGCGACACAAGTCGAAGAGAGATTCCAAGCCTCTCTCCTCGAATGACGTCGTTGATTCCGGCTGTTCGATGCAAGCGCTAAGGCTTTGGATTGGAGCAGGTGCTCGGCTGAGAAGCGGCGTCGACTAATTTCTTGACGGCGTCGACCGGAATGAGCAGAAGCTGGCTTTTTGGTTTGGCGGCTTCGGCAAGAACTGCGCTTAGCTGAGTTTGCGCATCAGCGGAAAGTGGTGTACCCGCAGCGAGGGCATCCAGGGCTCGCATTCCTGCGGTGCCAATGGCGGAGAGATCGTGGGAGGTCGCGGCCGCTTCTTTGACCAGGAACGATTCTTGCGCTAGCGACGAGAATGTGGCGTCGTTCTGACTCCAACGTGTCAGCTGAGCGCGTAGGGCGCTTGCGGTTGCAGCTTCATGGCATGAACCAGCGAGAAATTTGTCAACCAACTCTGAGAAACGGCGGCCAGCATCGCTTTCAGGGGGCACCGCGTCAACCAAGCGATTCAAAGGCGTGGTGGTGATCGCGGTGTAGGGCGACGTTTCGCCGCGTGTGTAATCCTTTACCGGCTCCAACAAATCCGCCAACGTAGTC
>Ga0210402_10005045_pt1 | contig 11876 bp, 11 predicted proteins | sample IncBWC7MmetaG_FD_161055 | JGI IMG/M metagenome (GOLD analysis project Ga0210402, IMG submission 161055) | Forest soil microbial communities from Barre Woods Harvard Forest LTER site, Petersham, Massachusetts, United States - Inc-BW-C-7-M | ecosystem: Environmental > Terrestrial > Soil >...
ATCCTGAATACCTTACGCTACTCGCTTGTAAAAACGCTTTGTACAGGTCTTTTGTACATTTATATTCCCGCATTTCTCTTTCCTTTCGTATAATTTCTTCCCTTACTCTAAAACATTTTTTCTAAACGCGAAACTCCTGGTTATATCTCGATGCGAATAATGGTTATTTTTAGTTCCGCGATGCGGCTGAAAATTTTCATGGTAGTTTAATTTATAAATGCAATAAGCATTTATTCTTGTATACTTTTGTGTTGAAATTTAATAGCGAGGTGGATTTTGGCAGTAAGAAAATATTTGCGTATTGCAACTCGAAAAAGTCCTTTGGCTCGCTGGCAGGCCAATATGGTTAAAGACCAGCTAGAAAAGCGCTATCCATTTATGCAAATCGAATTGATTTTTTTTATTACGGAAGGCGATAGGCATGTGGAGGGTGCTTTAGGCACAGGCGGTAAAGGTCTTTTTGTTAAGGAGCTGGAAATGGCTTTGCTTAATGAACAGGCTGATATTGCGGTCCACTCCATGAAGGATGTGCCTATGGAGCTAGAAAATGGCTTGATGCTGGCAGTTATTTATCAACGAGAAGATCCGAGAGATGTTTTGATCTCTAAATCAGGAAAGAATTTAAAACAATTACCGCTTAGCGCTACTATTGGTTCGTCAAGTTTAAGGCGTCAGTCACAGCTACTGGCTGTACGCTCTGATCTTAAAGTGGGCGTGTTACGCGGTAATGTCGGAACACGTTTGGATAAGCTGACGGTGGGTGAATACGACGCTATTGTTTTAGCTGCAGCAGGTCTTATTCGTTTAGAAAAAACGGCTTATATTAGCGAGTATTTTTCAACGAATTTTTTTCTACCCGCGCCAGGTCAAGGCGCGTTAGGAATTGAGTGTAGGTTAGATGATGTAGAAACACGAGCATTGATTTCTGTTTTAAATCATAATTCGACTTATCTGTGCGTAATGGCAGAACGTGCGCTCAGCCGACAATTGGGAGGTAGTTGTCAGGTTCCTATTGCGGCGTACGCAGAATGCTTAGAGAGTCACATACGCCTGCGGGGGTTGGTAGCAAGGCCAGATGGTAGTTTATTCATAAAAGTAGAAAAATATGGAGCGATGGATGAAGCTGAAACGCTCGGGATTGTAGCGGCAAAGGAATTAATAGATCAAGGTGCAGACAGTATTTTACAAGAACTTTTATAAGCTACATGGGTAGCTCTAGAAATTAGAAATTTTGCTTCAAGACGAGGTCTAGTGTATTAGACTTCTTTCGAAACGTGGTAATTTATAGAGCTGTCCATACGAGTATTTTTTTATGTTTTTACGGGATATTCACAGAGAGACTTAATGATACACGCTGAACATTTTGGTGTACGCGCTAAGCATGTATAGCGTCCATGCAGCACTAGCCAGTGGTGTGCATTCTTTAAATAAGTGCTGGGTATGACCTTAAGTAATTTTTTCTCAATAACAAGTGGCGTTTTTCCTGTGGCGAGACCTATTCTATTGCTGACACGAAATATATGTGTATCGACAGCAATAGTAGCTTGGTTAAAAATGGTATTGAGAATGACATTCGCTGTTTTTCTGCCCACGCCGGGTAGTTTTTCTAAAAGCTCACGTTGGCCAGGAACCTTTCCTTGATGCTGATTTAGCAAAATTTCACAGGTTTTTATAATATTTTTTGCTTTTATATTATATAAACCGATGGATTTTATATATTCTCTAAGGCCTTGTAGGCCAAGCGACAGTATTTTTTTGGGTGTATTGGCAGTTGCAAACAATACGTGGCTAGCTTGATTGACTGATTTATCGGTTGCTTGTGCAGAGAGAATGACAGCAAGTAATAATTCAAAAGGAGAACGATAAATTAATTCGGTTTGCGGCCTAGGGTTTTGTGCGTGAAAAGCTTGAAAAATAGCAAGACGCTTTTTGGCGTTCATGCTATCTCCTTTTTTTGAAATCCATCCTAGATTGTATCATCACGCCCAAGAATTTATGAGGTTTGTCCAATAATGAGGTTTTAAAATCGGCATTGAGCGGCTTAAGGATGGTGTGCTCGCCATCAATCAAAATCTGCTTAAAATTTGGTAGATGCTGTCCCTCAATGTGAATAATAGCAAAATCCAAACTATTAGGTTGCAAGTTTGGATCGACTAGAAGAACGGTTCCTTCTGGAAAGCGAGGTTCCATCGTAGTGTCTCTTACCGTAAGTGCATAAGCATGTTGGCTCAATTCGATGTCGGTTGAGATGGTGGGTAAAGGACCTGATTTTTGTGTCAGGTTAGGCCAGGAAAGCACCTGTTCCCAAGCTAGTAGAGGGATTTGGCGCCAACCTTGCGCATCGGGATTAAATGTACCAGGAATCCGATCCGGAGATAAAGGTTCGGTACCAATTAACTGATCAATAGAGACAGCAAAAAAATTTGCAATAGGACTTAGTGTGGCGACTTTTGGATTGTCTGTTTCTCCTGAGCAAATTCGGTGTACCACAGGTTGGCCAATTCCCGTTCGGCGTGCTAATTCTGACTCGTTAATTCCTAATTCGGCCATTAGTCCCTTAAGAATGGTATGCATACTATTTTTCATGTCGCTTTTCACTTATTAATTAGCGGTGATTTTATCTGCTAATTTTTATAATTTCCAGTGTTAGTGACGGAATCAAGCGAGTAGTTTCTGAATCCTAGTATCTCGCCCTTTAACTAGGTTACTCGCTTATAGGCCTGTATAAGGCCTTGTAAGTTACTAGGATTATGCATAGAATGGCGGGTTCATTTAATTAATGAGGATAGAGATTTTTTATGTTGGCTAAAAGTGAAATAATGGCTAAATATCAGCGTTCTCCAGGTGATACGGGTTCGCCAGAGGTTCAGGTAGCTTTACTATCGGGCTCTATTGAGCATCTTAACGATCATTTTCGAGCCAACAAAAAGGATAATCATTCGCGACAGGGCTTGCTGAAAAAGGTGGCTTTGCGTCGTAAATTGCTAAAGTACCTAAAAAGGGTGAACTTACAGTGCTATACAAGCCTGATTAAACAACTTGGTTTGCGCGCTTAGTTCGTTATTTGTTAGTGAATAGCTTGGTTGACGTGCATTTTATTTGGATGGGCGGTGTATCGCCCATTTGTTATTTTTGAGGGAGTGTAAGTGTTAAATAATCCTGTGAAGAAAGTGTTTCAGTTTGGCTCTTATGAGATGAGTTTAGAGACGGGTATCATTGCGCGTCAGGCCACGGCAGCTGTTTTGGTTACCTTAGAAGGTACGACCGTTTTGGTATCTGTTGTGGCTCGTAACCAGCAGGCCGGTGTGGAAAGTGATTTTTTTCCGCTAACGGTTCATTATCAGGAGCGTAGTTACGCAGCGGGTCGAGTTCCCGGAGGGTACTTTAAACGAGAGGGCCGTGCCACTGAAAAGGAGATTTTAACTTCGCGACTCATCGATAGGCCGATACGCCCCTTGTTTGCTAAAGGTTTTCACAGTGAAGTGCAAATTATGGCGACCGTGTTATCTTCGAATCCTGATATTAATGCAGATGTTCCGGCCATGATGGGTGCTTCAGCTGCCTTAGCACTGTCAGGCTTGCCTTTTAAAGGGCCTATCGCTGCGGTGAGAGTAGCTTATTCTCGGGGTGCATATCTTTTCAATCCTACCTTTAAACAACTGCAAACATCAGATTTGGATTTGGTGGTGGCTGGAACTGAAAAAGCTGTACTTATGGTGGAGTCACAGGCGGCTGAACTCTCTGAGGAGATTATGCTAGGTGCAGTTCTATTTGGACATCAGCAGATGCAAGGATCGATTCAAGCTATAAAAGAATTTGTTCAGGAAGCAGGACAGTCGACGTGGAATTGGCAAGCGACTGCTTGCTTGGAAAAAGCGTTAGAACAGAAAATCACTCAGGCGACGGAGGCTTTAATGATAGAAGCCTACCAAATTCCAGAAAAGCTTCCTCGTAAGGTCCGTTTAGATGAATTGCGCGAAAAAACTACCGAGAAGTGGCTGGATGAGAAGAACGGAATTACAGCTAAATCTGTCGAAGGTCTGTTTTCCTCACTAGAAGAGAAGATAGTTCGCCAGCGTATTTTGGACGGGTTAGCGCGTATTGATGGACGTGATAAGAAAACAGTACGGTCGATTACTATCCACCCTAGTATATTGCCGCGTACCCATGGTTCTGTCTTATTTACTCGCGGTGAAACACAAGCGTTAGTAGTGGTGACCTTAGGTACTGATAGGGATGCGCAAATTGTGGAAGCGCTCGATGGTGAAGCGCGTGAGACCTTTATGCTCCACTATAACTTTCCCCCTTACAGCGTGGGTGAAACAGGTCAAGTGGGCAGTCCTAAAAGGCGTGAAATTGGGCATGGTAATTTAGCAAAACGTGCTTTGCGTGCGGTATTACCCGGTGAATCAGATTTTCCATATGTGTTACGTGTCGTTTCTGAAATCACCGAGTCGAACGGTTCTAGTTCTATGGCAACCGTTTGTGGTGCCAGTATTGCTTTAATGGATGCCGGCGTGCCGATCAAGAAACATGTGGCTGGTATTGCAATGGGGTTAATCAAAGAAGGCGATCGTTTTGCTGTGTTAACTGATATTCTAGGTGATGAAGATTACTTAGGAGATATGGATTTTAAGGTAGCTGGGACAGCGGACGGCATTACTGCTTTACAGATGGATATTAAAATTGATGGAATTACTGAGGAAATTTTAAAAATAGCGCTAGCTCAGGCAAAAGAAGGTCGTTCACACATATTAAGTGTTATGGAAAAGGCGTTAGCCGTACCGAGAGTAGAGGTTTCTCCTTATGCACCGCGTATCACTACCATAAAGATACATCCGGATAAAATTCGGGATTTAATTGGTAAAGGTGGAGCGACTATTCGTTCTATTACTGAAGAAACAGGTACGTTAATTGATATTAGTGATGATGGCTTAGTACGGATTTCTACTGCTGACTTACAAGCTTGTCAAAACGCACTGGATCGTATTAAGAAAGTGACGGCTGAAGTAGAAGTAGGCGTTATTTATGAAGGTCCTGTGGTCAAGTTAACTGATTTTGGTGCGTTCGTTAACGTATTGCCGGGTCGTGATGGCTTGGTTCATATTTCACAAATTTCTAACGATCGAGTTGAGAATGTGAGTGATGTATTGCATGAAGGCCAAGTTGTTAAAGTTAAAGTTTTAGAGATCGACAGACAAGGACGGATTCGTTTGACGATGAAAGATCTCGAAATCGTGGCTGAAACAGAAAACGAATCACTGTCTTAACTGATGGTTTTCGCGCTTGATTAAAGCCGAAAAATCAGGGGTGAATTGCGAAGTGATCCGTGATGCCGAGATGGTGAAATTTGGTAGACACGCAAGTTTCAGGTACTTGTGGGGCAACCCGTGGAGGTTCGAGTCCTCTTCTCGGCACCAATTAAACTCGTCATCCTTGTAAATGCTTTTCTTTAAAAAGCATTTTTAAAAAATTTTTATCAGACCATTCGAAGTTGTTTGCATCTCAGATAAATCTAGCACTATTTAAATTCCTATCTTGTAGATAAATTTATACAAAAATTATAGTCACAGAGACATTATTACGGTACCATGATCTTATGTTTGCTAAGATTAATTTTTTGCATTAGACCTCTTTCGAAACTCAGAAATGGAGTCAAGTTCGCGGCGAACGACTGGCGAGGACCGGAGTTTACTGCGAGTAAATGAGGACCGTAGCCAGGCGTTCAACAATGAAATTGACTAAATTACCACGTTTCGAAAGAGGTCTAATAGACTTCTTTCGAAACTCAGAAATGTAGTCAAGTTCGCGGCGAACGACTGGCGAGGACCGGAGTTTACTGCGAGTAAATGAGGACCGTAGCCAGGCGTTCAACAATGAAATTGACTAAATTACCACGTTTCGAAAGAGGTCTAATAAATACCTATAGATAAATTGTAAAAATTTATTTAAGTGATGAAAATTTAAAAAAATATGCGTGTTACTTTGAAGCAACTCGAAATTTTTGTCCAGACAGCGAAGTCTGGAAATGTTAGCCATGCTGCAAAGAAAATGTATCTTTCTCAGTCTGCGTGTAGCATGGCACTTGCTACCCTCGAAGAGCAGTTAGAAGGTTCAATATTTGATAGACATGGTAAGCAGTTGTCTTTGAATGAAAGGGGGCGGTCTTTATTACCAAAAGCAATTACTATCATATCCCAGATTAAAGAACTTAAGGATATGATGGTCGATAATAAAAAAGATAATTTATCAGGGGAGTTGATTATCGGTGCAAGTAAGACAATCGGTAACTATTTATTACCTCAACTTATTTCTGAATTTTCTTATCTTTATCAAAACATCCAAATCAAGTTGGAAATTGCGGGTACTGACGCTCTTCTGTCTCGATTACTTACTTTTAACGTCGATATAGCGCTCATAGAAGCAAACTGCTATTTTGATAAAGTTAATTCTTATCCGTGGAAAAAAGATGAATTAGTTGTTGTTGCCTCTCCAAAATATCCATTAAGCAGGAAAAGAAGACTGGCTTTATCGGATATTATTAATGCGCGCTGGTTACTTCGAGAGGCTTCCTCTCACAGTCGCGTAAAATTGGAGGAAGCCGTGGGAGGAAAAATACAACCGTTTTTAGAATTAGATGATACGGAGGCCATTAAGCAAGCTACTCAAGCAGGATTAGGGATCAGCTGCCTTTCTAGGATCATTGTTGGAGATTCTCTAAAAAATAACCAATTAATAGAATTAAAGACTCCTTTCTTGAACCTTAGTCGAGAGTTTTACATTTTAATTCATAAGGAAAAATACCAGTCTACCATTATGTCTGAATTTTTGAAAAAATGTGCCTAACATTTACCTGAATTATTCAAAATAAGATATATTAGACTTCTTTCGAAACTCAGAAATGGAGTTAAGTTCGCGGCGAACGACTGGCGAGGACCGGAGTTTACTGCGGGTAAATGAGGACCGTAGCCAGGCGTTCAACAATGAAATTGACTAAATTACCACGTTTCGAAAGAAGTCTAATGAAATTGACTAAATTACCACGTTTCGAAAGAGGTCTATTCTTCGCACTTGAATTTTCGGTCTGCGTTGCTCACTCGGCTCGCAATCCTCATGTATCAACATACACTCCGGTTGCTCGCCTTCGTGGCGCTGTGCTGAAAACCCAATTGCTGTGAGTATATACTCTTCGCACTTGAATTTTCGGTCTGCGTTGCTCACTCGGCTCGCAATCCTCATGTATCAACATACACTCCGGTTGCTCGCCTTCGTGGCGCCTTGCCGAAAACCCAATTACTGTGAGTATCAATGTCGGTATTTCTTCCGTTATAGAGTTTTTTTAGGACGATGAATTTTAGCCAAAGTCCTTATGCATAAAGCTTTTTTATGAAATCACTTTTAATTTTGGGCGCCACTTCTTTCATCGCCAAGGCTTGCGCTGAAATTTTTGCTTCCCGGGGTTATCGGCTTTATCTTGCAGGGCGTAATTCATTTGAATTAGCGCGTCTAGCAAAGGATTTACACATACGTTTTAAAATACAAGTTGATTATGCTTTTTTTGATGTCACACAACTGGAGTCCCATACTCCTTTTTTTGAGAAAGTACTTGAAACAGCCGGTGGCATTGATGGGGTATTAATGGCAATAGGTTTACTCGACAAGCAGTATTCTCCTGCAGAGATTATCGTAGCCAATTTTTTAGGTCCCGTTTCAATATTAGGGCTGTGTGCTAATTATTTAGCTTTACAGAAGAAAGGTTTTGTCGTTGGGTTTAGCTCTGTAGCGGGGGATAGGGGGCGTCAGTCTAATTACGTCTACGGTGCAAGTAAATCTGCGCTAACAACTTATTTACAAGGATTACGCAGCTACTTGCATCCTTACCATGTCCATGTATTAACGGTTAAGCTCGGATTAATTGACACAAAAATGACGTTCGGAACCAGTTATCCGCTGTTTCTAGCGGCCAACCCACAAAAAACAGGTTTAAAAATTATACATGCCTTAGATGCGGGAAAAGAAAGCGTGTATATTCCTAAAAGCTGGCGAATAGTTATGTTCATAATTCGCTTGATTCCAGAGAAAATTTTTAAGTATCTCAAAATATAAATAACTATTACCCGCAGTAAACTCCGGTCCTCGCCAGTCGTTCGCCGCGAACTTGACTAAATTTCTGAGTTTTGAAAGCAGTCTAATTAAGATGGTTTGATTAAAACTTCAACTTTTTTTGATACCGTTTGATAGTCTGCCATTTGATCAAAATTTAAATATCGGTACAAATCACCTGCCATTGTATTAATAAATTTCATTTTTTCATAATATTGTTTTATGTCTGGTAAGTAGCCTAAGCTAGCTGTTATCGCCGAGAGTTCAGCAGAAGCTAAATAAACATTAGCATTTTTTCCCATACGATTTGGAAAATTTCGGGTTGAAGTTGAAACAACAGTAGCGCCATCTTGTACTCTTGCTTGATTTCCCATGCACAAGGAACATCCAGGCATTTCTGTACGCGCGCCTACCGCACCGTAGATAGCGTAATACCCTTCTTGCATCAACTGGTGAGCATCCATTTTTGTAGGTGGGGTTATCCATAATATACAAGGTAAATGGCTATTAAAGTTTTTTAATAAACTTCCTGCCGCACGATAATGCCCTATGTTAGTCATGCACGAGCCTATAAAAACCTCATCCACTTTGGTATGCGCTACCTCAGACAAAGACTTAATGTTATCGGGATCATTAGGGCAAGCTAGTAAAGGTTCTTTGATTTGATTCAGATCGATTTCAATAATTTCAGCGTATTCTGCATCTAAATCCGGTTCTAATAAAGTTGGTTTAGTTAAGTAGCTTTTCATTGCATCGATACGTCTTTGTAAACTACGCGCATCTTGATAACCGTTTGCTATCATCCATTGCAGCAAAGAAATATTAGAATTCAAATATTCGATAACCGGAGCCTTGTTTAACCGCACCGTACATCCGTTTGCCGAGCGTTCTGCCGATGCATCGGCAAACTCAAAAGCTTGTTCAATTTTAAGATCAGCTAAACCCTCAATTTCCAGTATGCGCCCGGAGAATATATTTTTTTTACTTTTGCTATCAAGCGTTAGCAATCCGCGTTGCAGTGCGATATAGGGGATTGCATTCACTAAATCTCGTAAGGTAATTCCGGGTTGTATATCGCCAGTAAATTTTACCAAGACTGACTCTGGCATCGTTAAAGGCATGACTCCCATCGCTGCCGCAAAAGCAACTACACCAGATCCACCGGGAAAACTAATTCCAATTGGAAAGCGGGTATGCGAATCACCGCCTGTACCGACCGCATCGGGTAAAAGCATTCGATTAAGCCAAGAATGGATAATGCCATCACCTGGTCGTAGTACAATGCCTCCGCGGGAAGCAAAAAAATCCGGCAAACTATGTTGTGTCTCAATATCAACAGCTTTTGGATAGGCCGCCGTATGACAAAAACTTTGCATGACTAAGTCTGCTGAGAATCCCAGGCAAGCAAGTTCTGTAAGCTCGTCACGTGTCATAGGCCCTGTGGTATCTTGCGAACCTACTGCAGATATTTTTGGTTCACAATAAGTACCAGGACGTATACCAGATAAGCCGCAGGCTTTGCCTACTATTTTTTGCGCTAAAGTAAATCCTTTCACGCCTTCCTGGGTAATTTTCGGCCGATGAAAAGCTTGAGAAAAAGAATAGCCTATTGCTTCACACACTTTGTCCGTCAACGATCGACCAATGATCAAGGGAATTCGACCACCTGCTCGTACCGCATCAAGGAGTGATAAATTAGGTTCAAATCGCAGTATTTCCCGATCGTTATCATTAGTTATTCGACCATCATAAGGATAAAGGTGAATGATATCGCCAGTATTTAAGCTGCTCACATTGACTTCTAATGATAAAGCGCCAGAATCTTCCGCTGTAGTGCGAAAAATCGGAGCAATTTTTTCACCTAGAATGATACCTCCGCGGTGTTTATTAGGAATGAACGGAATTGGTTCACCAATATGCCACAATAAGGAATTAATAGCCGATTTACGAGATGAACCTGTTCCCACCACATCACCTACAAATGCAACGGGGTAACCCTTATTTTTTAAATCTGCAATCGTCTGTAAAGCATTTGGCAGTCGATTGCAAAACATGGATAAACTATGCAAAGGAATATCGGGCCGGCTCCAAGCTTCAGTCGCAGGCGAAAGGTCATCCGTGTTAATTTCTCCGGATACTTTAAATACTGATACCGTTATTTTATGAGGAACTGCACGCTTAAAAGTAAACCATTCTGCATTTGCCCATGATGATACAACCTGTCTAGCGAATGGATTATGTGCTTTTGCTTTTGTAAGGACGTCGTGGTAGGCGTCAAACATCAATAAAGTATGCGAAAGCTGTTTAGCGGCCGCATCAGCCAAATTGTCGTGATCAAGTAACTCGATAAGAATAGGGATATTATACCCCCCTAACATCGTTCCTAGTAATTCAACAGCTTGTCTAGGGTCGATAAAAGGAGATCGTGCTTCATTTTTAGCCAAAGCAGCAAGAAAAGCTGCTTTAACGTAAGCGGCTGGGTCGACTCCAGGCGCTACGCGTTGGCTTAATAACTTAACTAAAAAAGGGCCTTGTTCGATTTGTGACGGATTTTTAAGGAGTTCAAGCAAGGCGACTACCTGCCCTGCATTCAAGGGTAATGGAGCTATGCCTTCACTTGCTCGTAGCTGTACGTGTTGCTTATAACTTTCTAAAAATTGAATTGCAGAAGAAGACATTATACACTCCGCTTGTTCTTTTAAATAAGGGGATTGTACCCTTTCGAACTGTTATAAGTAAGCAGCACCTGAGTAAATTTTTCCTTGCCGTATATTTTTTAGAATCGGATGACAGCCAAAATATTAGAAGCTGTGTGGTTAAAGCAAATACGGTATAGTTGTTCACTAGAGAAATCAGTGAAGGAATTGAAATTGGATATCCAAGCGATCTGACAGATAATGACTGGGAAATAATAAAAAGGTATTTTGGCCGCTCTGATCCCAGAGGAGCTGTATCAAAGCATGATAAAAGGAACATAGTTAATGCAATTTTATATGTGACCCGTGGAGGAATTCAGTGGCGAATGCTGCCAACGGATTTTCCACCCTGGCCGACAGTGTACGATCATTATCGTAATTGGTGTTTGCGAGGTGTGTGGAAAACCGTGTTGGAACACTTGAATAGACTTCTTTCGAAACTCAGAAATGGAGTCAAGTTCGCGGCGAACGACTGGCGAGGACCGGAGTTTACTGCGGGTAAATGAGGACCGTAGCCAGGCGTTCAACAATGAAATTGACTAAATTACCACGTTTCGAAAGAGGTCTATTAGACTTCTTTCGAAACTCAGAAATAGAGTCAAGTTCGCGGCGAACGACTGGCGAGGACCGGAGTTTACTGCGGGTAAATGAGGACCGTAGCCAGGCGTTCAACAATGAAATTGACTAACACCACGTTTCGAAAGAGGTCTAATGATGAAAGTTACCTTGGGGGCAATAGCTAATCTTTAACCATACGGCTTCTTACAAAATCTAGTGCTTAAGCAGCTCCATAACGTCGGCTTCAGATAAGCCGGTTAGCTTTTGGACAGTCTGAGGGGCCATGCCCTCTTCAACTAGTAGCCTTCTAGCAACAGCTAAAACTCCCTCATGCCGACCTTGTTGCAGGCCCTGCTGTAGGCCTTGCTGTAGGCCTTGCTGTAGGCCTTGTCGCAGACCTTTTTCTGTTGCATCATCGAGTTTCTGAGCTAATACCGCTGCTTCATCCCGTACACGTTTACGTTCTCGTTCATATAGTGCAAGTTCATTTTCAGACCAATAAAATTGATCCAATGCTTC
>Ga0210402_10005048_pt1 | contig 11872 bp, 8 predicted proteins | sample IncBWC7MmetaG_FD_161055 | JGI IMG/M metagenome (GOLD analysis project Ga0210402, IMG submission 161055) | Forest soil microbial communities from Barre Woods Harvard Forest LTER site, Petersham, Massachusetts, United States - Inc-BW-C-7-M | ecosystem: Environmental > Terrestrial > Soil >...
AGTCAAGTTCGCGGCGAACGACTGGCGAGGACCGGAGTTTACTGCGGGTAAATGAGGACCGTAGCCAGGCGTTCAACAATGAAATTGACTAACACCACGTTTCGAAAGAGGTCTATTAGACTTCTTTCGAAACTCAGAAATGGAGTCAAGTTCGCGGCGAACGACTGCGAGGACCGGAGTTTACTGCGGGTAAATGAGGACCGTAGCCAGGCGTTCAACAATGAAATTGACTAACACCACGTTTCGAAAGAGGTCTATTTAATTGCTTCTTCCAAAATTATTTTATTCGTCTTGCCAAAATCGATGATGTTTTTGACGGTAAGTTTCTATCTCGATCGTCTTGGTATTTGGATTTAATTTTAGAATAATTGCCCCATCAACGGCTGTATCATAAATGCTTGCATGAAGCCGCTGGTAACGTTTTAAGACAACGGGGTGAGGAAATCTAAACTGATTACGGTAACCGGTTGAAAATAAAGCAATGCTCGGGCTAACTTTATTTAAAAATGCAATGCTGGAAGAAGTTTTACTACCATGATGCGGCACAAGCAAAACAGTACTCGCTAATTGATCATTTACCCCATTAACAAGATAATTTTCTCCTGTTTTTTCGATATCACCCGTTAATAAAATACTATGACTATGATTGCTAATTTTTAATATACAAGAACTGTTATTACCTGAATAAACGTCATTCGCCATGGGATATAATATAGCGAAATTGACCTTATCCCATTCCCAGTGCGTTTTTCCTTTGCAAAAATCAGCACAGCGCGGGAAGAATTTTTTTGGAACGCTGCTGACAATACTGATTACTGGCATTTCCCGCAAAAGACTACTAGCACCTCCGATATGATCATTATCACCATGGCTTACTAATAGCATATCGAGTTTTGTAATGCCTCGCTGTTGCAAAAAAGGAACTAACACAGCGCGCCCTGCATCGAAAGATCGATTCGGACCGGTATCGTACACCAAGGTGTGATGCTGAGTTTGTACCACCGAGGCCAGTCCTTGACCCACATCTAGCAGGCTAAACCAAATTTCACCACTTTTAGGTCCTTGTGGTTTCCATAAAAATAAAGGTAATAAATAAATTGCACTTAAATAACGTGCGGGAATACCATACGGGGCAAACAGTACAAGCAATCCTAATAAACTGGCAAGTAATACCCATGGCGTTGCTATAAACGCCGTGTATTGCGCCCATTTCATCATAGAAAGATACGTCAAAAACTGCCACAGTAATTCTAGCAGTCGTTCCGTTAAAACTAGCAGTGCACAACCCCACACTGGAATTAGTAATGTCATAAAACTCCCTAGTAGAGCCAGGGGTAAAATGACAAAACCTATTGCTGGAATTGCTAGCAAATTAGCTATGAAACTTATCCAAGAAATCTGGTGAAAAAATAATAACGATAACGGGATCAAACCAAAACCAACACTGTACTGTGTTCTCCCCCAAGTTCGCCAGCCACTTTCTGCCTTTAATCGACCTAAAACACCGTAAAGAATAAACATCACAGCCATAAAAGAAAGCCAAAAACTAGCTGATAAAACCGAAAAAGGTGCCCACACTAAAATAACAAGTAGCGAGCAAGTGAAGGCATATCCCAAAGCAAAATTTCGTCGACATAGATTTGCCCACAAGAAAACTAACAACATTAATAAAGCACGTTGGACCGGTAAAGCGAAACCAGCTAATGCAGCGTAAAAAATAGCAAATAAGCCTGTCAATCCAGCAGCGACTTGAGATACGGGGATAATGAGCGAAGCATGCGTAATACGACAGTAAAAAAAACGTGTCAGGAAGTAGATAATACCTACGATAAAAGCCAGATGCAGTCCTGAAATAGCAAATAAATGGTTGGTACCGGTACCACGCATTACTTGCCACTGTTCATTGGTGATGTCATAGCGTACTCCTGTGGTTAAGGCGCTAATTAATCCCACCAGCGGATAATTTTTTAAGGATATTTTTATATTATGTGTTAATTTTTCTCTCAAACTATCGATGCAGTAATAAAAGCTTGCGGCTTGAATGAAACGAGGAGAAAATTTAGCGACAATATAGCCAGTAGCTTGGATATTTTGCAGGAATAATTGTGCTTGATAATCGAAACTACCCGGATTCCAAAATGAGCGAGGTCGTTTCAAACGGAGAGCAAACTGCCACACATCTCCTTTTTTTACTGACGGTAGTTTATCTAAGTTTCCATAAAAATACCTATTCAAACGAACTCGCAAAGGATAATTGATAGGCACTTTTGTCACTATTTCTTTAATAAGGAAATCAAAACGAAGTTGATTGGCACGATATTCAGGGATGGACACAACAGTACCTGTTGCAATCAATGTTTGCCCTTCCAGTACTTTGGGGAGGGAATGATGCATTTTGTCATGGGCAATTATCAACGCCCAAGAAAATCCTAAAAAACAAGCGACGAAAAATGGAAACCAAAAAAAAGAAGCACGAAAAAAGAAAACAAATCCAATACTTAGCCCAATACACCACCACGCTACTTGCAATGGAGGCAAATAAGAAAAGCGCGTGATAATCATCACGCCAACTAAAAACCCTAGCGTCCAGCGGGTCATAAGATTTCTTTTATTTATTAGACTTCTTTCGAAACTCAAAAATTTAGTCAAGTTCGCGGCGAACAACTGGCGAGGACCGGAGTTTACTACGGGTAAATGAGGACCGTAGCCAGGCGTTCAACAATGAAATTGATTAAATTACCACGTTTCGAAAGAGGTCTATTATCTATTCTTCAAAACTTTACGCTAGTTATGCATTGAGGTAAACAATGCTTTATCCTAATTTGAAAAAAATCTCCATCGCCATAGTAGCCGCCGCAACAAATGCTGCCGCCGGAACGGTAAATACCCATGCCCAAACAATTCGCTGCATAGTTGGCCAACACGTAGTTAGTCGGTTATTGCTTGTACCAACACCTAAAATAGCGCCTGTTACCGTGTGTGTTGTCGATACGGGAATACCCAAATCCGTCGCTGCAAATAGGGTTAGGGCTGCACCTGTCGCTGCACAAGCGCCACTTAAAGAGCTCAATTGCGTCAACTTGCTACCCATCGTATGCATAATACGCCAACCCCCTAGCAATGTTCCACAACTCATCACAAAGTTACACGATATAACTACCCAAAAGGGGACATAAAATTGTCCATTTAAGAAACCCGTAGAAAATAATAGCACTGCAATAATACCCATAGTCTTTTGGGCATCGTTACCTCCATGACCTAAACTTAATAAAGCCCCTGAAACAAATTGAGCACGCTTAGCCCATTGCTCTGTTTCAATAGAATTGATATTCTTTAGTAAGTAATTCAAAGCTTTTATAAGCAACCAACTTATTAACATCCCTAATACGGGAGATAAAAAAATAGCAATTAATACAGGTAATAGCCCGTACCAATTCAAAACACTCCAACCGCCTGCAACGATAGCAGCGCCTACTAATCCACCTATCAAACCATGCGAAGAACTAGAAGGTAAACCGCAATACCAAGTCAAAAGGTTCCAAGTAATAGCACCTATAAGGGCAGCAAAAAGAAGGGCAGGCGTAATAATATGCGGCTCAACTAATTCCGATCCAATGGTAGTCGCCACACTGAGGTGAAAGAATAAAAAAGCAATAAAATTAAAGAAGGAACCCCATAAAATTGCAGTCAATGGTTTCAAAGCTTTAGTTGCCACCATAATAGCAATAGAATTAGCTGCGTCGTGGAACCCGTTGATAAAATCAAACGTAAACGCTAAAAAAATAACAAGACAAACAAATAATAAGGTGCTAGTCATTTGACATTTTTTCCATCACTTAAGCTCCCTGCTGGCAGTATACACGACGTTTATAGGCTCCGCACTGCGAGACTTTCCTTAAACCAAAAATTAAGTAAAGGTAACAGTGGAAGCTTCTTGAATTTTACTCATTTATTTTTAACCCTGCCAAAATCCTAAACTGTTTTAAAACACTAGACTTCTTTCGAAACTCAGAAATTTAGTCAAGTTCGCGACGAACGACTGGCGAGGACCAGAGTTTACTGCGGGTAAATGAGGACCGTAGCCAGGCGTTCAACAATGAAATTGACTAACACCATGTTTCGAAAGAGGTCTACTATTATTCTTCAGAACTTTTGCGGTAACATGCAGATCATTTTAAAGAAATTAAAAGGGCCGCAACAATGCTGTCTCTGACCAAACTTGTACAACAACTTATTGCTCGCCCTTCCGTAACACCCAATGATGAAGGTTGTCAAACTATTTTAAGCGAACATTTACAATGCCTAGGCTTTAGAATTGAACACTTATCGTTTGGAGAAGTCAATAATTTTTGGGCTAAGCGCGGGGAAAAACAACCTTTATTTGTTTTTGCAGGACATACAGATGTTGTCCCACCAGGCCCTATAGAAAAATGGGAAAGCCCCCCTTTTCAACCCACCATTAGAAATGGCGCCCTTTATGGTCGTGGTAGCGCCGACATGAAAGGCAGTCTGGCGGCCATGTTAGTAGCCTGTGAAAAATTTATTACAGAAAATCCCAATCATCTCGGTGCTATCGCTTGGTTGATTACCAGCGATGAAGAAGGCCCAAGTATTAACGGCACTGCAAAACTGGTGGAACTGCTAAAAAAAAGAAATGAAAAAATCGATTATTGCTTAGTAGGAGAACCCACTTGTGAAGAAGCATTGGGAGATACGCTAAAAGTGGGACGACGCGGCTCTTTATCCGGACACCTGATCGTCCAAGGGAAACAAGGTCACATTGCCTATCCTCAATTGGCTAAAAATCCTATTCATCTATTTTCACCGGCCCTCGCTGAACTACTACTGACTTCGTGGGATAAGGCTGTCGCCCCTCATTTTCAACCAACTAGTTTTCAGCTTTCTAACATATACAGTGGCACTGGCGCGGAGAACGTGATCCCAGACACCTTAGAAGTGAAATTTAATTTTCGTTATTCGCCTGCAACAAGTGCTGAAAAATTACAGGAAGTAGTTACACATATTTTACAAAAGTACAACTTAAATTATCAGCTTAATTGGCAACACGGAGGCAAGCCTTTTTTCAGTTCTGATGGCCAATTGCGCAAGGAGATACTTTCTTCCATAAAAAAAATCACGGGCATATCCGCACGTGTCTCCACAACGGGAGGCACTTCCGATGCACGCTTCATCGCTACTTTAGGAACAGAAATTGTGGAATTTGGACCTTGCAACCAAAGTATCCATCAAATCAACGAAAACGTTTCTATCACAGACTTAGAAAAATTAGCTTTAATATACGAATCACTGCTAAAAAAGTTACTGCTCTAGCATACACCCCACGAGCACAGTCCCTTTACTGAAAATGAAAAGGAATTGCTCGGTCGCTCACCTTAAATCTGACGCTGGATGTGCATTTTGAAGAAAAACCAAAAAAAACCTTGCTGGTTTATAAACAAATACGTTAACGAAGAAGAAATATTATTATTTTAACGCAAAAATCGCGCCGATTATATTCTTCATCACTCATTTAACATACTGCGTATACAAACCCCAAAATAGGTATTTTTATTATTCTTAGACCTATCATCAAACACCAGGGCTCATAGGCCAGCAAGGTAGCCACATTCTCAATAGACCTCTTGCGAACCGTGGTGTTAGTCAATTTCATTGTTGAACGCCTGGCTACGGTCCTCATTTACCCGTAGTAAACTCCGGTCCTCGCCAGTCGTTCGCCGCGAACTTGACTACATTTCTGCGTTTCGCAAGAAGTCTAATGTCCATTTTAAACATTACATATTTAATGTGTCAATACATTTAAATTAAATATGCGTTATACTGGTGCGACGGCATATGGAATAAATCGAATGAGAAACCCAGTCATCAATAATTTTTTACAGTGTTTAATAAACGATGGCGGATTAAGTAAAGAAACACTTGCTGTTATCATGCAAGAAGCAAAATATCAGCAAATTTCATTCATCACTTATTTGATCAAAGAAAACGTCGTCGATTCCAACTATTTATCACAGTTACTAGCCAAACAATGTGGCTTGTTTTTTGTTGATTTAGATACGCTGGACTCGTTGCATTTTCCACTTCACTTAATTGAAAAAAAACTATCACAAAAATACCAAGTGTTGCCCTTGTGGAGAAACAATGAAAAACTGGGCTTAGCAATGGCTGACCCTACAGAGCAGCAAGCCATTGATGACATTAGATTTCATACTGAATTAAGCATTGAAAAAATCTTAGTAGAACCGAAAAAATTAAAATGTTTACTAGAAAAAATAAATGTAAAAAAAAATTCTACCCCTCCAAGCTATGCACCAGAATCGCTTATTGTTTCAGATAAACGAGATGCGATATTACAACTTCCCACTACAGAATTAAATGCAGTCAGTGGAATAGACGATGAAATGGCTATTGTCCGATATGTTTATAAACTTCTGGAGTCTGCTATTGAACGCGGTGCATCCGATATACACGTAGAACCCTATTCAGATCAATTACAGATTCGCTTTAGAATTGATGGCTTATTGTATTTAGCTTTTGATGCAGCAGGGCGTTTCATACAAAGAATTATTGCCCGTTTTAAAATTATGTCTCAACTCGATATTGCTGAGCGACGCATTCCCCAAGATGGGCGCTTTCAAGTAAAAGATGGAAACAATCGAACTATCGATTGTCGTATCAGCACTTGTCCTACGCTTTATGGCGAAAAATTAGTGATAAGAATTTTAGATAGCAATAGAATGTTACTTGAAATTGACAAATTAGGGATGAATAGCTCACAAAAAATCAGCTTTTTAAAAGCATTACATTACCCACATGGCATGATTTTAGTAACCGGACCTACAGGCAGTGGAAAAACCATTACCTTGTATACTGCCGTAAATTTTTTGAATACCGCTAGCATCAATATTGCCAGCGTAGAAAATCCTATAGAAATCGTTTTACCTGGAATTAATCAAGTTAATATAAATCCAAAAATCGGATTAACTTTCGCTACCGTTTTAAGAGCATTTTTACGTCAAGATCCTGATGTCATCATGGTAGGTGAAATGCGTGACCAAGAAACGGCAGAAATTGGTATTAAAGCAGCACAAACAGGCCATTTAGTACTCTCTAGTTTGCATACCAATAGTGCTGCAGAGAGCTTAGTGCGTTTAGCGAATATGGGAATTCCGCCTTATAACATTGCCTCATCGGTGTATTTGATTATTGCACAACGGCTAGTACGACGCCTATGCGAGCATTGTAAAATAAAAGATGAGCTGCCAGAAAACGTTTTATTTGAACTAGGCTTAAACGAGCAAGATATTCAGTCGATTACACCTTATTCAGCCAAAGGTTGTCCAAAATGTACGGATGGATACCGAGGACGGGCCGGTATTTTTGAAATGTTAGCTATCACTGATGATGTAAGAAGTTTAATTTTACAAAACGGAGATGTAAGAACCATCGCATTACACGCACAAAATAACGGCATGCAAACCTTATATACCTCAGCGCTAGAAAAGCTTAGGCAAGGAGAAATTAGTTTATTGGAAATGAAGCGAGTTATTAAAGATTAGTATTCTATTAGCCAGGCGTTCAACAATAGACCTCTTGCGAAACTCAGAAATTTAGTCAAGTTCGCGGCGAACGACTGGCGAGGACCGGAGTTTACTCCGGGTAAATGAGGACCGTAGCCAGGCGTTCAACAATGAAATTGACTAACACCACGTTTCGCAAGAAGTCTAATGAAATTGACTAACACCACGTTTCGAAAGAGGTCTATAAGGGATTAGTGCCGTTATGTTTAGGATCGTTAAAATTTACATTTGGCGCGGAATAACGCGGACGGGAGAATCTTGCGGCGGTGAAGTATTAACGGAAAATAGCAAAACGTTACAAATAAAATTACGACGCCAAGGTATTTTTGTAAAAAATATGCGGAAAGGCGTTCGTTTAGTCATCGCTAAAAACATAAACGCACAACATTTATTGACTTTTACTCGTCAAACTGCTCGATTATTACAAGCCGGTTTGCCGTTAATGCAAATACTGGGGTTACTAGAAAAAAGTACCAACCATCGACGGCTGCAAGAATTTATTAATCATTTAAGACGCCGTATAGAGGACGGTTATTCCTTAAGCGAAGCGCTGAAGCAAAATCAAGCTTATTTTAGCCACTTCCATTGTTGCTTGATTACTCTTGGCGAAAAAACGTCTACCTTAGATTTAATGTTGGCACGCATTGCTGAGCATTTAGAAAAAAATGTGAAAATGAAAGCGAAGCTAACCGGTGCATTACTGTATCCTAGCACCGTTGTCAGTGTAGCTATTTGCGTTTTTTTAGCGTTATTAATAGGAGTTGTTCCACAATTTGAACAACTTTTTTCAGAAGTAGGCGCACAGCTACCGTTGTTAACCCGCGTAGTAATCCATATATCGCATATATTAGAATCAACAGTTTTACTCATAGGACTATTTTTTTTAATCTTTATCAGTGGTTTTATTTTATTGAAAAAAAAATATCCTATAATTTCAATCAAACAAGATCACCTTCTAGTCAAAATACCGCTGATAAAAAATTTTTTGGCCGAAATCATTATCGCTCGTCTAAGTCGAGCATTAGCGACTGCCTTATTATCAGGCTTGCCCTTGTTGGATGCCTTACAAGTCATCTCGGAATTAACAAAAAATTATGTTTATAAAACTGCAATTTTGTCAAGTTGTGAATTAATACGTAATGGCGAGAGCTTTTATTATGCCTTATCAAGGCAAAAAATTATTCCTTTTGATTTCTTACAAATGATCAAACTAGGAGAGATTTCAGGAAGTTTAGATCAGATGCTAAACAATGCCGCAGACTTATACGAAGAAAAAATAGATAATTTCGTAAATAATTTATCTAAATTACTGGAACCTTTATTAATTATTATTTTGGGCGCGATTATTGGCGGTTTAATCATAGCAATGTATTTACCTATTTTTAAATTGGGAGATGTTATTTAAGTGAATATCGTCGCGTTAGCAAGTATTAGTTTTTTCAGTTTATTAATAGGTGGATTTATTACCGTATTGGTATATCGTTTACCACTAATTTTGCAACGTCAATGGCAGATAGAGCATTCCGCATTAGTTATTTATGAAAAACCGTTCAATCTTTTATTCCCCTCCTCCCATTGCCCTAATTGCGAACAAATTTTATGTTTTTTAGAAAAGCTACCGTTGTTTGCCTACCTTTTTTTAAAAGGAAAGTGCGCTTATTGTCAAAAAAAAATACATCTTCGTTATCCACTGATTGAAATACTGACAGCCATATGCTCTGGCATGGTAGCGTACCGATTTAATTTTGGCGTGCACACCTTAGCGGCATTAATGTTAACGTGGGGGCTCATCGCAATCGGCGGCATTGATTTTGAACAGTACTTGATACCCGATATTTTAGTATTGCCTTTATTATGGCTAGGTCTGCTTCTAAACGCTTTTCATGTATTTGTTCCACCTGAAACAGCTATTTTAGGGGCGTGCCTGGCTTATCTGAGTTTATGGGTGTTGGCGAAGATTTATTATGCCTTAACAAAGCGAGAAGGTATGGGTCACGGCGACTTCAAGTGTTTTGCGTTGTTAGGCGCTTGGTTAGGCTGTGATGTTTTGATCAATATCCTGTTAATTGCTTCCCTTTTAGGATCAATAGTTGCGTGTACTTTACTGCTCATAAAAAAGCACAGCTTTACAAAAGCTATGCCATTTGGACCCTATTTAGCCATCGCCGGCTGGCTAGTCTTAGTACTAGGCGCACAACCTTTGTCTTTCGAAACGTGGTAATTTAGTCAATTTCATTGTTGAACGCCTGGCTACGGTCCTCATTTACCCGCAGTAAACTCCGGTCCTCGCCAGTCGTTCGCCGCGAATTTGACTAAATTTCTGAGTTTCGAAAGAAGTCTATTGATCCATTTGCTTTTTGTTCTACCTTGTTCGTATCATAATGAGCAAATTAGGAAATCAAATAATGTCAGATCCAGTTAATATCTTTGATCCTATCGCGATATTAGGCGCTGGGGCATGGGGAACAACTTTAGCGCTTCATTTAGCACGTAATGGCCAAGCGATTAAATTATGGGCATATAAAAAAACGCAAGTCGATCAAATAAACACAACGCACTACAATCCACGTTATCTACCCGATCAGCTATTGCCAGCTTCTATTGTATGTTCACATGATTACCAAGAAGTACTATCTGCAGTACGAGATATCCTGATTGTAGTACCCAGCACCGCTTTTCGCACTATCTTGTTGGAAATAAAACCGTTTTTAAAATCAAATCAACGCTTGCTATGGGCAACAAAGGGCTTAGATGAAGATAAGCACCAGTTATTGCATGAAGTTGTTAATGAAGTAATAGCCCCTATTGACATGGCAGTACTGTCAGGCCCTAGTTTTGCTAAGGAAGTCGCTATTGGTTTACCCACAGCAATAACTATTGCTGCAAACAACTGGGATTTTGCTCATGAGCTATTACAGCGATTTCAGAGTAAAAATTTTCGTGTAGAACTGACCACGGATATGATCGGTACTGAATTAGCGGGCGCTATAAAAAATGTTCTTGCGATTGCGGTAGGAATTGTCGAAGGCTTAGGCCTAGGTGCGAATGCCAAAGCTGTACTAATGACGCACGGGTTGTCTGAAATGATTGCGTTAGGCTCATCCTTAGGGGCAAAAACAATCACTTTTTTAGGCTTATCGGGCCTTGGAGATTTCATATTAACTTGTACTGATAATCAGTCTCGTAATCGGCGTTTAGGGTTAGCATTAGGGGAAGGCCAAACTTTGGAACAGGCAAAAAAAACCCTAGGCACAACAGAGGGAACAGTAACGGCTAAGAACGTTTTTTATTTATTAAAAAAATATAAAATTAATGCGCCGATTTGTGAAGCAGTCTATCGTGTATTATATGAACAACTCGCGCCGGGTACGCTTTTTGACGCGTTTTTTAATCGATAAAAAAACTGATCTTGCTATAGTTTTTCGGACATAAAGAAGCGATGTAAACTAGAGTTACTAAGCTACAGGTACAGGTGGACCATGTCTAGAAAATACGATAAAGAATTTAAGCTCAATGCAGTAAAGTTAGTCCTAGAAAAAAAGCTAACGTGTATGCAAGTTAGCCAAGATCTAGGAATAGGGTTATCCAGTGTGCAACGTTGGCTACATGCAGTTGGAAAGCACGGTAGCACTCATGCGTTTCCTGGTAGTGGAAATTTGAGGGTAGAAGATGAAGAACGCCGTCATCTAAAACGGAAAATTGATGTACTGCGTCGAGAACGGGATATCTTAAAAAAAGCACTGGCCATCTTCTCCTCACCGTAAAGCAAAAATATCAATTTATACGGGACAATAGACCTCTTTCGAAACTCAGAAATTTAGTCAAGTTCTCGGCGAACGACTACATTTCTGAGTTTCGAAAGAGGTCTAATGCAGTCGCTGAAAGTTTTTTTCACTCTTTGAAAACTGAATGTGTTTATTTTGAGCGTTATGAATCGCGTGAGCAAGCCAAACAAAGTATTTTTGAATATATTGAGGTCTTTTATAACAATTACCGTCGTCATTCAACTTTAGGATATCTATCTCCCGTTGAATTTGAACAACGATTTTATCAACCCCTCTCTTCTGAGTGTCTATAAAATTGTTGCAAGATCAGTAATAACGTCGCGGATCATGTCCGGTCACCAACCTTGTCTTCTCATTAGACCTCTTGCGAAACGTGGTAATTTAGTCAATTTCATTGTTGAACGCCTGGCTACGGTCCTCATTTACCCGTAGTAAACTCCGGTCCTCGCCAGTCGTTCGCCGCGAACTTGACTACATTTCTGAGTTTCG
>Ga0210402_10005049_pt1 | contig 11871 bp, 9 predicted proteins | sample IncBWC7MmetaG_FD_161055 | JGI IMG/M metagenome (GOLD analysis project Ga0210402, IMG submission 161055) | Forest soil microbial communities from Barre Woods Harvard Forest LTER site, Petersham, Massachusetts, United States - Inc-BW-C-7-M | ecosystem: Environmental > Terrestrial > Soil >...
TTGAATGCGCGGGTATCAACCTCACTGAAAGTGCAAACGGAGGTTTTCCAATGACTGGCAGAGATGACACTTCCACAAATCAGACAGGACCAGCCACTAGCGCTGAGGGGTGGGGCCTGCGCTACCCAGGCTTCACTATGGGCAACGGCGGCAGGAACGAGGTCAAGGAGTTCACCGGCATGTGGGCCCTCAAGCCCGACGCCGATCTGGTGGCGTTTACGAAAGCGCTCGCCCCTGGCGGATGGATAAACCCTCCTGGTGAATCGTTCTCGGAGAATATGACCAAGCTCGGGCTGATCCGGACAGCGCGCTGGTTCGTCGGCAGGACACAGGATTTCAGCGGTTATACGCTGTACTTCGTCTCTCAGTTCGACGGCACCCTCGAGAAATACTTCGATGACTTCATTCTCAACGGGAAGGAAAACCTGGAGGCGATCTGGGGCAAGTGTGTCGGTTGTCCGACCGGCCCGAATGCGACGGCGCGCGACATCGTGGCGTTCATCGCACGCGGTCAGATCAAGACTCTGGCGTGTTACGACGTCCTGCCGGATCTCAGCATCCCGCAGATCTATAAGGCGGTGGACTGGTACGAAAAGACGCTGAAGTTCCAGCGTGCGATCGCTGCGGGCGGCGCCAACCTTGAGGACAAGGTAAACGCCTTCGTCAAGGAGCTTGCGGAGCCTTATAAGCCGGGGCTTAGCGGCGCCGCCATCGACACGGAGATCGCCCGCGAGTGGCAGTATACGGATGTCGCCGAACGCCTGAGCAGCCTCAAGGCGGCGAAGGCAGCGTAGCCCCTGACTTTTCGCCAGCTGGATCGGCCACGGGCACCGTCCTGGGGCCGATCATCACCCCCGACATAGTGGCAAGTGTTTTGCCTCTAGGAGTTACGACCATGCTCGCTCAGACGCCGGCGCGGACCCTGACATCCGCCGATCTGAAAGACAATCTGCACGACATTCAGGACAACGTCGTCGCGCCCATTCTGATGCGCTACGGGCGGCACATCTTTGTCAAGTTTGACGCCGGCGAGAAAGCGCGCACATGGCTGCGCAACATGTTCAAACGCGTCAACGCCCGGACGAAAGAGCATGGGACATGTTTCACCGTCAATATCGGCTTTACTTACGGAGGCCTGAAGGCGTTGGGGCTGTCTCAACGGTCGCTCGACAGCTTTCCCGAGGCGTTTCGCGTCGGCATGCGAGGCCGTGCGCATGTGGTCGGCGACGTCGGGCCGCACGCGCCGGACTATTGGGAAGGTGGCCTCGGCGGTCCGGACATTCACGCGATGGGCTGGATTCGCACTGACTCCGACCAAGGTCGCGAAGAAGCGATGCGGATCATCCGCTCCGAGATGGATGCGACCGGTGGCGTGGAGATCCGCTTCGTTCAAGACACGATGGCGCTCGCGCATGAAAATGGGATCGGGTCGGAGGGGGAGCATTTTGGCTTTGCCGATCCGATCTCGCAGCCGCCGATCGAAGGTGCTGAGGCGCCTTCGTATCCTGGCGACGGCGTGCTGCAAGCCGATGGCACCTGGCGGCCGCTAAAGCCCGGCGAGTTCTTGCTGGGCTATGGGGATGAGGTCGGGCCCGAAGGTACGCAGATTCCCGAGCCGCTCGAACTGCGGCTGAACGGGACGTACATGGTGTTCCGCAAACTCTATCAAGACGTGGCGGCGTTCCGGCAATATCTAATAACCGCCGCGAAGACGCTGTACGGTTCCGACGACCATTACCATCAGGAATTAGTGGCGGCCAAGATGATGGGCCGCTGGCGCAGCGGGTGTCCAGTCGATCTGTCGCCCGACAAAGATGACCGCACGATCGCTGCGGACCCTCAGCGCCGCAACAACTTCACGTATGAGAGCGACGAGCAGGGCCTGCGGTGCCCCATTGGTGCGCACCTGCGTCGCAGCAACCCGCGTGCAACGCCGCTGAAGCGGGCGACCGCCGTTAGGCGACATCGGTTGATCCGGCGTGGCGTCGAGTATGGTCCGCATTTGCCGGATGGAGTGATCGAGGACGACGGCGTCGATCGCGGCCTGATCAACCTTTTCATTCAAGCCGACATCGAGCGGCAGTTCGAGTTCGTGCAGAAAGAGTGGATGAAAGGCGGCGAGTTCATCGGACTCGATCCTAACGAGCAGGACCCGATCAACGGTGTCGGCGGTGAAGGCTCCCAGATGGTAGTGCCCGGCGCCAAACGACCGTTCCTGTTCGATCTGCCTACTTTCGTCAAAGTGAAGGCTGGCGAATACCTGTTTGTGCCCGGCCTGAATGCGCTCAAGGGCATTATCGAAAATAAGTTCTAAAGCTGCGGGAAAGAGGCGAGCACAATGTCAGATCATTTCAGCGGACCAGCGGTGATGGGCGATCCGTCAGTGGACATCACTGATTTCTATGCGTTTCCGAGTCCCGAGCGCCCAGAAAACCTGGTTCTGATCATGAATGTGTTTCCGATGGCGACATCGCAGTCGTGTTTCAGCAATGTTCTCACTCACCGGTTTCGGCTGCGGCCGCTGACGAGATCGACCGGCGGGGTTGCGTACGGAACGGCAGAATACACGATCGATGTGACGTTCAGTGATGTGTCGGAAGGAAGCACAGGTCAGAAAGCGCGCATCGTCACGTCCGATGGGCGCGACGCGAGCTTCGTCAGCGGAAAACCGTTTGAAGACGATCGCATGCGCGTGTTCGCTGGACTGGTCAGCGATCCGTTCTTCATGGATGTCGAGGCTGCGATCCGAACGGATATGTCGGGCAAACTGTCCTTCGACACGGCCGTCAATACAGTTCATTTTCGCGACGTCTTATCGATTGTCGTCGAGCTACCGTTTGCTCCAATCGTTCAACAATTTGACGACGCCACATTGGTCGCCGCCATCTCAGAAAACGTGGTGACGCGCCGCGGCAACCCAATCCGACTCGAACGCCTTGGGCGGCCGGAAATCAAGAACGTTTTGATGGCCAACCCTAATCGCGATCCGCGCGCCAAGGGCATCGAGCTTCGCGATCTTTACAATCGCGAAGACGTGTTTGCGCTCTCCCCCGTGTACCGACCCCTTTACGAGTCTCGTCTCGATGCAAACCTCGCATTCTTCGATACGTTGGACGGCAAGACGGCATGGCCGCTCGGACCAGAGGATCGTCACCCGTTACGCGATCTGCTGATGGGCGATTATCTGATCTTGGACTTGGCATATCCATTCGTGCCCGGAGCCTTCCTCGAGATCGAGCGCGCGCTGATGGACAGGCGCCCGCACCAGACGGCCGGCGGTCGCTGGCTCGATGACGACATCCTCGATCAGCTGCTCACGCTGGTGGTGAATGGGGGGCGAGGCGCGCGGTTCGGCGACGGTGTCGACACTCCAACGAAGCCCGCCAGCCTATCGTTTCCTTACGTGCGTGAGCCCAACAGGCGAACGGATCTCTCCCTGCCAGCATTTTTGAGGAGCTGAACATGCAATTCCACATAGGCAAAAGCGCCCTCGTGACCGGCGCCACATCTGAGACCAACAGGTTTCTGCAGTATCCAGTGATGTCGACGCTGCGGCCCGCTTACCCGCGCGGGCCCTGGCGCTACAAGAACATGCACCAGCTGCTCGTCACTTACGAGAGCACCGCAGAGGCTGTGCGCGCGGTCCTCCCACCACCTCTCCAACCTGCCCACGGTAACGGCGTCACCATAGAATGGCGGCACATGGCCGAGGTCAGCGGATTCGGGCCCTACACTGAGGTGGGCCACTCGGTGGCTTGCACCTTCGAAGGCATGCCGGCCATCTACGTCTGCCAAGCATTTCTCGATAGCGAATCGCCGACGCTCGCCGGCCGGGAAATTCTCGGTTTCCCGAAGCGGCATGGCGAGCCCGCACTGAAGACCGTGCGGGAGGTGCTGACGGGCACGCTCTCCTATGGCGGCGTGCAGGTCGCGCTTGCGACCATGCCGTACCGGGCGGTCGACCTTTCGGATCGCTTGGCCGAGATCGAGCAGGAGTTGCAAACAACCCAACTCGTGCTCAAGCTCCTTCCCGACGTTGATAATCACACCCCAAAAGTCGCTCAGCTGGTCAAGGTCGGCCTCTACGATGTCCGCTTGCAGGGCGCCTGGGGAGGACCGGCAGAGCTGTTCATGGTCCCGCACGTTGGCTGCCCGGTGGCAGCTCTTCCAGTCGTGCGCGTGATCGAGGGACGCCAGCACCTCTGGGACATGACGCTCAGCGACGGTCAGGTCGTACACGACTACCTACAAACTGCGCGTGCGTAGGTTTGATCAAAAAATCTAGCTGTGCGTGCCAACTCACTCGACCACCATTACAGGAGAATTGAACATGAACTTGTTGAAAGGCAAAGGCGCGGTCGTGACTGGCGCAGCTTCCGGCATCGGCAAGGCGATTTCGACGGTATTTGTCGAAGAGGGTGCGAGCGTTTTGCTGTGCGATCTGAATGCGACAGCTCTCGAAAATGCTGCGCGCGAGCTCGGTGATCGCGCGATCGGCCGCGTCACTGACGTATCAGACGAGACTCAGGTCGAAGGCGCGATGCGCGCGGCTCGCGAGGCATTTGGGTCGCTGGATATCGTGGTCAACTGCGCGGGTTTCGTCGCCGTTGCCCCACTGACTGAGCTGCCCGGTGACAAATGGATAGCCGTCCAGGCGGTGACTTTGGGCGGTGTCTTCTACGGCGTGAAGCACGCCGCCCGGCAGATGCTCGAGCAAGGACGCCCCGGGGTCATCATCAACATCTCGTCAGTGAACGCGCAGCAGCCGGGCGAGGGGCAGGTAGCGTACTGTGCGGCAAAGGCCGGCGTTGACATGATCACGCGCTGCGGCGCGCTAGAACTCGGCGGGCACGGTGTACGTGTCGTCGGCATCGCACCAGGCCTGGTGGAGACGCCGTTGACGAAGCCGGCGATGGACGATCCGGAGACGCGCGAACTCTTCCTGAACATCATCCCGATGAAGCGCCCGGTTGCAGGGGAAGAAATTGGTGCGGCCGCAGTGTTTCTCGCGTCGGACCATGCCCGATCGATCAACGGTGACACGATCGCGATCGACGGCGGTTCATTGACGCGCGGCTATCCGGCCCTGCTGACCGGTTTGAAGAAAGCATCGTGATCGTGTGTGAGAAGCTCGCTCCAATGTCTATAACAGGAGAGTTGAACATGGATTTCTTGAAGGGCAAGGGAACCGTCGTGACCGGCGCTGCATCTGGCATCGGCAAAGCCATCGCGACGGCCTTTATCGAAGCGGGCGCGAGCGTGTTGCTCTGCGATCTGAATGCGACCGCACTCGATGATGCCGCCCGCGAGCTCGGTGATCGCACGATCGCCCGTTTCACCGACGTGTCGGACGAGCCTCAGGTCGAAGGCGCGATGCGCGCGGCTCACGCGGCATTTGGGTCGTTGGATATCGTGGTTAACTGCGCCGGTTTTGGTGTCGTTGCGCCGTTGACCGAGCTCACCGGCGAGAAATGGAAAGCCGTTCACGCCGTGACCTTGGGTGGTGTGTTCTATGGCGTGAAGCATGCGGCCCGGCAGATGCTTGACCAGGGGAGACCCGGGGTCATCATCAACATCTCCTCGGTGAACGCACGGCAGCCGGGCGAGGGGCAGGTGGCCTACTGTGCGGCGAAGGCCGGCGTCGACATGATCACGCGTTGCGGGGCGCTGGAGCTCGGCGGTCGCGGTATCCGTGTAGTCGGTATCGCGCCAGGGCTGGTCGAGACGCCCTTGACGCGGAAGGAGCTGGAAGATCCCGCGATGCGCGAGCTCTTCCTTAGTATCATCCCGATGAGGCGCCCTGTTGCGGCGGAAGAAATTGCTGCCGCGGCCGTGTTTCTCGCGTCCGACCACGCCCGATCGATCAACGGTGCCACGATCGCGATCGACGGGGGTTCGTTGACACGCGGCTACCCGGCACTGCTGACGGGGTTGAAAAAAGCAGCATGATTGACGCCGGACGCTATACAAGCGGCCCAATCGCCGTCGCCAATCTGTCGGCCTTGATCGAGAGCTTGGAACTTCGCCGCGCCGAAAGTGCGACTTTCGAAAACCTTGAAGCGTTGTCGAAGGTCCTGTTTCTTCGCGGTGACCTGTTCGGCCGTATCGTCGATCATGATCGGGCCGAGGAAGTCGCCAAGGAGGCGATAGCGTTGTCCGGTGCCGCACGCGCACTCTACATCCACGCACGGCTCTCTGGGCGCTTTCATCGCTTCCAGGAAGCAGAGGCGCTTCTCGATCGAGCGCTCACGGCCGGTCATCCCCGGCACGAAATCGACATCGAAAGGGCGGCGCTGCTGCAAGCGACCGGACGATACGAGGACGCCCTGGTTCTGCGCGAAAAACTGGCAAAGGGTGACCCGGGAATCCATACGCTTGGCGCGCTCGCGTCGCTGCTCGCGGAAATGGGTCAATGGGTGGCGGCAGAGACCAGCTATGCAGCCGCGCTCGATGCCGACAATGGCGTGTCGCCGCTGCCGTGCAGCCAAGTGCTGTTTGAATGGGGCGTCAGCGCGATGCGCCGCGGCGAACTGGATCGGGCAGAGGCGATCTTCGTCGAACTCGAGGCGATCCTACCCGCCCACGTTCCGGGACGGGGACATCGCGCCGAAGTGGCGCTCGCGCGCGGGAAGCTGGACTTCGCAATGAAGCTAGTCGCGCCCCTACTCGAGATCTCTGACGACCCGGAATATCGAGTGACGTACGCCGAGATCCTGGCCGCGTATCGCGACAGCAAAGCTGCCGTCCAAGCCGATCGTGCCGCTGTAGCCTATGAGCAATTGCTGGCACGACGGCCCGAAGCCTATGCCGATCATGCCGCAGCGTTCTTCATGGGCGTTGGCAACCGACCGGAGCGAGCTGTGGAGCTGGCTTTGGCCAATTGGAAACTTCGCAGCACACCCCGCTCACTCCGTCTTTTAACCAACGCGCTGCGCAAAGCGCAGCAAGTTTTGGCGTTTGAGGAGAATGCCGCATGAAGGGGCACAATATGACACGCCCGCCTTCGCTAGCGTCGGACGTCCTCGTGATAGGCGCAGGACCCGCGGGGGCGGTTGCAGCACTCCGCGCAGCAGACCTGGGTGCGCGTACCGTGTTGGTCACGAGTTCCTCATTCGGTGGCATGGCCGCTAACGACGGGCCGGTCCCGGTGCGGACGCTAGCTCATGCCGCCGGGCTTATTCGCGAAGCTCGGAAATTGAGCCGATATGGCATCGCCGTGGGCGAGCCGGCGCTGGACTACTCCGGCTTGCTTGGCCGCGTGCGGGAGGTCGTCAGCGAAGTGGTTGCGCACTCTTCCTTGCGCGAGCAGATCGATTCCGCCGGAGTGACTGTTTACGAGAATGCCGGCAACGCGCGCTTCGCCGACCAGCACACCATCACCACCGAGGCCGGGCTTGATCTTCAGGCCGACAAGATCGTCATCTGCGTTGGCGGTGTCAGCCGGCGGCTTCCCATCCCGGGCTTTGAGTTCACGAATACCCATAGCAGCGCCTTCGCTTTGACCGAGGTTCCTCGTTCGATCCTGGTCATAGGCGGCGGTGCAACCGGGATGCAGGTCGCCTCGATTTTCAACGCGTTCGACTGTCGGGTCGAACTGTTCGAGACGGGGCCACGCATCCTCGCGGCCGAGGATGAAGATGTCGCTGCGGCGGTCGCGGCGGGCTGCCGCAAGGCAGGCATCGTCGTGCATGAGAACTTCGGCGCTGTCGACTCCTTCGAGAAGACCTCGGCTGGAGCGCGGATGAACTTCTCCAAGGAAGGCAAACGGTATAGCGCCGAGGCTGCACTTGCTGTTGTGGCAGCGGGGTGGGTGGCGAATACCCAGGGCCTCAATCTCGCCGCGGCCGGAGTTCTAGTCGACAATCGAGGGTTCGTGAAGGTGAATGAGCATCTCGCGACGTCGGCATCCCATATCTTCGCCGCGGGCGACGTGACCGGTCACCTCATGCTCGTTCCGCCTGCCTTACAGGCGGGCTTCGTGGCGGCGACTAATGCTGTTCTCGGGCCGCGGGCACGGCTCGAAGGAGGAGTGAACACGAGTGCCGGTTTTACGCATCCGGAGTACGCGAGCGCAGGCCTGACGGAAGCAACAGCCCGTGAGAGACACGATGTTGTGACCGCGGTCGTCCATTTCGACTCGACCATCCGTACCATTATCGATGGGCGCAAAACCGGGTTTTGCAAGCTCATTGTGGACCGCAAGACCGCGAAGATATTAGGCTGCCACGTTGTTGGCGAAAGAGCAGTGGAGATCGCCCAAGTTGCGGCAGTTGCTATTTCGGCGGGGATGCGGGTGGATGACTTGGCTCGGGTTCCGCTCGCGTTTCCGACCTACACAGGAAATCTTGCGTATGCAGCTGCCGACGCGGCGCGCCAACTCGACTTGCAGGTAAGTTGGCAAGCAACCAAGGTCGAAGCCAATAATGTCGCTAAGCTACGCGCGCCGGCTGAAACCGTTCCGTAGTATGGGCCGCAAGGGAATGTCCCTATTGCCGATCGATGTCCAGGCATTTCGCCGTCCACCCCGATGCGGTCTAAGCGCTGAGTTGTTTCGGCGCTGGCCCTCAGGCGCACGCATGCTTTTGAAATCTGCTAGTATTTGGCTGGCGAGCGTGCGGGTCGCCAAATTGGGTCTCATCGCGCGTATACTGGCATGCGGCGGCTTCGCTCGTGAACGAAAGAGCATGTTCGACCGGTGTGGTCGATTGCTTGCATCGCGCGCCAGCTTCGAATCTTTTGGGGTTTGCTTGGCATGGAGGACAAGCTCAAACGAAGACTACAAATCCCTGCTGCGCAATTCCTTTTGGGGATCGCCGGGGTGGCAGCGATCACCTACGTCTGTTTTTGGGTTGGCTTTGGCATAGGGAGGACGGCCTTTGTCTATCTAATTTTGATCGCCTTGGTTTCGCTGCTGGGAATCTTTAGCGTCTCGGTCGTTTTATCGATTATCGCGGTAGCCTGCCTAAACTACTTCTTTGTGCCGCCTTTGTTCGAATTCCGCGTTAATGATCCGGACGATATTGTACGGCTCGCGACCTTCGTGGCGACGACGCTGATCGTCACCGCTCTAATAGGCAAGCTGCGCAAAAGCGAGATGCGCTTCCGCGCTTTTGTTGACCACGCCACGGACGCTTTTTTTCTGTTAAGTGATGAATTGATAGTTCTCGACGCCAATCGGCAAGCCTGCGTCAGTCTGGGCTACAGCCGGGAAGAACTGATTGGCATGCACCCGCGCGATTTCGATTCCGCTTTGGACGAGGCATCCATTCAGCACCTAAGGCAGCGCATTGCTGCCGGGGAAACGGTCACTTTCGACACTCGCCACCAGCGCAAGGACGGGACCTCCTTCCCGGTGGAGATCCGCGCTGGCCAATTTGAGCAGGGCAAAAGGCGATTTTTGTGCCTGGTGCGCGACATTACCGAGCGCAAGCGGGCAGAGGACGAACTGCGCGCAAGCGAGGCCCGCTTTCGCAGCTTCGTCGATCACGCGACCGATGGGTTCTTCCTGTTCGACGAGCATCAAACCCTTCTCGACGTCAACCGGCAGGCGTGCGAAAGCTTGGGTTACAGCCGCGAGCAGATGATCGGAATGCATCTGGGCGACTTCGACGCCGCCCTGGACAAGGCATCGATCGTGCGGATCGGAGAGCAAATAACGGCCGGGGAAACGGTCACCTTCGAGACGCGTCACCGGCGCCAGGATGGAACCGTGTTCCCGGTCGAGGTTCGCGCTCGCCGGTTCCAGCACGGAGCACATCAGTTCCGCCTGTCACTTGCGCGCGATATCTCCGAACGCAAGAAGGCAGAACTATCACTGGGTCAGCGAGAAAGAGAACTTCGTGAAATTCTTGAGACCATTCCCGCGATGACCGTCACTGTTCTGCCCGACGGATCTAACCGCTACATTGGCAAGCGATTTTCCGAATATTCAGGTCTCTCCGAGGAGGATGGACAGGGCGCGGGCTGGAAGGCTTGCGTTCATCCTGACGATCTCGATCTATACGTGCGCAAGTGGCGTGAGTCGTTGAGGAGCGGCGATCCGATCGAGGTCGAGACGCGCTTTCGCCGTGCAGACGGGGAATATCGCTGGTTCCTCGCTCGCGCCGCGCCGCTATGCGGCGAGGTTGGCGAAATATTGAAGTGGTATGAGGTCTTAACAGATATAGAAGACCGCAAGCGGGCGGAGGAAGCATTACGTGCTAGTCAAACGAAGTTGGAAGCGGCGCAGCGGATAGCGCATGTCGGCTGGTGGGAGCGAGACTTCACCACTGGTCAGGTAGTTCTTTCGGACGAGGTCTGCCGCACTTTTGGGGTGCAACCTCTCGAATTACCCGCGTGGCAAGAGCGCTGGCTGAAGCTGATACACCCCGACGACCGGCAGAGAGCAGCCGAGGCCGCGGCGGCTGCGCGGCGCAGCGATGCTCGCTACGACGTTGAATACCGTGTGGTCCGCCCCGACGGCACTGTCCGAATTGTTCACAGCCAAGGTGACGTCACGTGGGACGAATCCGGACGGCCTTTGCGCCAATTTGGCGTTCTGCAGGACATCACGGAGCTGAGACAAACGGAGAAAGAGCTGGGCGCGAGCGAAGCTCGCTTCCGCACCTTCGTGGATCACGCGACTGACGCTTTCTTTCTGCTTGACGATGATTCGACCGTTCTGGACGTCAATCGCCAGGCCTGCGAGAGTCTGGGCTACAGCAGGGAAGAACTGATCGGCAAACATCGAAGCGATTTCGATGTCGGTCTCGACGAGACGTCCATCCAGGACCTCAAGCAGCGCATCGTCGCCGGGGAGGCGACCACGTTCGAAACCCACCACCGCCGCAAGGATGGTACCTCATTCCCTGTGGAGGTTCGCGTCAGCCAATTTGAACAAAGCGGACGCCGGTTCTTGTGCTTGGTGCGTGACATCACCGAGCGTAAGCAGGCAGCGGATGAGCTGCGCGTGAGCGAGGAACGCTTTCGCACCCTCGTTCAATTCTCCTTCGACGTGTACTGGGAGAGCGACGCGCAGCACCGCTTTATACGCCAGGAGTTTGCCGAAAGCCTAGCGGACGCCCCAGCACCGGGCTTTGAAATCGGCAAGACTCGCTGGGAAGTGCCTTACCTCGAGCCCGACGCTGAGGCCTGGCGCAAGCACCGCGACACCCTCGATGCCCACCTGCCATTCCGAGACTTCGAGCTCGCGCGACCTGCGCCCGACGGCGGCAAGCGCTATGTGTCCGTCTCCGGCCTGCCCCTCTTTGACAAAACGGGACGTTTTATCGGCTACCGCGGCGTCGGGCGGCACATCACCGACCGCAAGAGGACAGACGAGGCGCTCCGACGCAGCGAAGCTTATCTGGCCGACGCACAGAGGCTTAGCCACACCGGCACCATTGTCTTTAACGCGACAGGGCCGGTTTACTGGTCGGAGGAAAGTTACCGAATCTGGGAGTTGGATCCCCTGCAGGGTCTTCCCGACCTCGAAAGTGTACTCCAACGGATACACCCAGACGATCGCGAAATTGCAACCCAGGAGAGACCTTTGAGGCGTTGCGCCAAAATAGAAAGTACGCAATCGAGTTCAGAATCGTTCTTCCTGACGGGACAGTCAAACATCTCGAATCCACCGGCCATCCTTTGCTGTCCGCGGATGAAGAACCTCAGATGATTGCTACCCTTATTGATGCGACTGAACGCAAACATGCGCAAGCGCAGCATGAGAGACTTCGCCAGCTGGAGTCGGACCTCGCGCACGTGAACCGCTTAAGCATAATGGGTGAGTTGGCCGCCTCACTAGCTCACGAAATTCTTCACCCGATCGCCACCGCGCGCAACAACGCCCGTGCGGGCATGCGCTTTTTGGAACTGAGTCCGCCAAATCTG